>Ga0265596_1000578_pt1 | contig 20798 bp, 19 predicted proteins | sample saktaG_FD_190143 | JGI IMG/M metagenome (GOLD analysis project Ga0265596, IMG submission 190143) | Saline water microbial communities from Sakinaw Lake, British Columbia, Canada - sak_2013_06_06_60m | ecosystem: Environmental > Aquatic > Non-marine Saline and Alkaline > Saline ...
TAGCTCTTGTAATATCATTGCCCACCATTCTGACTGCGATTTTTTTCCTATAACAGACCGGATTTTTCCAATATTCTTTTTTAGCTCTAAGTATCAGGGTAAGGGGACCTGGCCAATATTTCTGCATAAGATTTTTCTCAGCTCTGTTCGCTCCTGCTATGAGTCTATCGAGCTGGATATAATCAGAAACCAGCACCACAAAACCCTTTGTATTCTTTTCCCTGTGCTTAAGCTCTATTATTTTTTGAATGCTTACATTATCATAAATATTTGCACCGAAGCCATACAGACTTTCAGTAGGGTGGATGAGTATTCCATTTTTTTTTATGATACGTGCAGCTTGGACGACAAGAGAAAGGTCGATCGGTTCAGTAAAAATAATTTTTTTCATAATTTTATAAAATTATTAACCACCCGTCTATGCTGCGCAACGCCGTGGCAAGCAGAGAGCACAGAGCGAAAAAGATTTTTTATTTGAAATTTTAGATTTCATTACACAGAATAAGACTTGCTTCATTGCGAAGGAGGAAGCAAGTAAGACAGACACCTCATAGTATTCGAATAACACTCGTTCACCTATCGCGATTCAAGTTAATTTGTGTAAATAAAGAATCTAATTTATTTTTCTTCATTTTCATATTCCTAATCTGTGTTCATCTGCTTTATCAGTGTTCATCTGCGTTCCATTCTTTTTTAGTTTAGATAGCTAAGAGGATCAACAGCTTTTCCAAGTTTTCGGATTTCGAAGTATAGTCCGTCATTATCCATAAGATAATTTTTACCGGAGTAGGCAATGATTTCGGACTGTCCAATTTTCTGTTCTTTGTGCACAGCGAGTTTGTCATTGAATCCGTAAAGACTGTAAAAACCATTCTGATGATCAATGATCACAAGATTTCCTTTGTTTTCAAACCAACCTGCAAAAGCAACCACTCCTGAAGCGATCGATCTAACTGGAGTGCCGTATACAGTTTTGATGTATATACCTTCGCTTTTTATTTCGGCATTAGTATTATTTATTTTATGAATGCCGTATCTTTGTATGATCTCACCCTGTACGGGCCAGACTATGCCGTCATGAAAGGAGAAAGTATATTCTTTGCCGTACTTCTCAGCCTCCTTTTGAGCAATAAAATTCTCAAGAGCAGTAATACCCTCTTTGAGTGAACTTATTTGATGGCGGTACTGATCTTCTATCTGCTCGATAAATGTAAGCTCCTGTTCATCGGCTTCTTTTTTGGAGCGAATTGTATTAAAATTCGATTTTGCGTACTCAATATTTGTAAGAAGCTGCCTAAGCTGATTTTCTTTCTGCTCACTCAAGTCATGATGTTGTGCCAGAAAATTTCTCAAACTGTCTAGGTTATCAAGAAGGGAATGGGCACAGAGCTGCAGTCCTCTGGACATCCAGTTGTTTAGAGGATTATGATCAAGAAAAGTGCTTCTATAATGGACATAAGCAAGGTTTTCTACCAATTCATTCAGAATATCTTTATTCTCGTCAAAGTACTGTTCGTTTTGGATGATCGTGGATTTAAGACTGTCAATGTCCAGTTCTGTTCGGTATTTCTGGCTGCGGTACTCATCCACTTGGGCTTGAAGAGATTTCAATTTTTTGATGTGTGAGTAAATAGTATTTTTCTGCACATTCTTATCAGCAAGAAGCTCTTCGATCATCTGTTGTGTTGTTTTGATCTCCTTTTCAAGTTCAGATATCCTATCCTTTGTTGCCCGTGTAATATCTGCACCGGCAACGTTGAAGCACCAGAGAAGGCATAAAAGACTACAGACTGCGAATTTCATAGAAATCAAATATGAAAAGTCGTGAAAAACTGTCAAAATTTTAAAGAATTTATTGACGTAGGAAAGTGGAGCTTTTGAAGGATGTTATTAAAATATGATAATTATAATTGAGTTTATTAAATAATATATGGAGGCATAATGAAAAAGATTTATAAGCCGATCGATGGTAACACAGCTGCTACTCATGTTGCATATGCATTTTCCGAGGTTGCAGCGATCTATCCGATCACTCCGTCCTCGCCTATGGGTGAACATGCAGATGCCTGGGCTGTAGAAGGCAGAAAGAATATTTTCGGTCAAACCCTCGATGTGATCGAAATGCAGTCTGAAGGCGGTGCGTCCGGTGCAGTGCACGGATCACTATCGGCAGGTGCATTAACAACGACATTTACAGCGTCACAGGGACTTATGCTGATGCTTCCCAATATGCATAAAATTGCAGGTGAGATGCTTCCTACAGTATTTCATGTATCAGCACGTTCGCTTGCTTGCCAATCCCTCTCAATTTTTGGAGATCATTCTGACGTGATGTCTACAAGAAATACAGGATTTGCACTTGTTGCTGCCGGCTCGATTCAGGAAACAATGGACTTCGCAGTGGTTTCTCATCTTGCTACGCTCAAATCAAAAGTGCCGTTTTTAAATTTCTTTGATGGATTCCGAACTTCTCATGAAATACAAAAGGTAGAGATCCTTCCTTATGATGAACTTGCACAAATGGTCGATATGAAATATGTGCAGGATTTCCGGAAACGTGCAATGAATCCCGAATGCCCGATGCTCAAAGTCGGAGCGCAAAATCCCGATGTCTATTTCCAGGGCAGGGAAACGGTCAACAAATTCTATATTGCAGCTCCTGAGATAGTTCAGGAATATATGGATGCCTTTGCAAAGAAATTCGGACGCTCCTATCATCTCTTTGATTATGTGGGCGCACCCGATGCAGACAGACTTATCATTGCAATGGGCTCTGCGACAGAAACTATTGAAGAGACTGTGAATTATCTCAATAACAAATGCGGAGAAAAAGTCGGAGCGATCAAAATCCGCTTATATAGACCTTTCTCGATCGAACATCTGAAGAAAGTCATTCCCGATACAGTGAAGAAAATTGCTGTGCTAGATAGAACAAAAGAGCCCGGCTCAATCGGTGAACCTTTGTATCTCGATGTCACAGTTGCACTTATGAATACAGGTATAAAGATCATTGGTGGACGCTATGGACTTTCATCCAAAGAATTTACCCCAACAATGGTCAAAGCTGTATATGATCATCTAAACGATAAGTGCACACACGGATTCACTGTCGGTATTGTTGATGATGTTACACACTTATCTATCGAGCCAAAAGAGGAGATCGATGCAGAACCGGAAGGCGTGATCCGTTGTAAATTCTGGGGATATGGCTCTGACGGAACAGTGGGTGCAAATAAGAATTCGATCAAGATCATTGGTGATAACACTGATAAATTTGTACAAGGTTACTTTGAATATGATTCCAAGAAATCTGGCGGTATAACCATTTCACATCTGCGTTTCGGTGACAAAGAGATCCAGTCACAATATCTTCTGAACAATATTGATTTTGTTGCACTTCACAAGTCATCCTATATTGGACGTTACGATATTCTTAAGGGTATTTGTGAAGGCGGAACATTCCTTCTGAACTCGACCTGGAAGCCGGAAGAGGTGTTTGAAAATCTAACTGAAGATATGCAGAAAATAATCGTAGAGAAGAAGATAAAGGTCTATACGATCGATGCGTTGAGCATTGCTCAGGAAGTCGGACTCAGAAGCAGAATTAACACAGTAATGCAAGCAGCATTCTTCAAGATCTCGGGTGTATTGCCTGAGAAAGAAGCGCTGAAGCTCATCAAAGATGCGATCAAGAAAACCTTCCTCAAAAAAGGCGAAGATGTCGTTAAGATGAACTGGGAAGCAGTTGATAAAGCATCTGATGCTTTGCAGCAAGTCCCGATTCCTGACAAAATTACAAGATCAGCTCCTGAAATAATACTCATCCCTGATGATGCAGATGAATTTGAAACAAACATAATCAAAAAAATCATGCATTATAAGGGAAATGACATCACCGTTTCTGAAATGCCTTTTGATGGACAGATACCCACCGCAACGACACGTCTTGAAAAGCGCGGTGTAGCACCATTTGTACCTGAGTGGTATCCTGATCTATGTATTCAATGCAACCAGTGTTCTATGGTTTGTCCTCATGCTGCGATAAGACCCAAGCAGATAGCTCCAGCTGATCTGAAAGATGCTCCGGAAGGATTTGTTACAGTTAAATCCAAAACAAAGAATGAAAGGGATCTTCAGTTCAGATTGCAGGTCTATGTGGAAGACTGTGTGGGCTGCGCAAATTGTGTGGAGACCTGTCCTGTAAAAGACAAAGCTATCAAGATGGTTCCAATCGAAGAAGCCCGTAAAAAAGGCGAATCAGACATGGTTGAGTTCTTTGATGATCTTCCTGATAATGTGCTTGACGGCGTGAAAAAAGACAGTGTCAAGGGCAGCCAGTTCATGATGCCTTATTTCGAATTCAGCGGCGCTTGTGCAGGATGTGGAGAAACTCCTTATGTGAAACTTGCCACCCAACTATTCGGTGACAGAATGATCATTGCAAATGCCACCGGTTGTTCATCCATTTATGGCGGCACATTCCCAACAATTCCTTATTGTAAGAACAAGCAAGGACAGGGACCAGCCTGGGCAAATTCACTCTTTGAAGACAATGCAGAATACGGATTCGGTATGCGTCTTGCGGTGAATGCGAACAGGAAGCAGCTCAAGACAAATATTGAAAAGTTGCTCAAAACTGATGCTGGAATTTCAACAGAATTCGGAGAACTTCTTATCAAGAATCAAGAACTCTGGGATGTGGTTTCTGATGAGTCAAAAGAGATAGCAAAGAAGATCAAGAAAGTGCTTCCTGAAGAATTAAAGAATGCAAGCTCTGAATTGAAATCCATCTTTGAAAAAGTCATCGAACTTCAGGATTATCTTGTTGAAAGAAGTATCTGGAGCATCGGTGGAGACGGCTGGGCGTATGATATCGGTTATGGTGGACTCGATCACGTACTGGCATCTAACAAAAATATTAATGTGCTCGTGCTCGATACAGAGGTTTATTCCAATACAGGTGGTCAGGCATCAAAGGCAACTCCGACCGGTTCTGTCGCAAAATTCGCAGCAGCGGGTAAGAGGACCAAAAAGAAGGATCTTGGTCGTATGGCTCTAACCTATGGGTATGTGTACGTTGCACAGATCGCAATGGGCGCTAATGCAAGTCAAGCGATCAAAGCTATGCTTGAAGCAGAAGCTTATAAAGGTCCTTCACTGATCATTGCATACTCACCTTGTATCAATCATGGTTTCGATATGACCAAAACTCAACAAGAAGAGAAGCTCGCTGTTGATACAGGTTACTGGATACTGTATAGATATAATCCACTTCTTGCAAAGGAAGGCAAAAACCCTCTCATTCTCGATTCCAGAGAACCCAAAGTTGATTATGAAACATTCCTTGAAAATGAGATCCGTTACCGAACCCTTCAACAGCAGCATCCTGAAATTGCAGAAATACTCTTCAAACGTGCTGCCAAAGAAGCAAGGGAACGTTACGAGTTCTATAAGAAAATGGCTGAATAATCCTTTTCTGATAAAATATATAAATCCCGAAAGAAATTTCGGGGTTTTTATTTTGAGACCTTGCGAATGGTCTTTGACCTTCGCAATGGTCGGTTTATTTGACAGAATTTTCAAATGTTTTACATTGTAAAACATGAAAACAAAAACTATTACTTTGCGTCTCGACAAAGAACTCGATGAAATGCTTGCTAAGGTGAGTATGCAATCGGGAAAAAATCGGAGTGAAGTCGCAAGAGAAGCTCTGCGCAGACAGCTTCGGCTCCAGCAATTTGAAGAGTTGCGAAAGCGTATCATGCCTTTTGCAGAAGCGCGTGGCTACTTGACGGATGAGGATATTTTTGCGGACATTTCATGAGAATATTTCTTGATACAAATGTGCTGATCAGTGCAGTTGCTTCCAGGGGTCTCTGTGCTGATGTGATGAGGGAAGTTCTGACATCTCATGAGCTTGAAGTATGCGAACCACTTATAAAAGGACTCCAAAGAAATCTCAAAAACAAATTTAAATTGTCGGATGAACTGATCTCAGAATTTACCTCCCTATTACAATCTGATTCGATATTTGTGAAATCCGAACATGTTATAACAATAAATGGTATTGATGAAAATGATCGTAAAATCCTAAGTTGTGCGATTCAAGGAAAAGCAGAGGTTTTCGTGACAGGAGATAAAAAATTATTGGATTTACACAAAATTGAAAATCTTATGATAATTTCTCCAAGGGAATTTTGGGAGAGGAGTAAGAGGTGATAATATATATTTCTTTTCTTATATTTTCAAGTTGCCACTAATGTACCAGTACGCTGGACGGCCAAGATAAACAACCCAAACCCTGAATCCGCCAGCGTTTACTCCGTCTACTGACGGATGGCGGATCAAGCAAAAAGCACCGTGAGACCAAACCGACGACACGCTTGTTATGGGCACTAATTAAGATCAGCTTCTGTAAGGAAATTATTGAAATCTTCATCTTCAATAAAACTACTTCTAAACTCAGCGTTTAAACTAATTGCTTTTTTTAAATATTCAATAGCTTTTTCTTTATCTTTTCTCTTTGAATACAAACAAGCCAAGTAATACCAAGCATCTGCAAAATCAGGTTTTATTGAAATTGCTTTATTGTAGTCAGATTCTGCATCATTAAGTTTCTTTATTTTACAATTAGTATAACCTCTCAAAACCCAAGTCTGATAATCATTCTTATCAAGAAACAAAACCTTATTGATAGCTTTTAGTGCTTCGTTGAATTTGTTCAATTTACCTAACAATGCACCTGTAGCTCTCCGAGCATCAATGGAATTAGGATTTAACTTAATTGCATTTTCAAATGATAATAAAGCTTCTGGATACTTCTCTAAATCAATAAGAATCATTCCTCTGTCAATCCATGCATCAATGAATTCTGGATTTAATTCTAATGCTATATCAATTGAATTTAGAGCGTTATCATATCTCTTAAAGATACTATGAATTTTACTTATATTTGCCCAAGCTCCAGGAAAATTATGATTTTGTTTCACAACTTTCTGATACATAAAAAGAGCATCATTAAACATTTGAAAATTGTATAGTAAATTACCTCTTCTAAAATTCTCATTTGATTCTTTTTCAATAATAATTAATTGTTGGTGCTCTATTTTATTGAGTTCTATTAAAACTTTATTCGCTAACTCATATTTTTCAGAAAAAGTAATTTGTTGTATGTGCGAAATTTCATAAGTATCTTCAACTTTAATGCCTGAATATCTTAATGGGATTATTTTTTTATTCAATTTCACAGCAATATCATATTCTTTCAGAACTTCAACAGAATTCATTGTTAATGCAGTAATAACTACAAGGAAAAATTCACAGTTTTTTAAGGCATCATCAATTTCTTTTCTCCACTTATCACCACCGATTAAAGTCACATCAGCGAGAAAAACATCATATTGATTATTACTACTTTTTTCTAATGATTTCTTTAAATGCTCAGCATAACCTTGTCCAGTTGTGCTTTCATAACAAATAAAAATATTTTTCATAATCTATTTCCTTAAACATGAAGTGCCCATAATGTTTGGCGTGTGTGGCGGGATCGGAACGATCACGCCCAAAACAAACAGCCCAAACCCTGAATCGGAACGATTCAGGAAAAAAGCACCGCGAAACTGAACCGCTGACACGCTTGTTAGGTGCAAATTCATTACATAAAATTGAATAGAATTAATTCTACACTTATATTCTTATTATCATCCTCTGGGTGCTTAAAAATGTAAGAAAATGAAGTACTATTTCTAGCACCTTTATATGAACTGAAATTTTTATGCTCTTCCATTGTTTCTTTTGCTTTTGTTATTACATCAGAGAATTTTTGAACATTTTTATTAAATAGTATTAAAGCTATTTTTTCATCTCTCCAACTAACATATCTATCGAATAGTTGATTTATTGCATCCGATAATTGACTCTGTCCTCTCCAAATCTTACACTCAGCTATAAAAACATTGTCTCCACTTTCATTTTGTATTAGTATATCTGTTTTCCCAATTTTATTGAAAGTCTCTCCCGTTGCAGAATGATTTGTAGATATTGTATTTAAGAATGGTAAAAAATAGTCTCTAATTCGTTCTTCATCAAATCTTCTTTTTAGATCACCAAATTTTTCAAAATTTCTACCTAATTTATTTATGTAACCTATTATTTGATTATATGCTTTATCACTAATTGATGAAATACTTTGTTCATCAAAAATTGGATCTATAGGGTTGCCATCAAAATAACTATTTAAAGAAATGATAACTTCAGTTTGAACTTCCTCAATACTATAAACTCTGGACGGATAGATAGTTAAGTTTAATCTTGGACTATACTTACTTTTGCTTTCTGTGATATTTACTCTTCCGATGCAATTCAATTTTTCTAAGAATGATTTAACTTCCTCTATGACATCTAAATCTTTAATAAACACTTTCAGGAATTTGTTATTAAAAGCTTCTCTGATTTCTGTATCAAAATTTCTTGGAATTTTTATTTATCTCCTTTGACTATTTGCACCTAATGTGTGTATCCACGAACAAGTACGGGGATATTACCAATAAATCTACCAAAAAGTTCGCGGATACCTCCCATATAGGTGTGTATACGAACTTGTCCCAATTTTGCGATATTAATCATTATCCAACTCTAACCCTTTTAATGGACTTTATATTTTAATCCAATTCTTAAGATACCACCAACGTTTGGTAATTAAGTACACCAGTGTCAAGAAACAAAGTGTATAACAATGAATATCAAAATCAATATCATCAAAAATTACTATATAATAACCTTCCACAGGATTTACAACCATTCGCAAGGTTTTTAACCGTTGCAAAGGTCATTATATCACATAAATCCCAAGCAAAAACGAAGCCAGATTGCAACTCAAAGAAATTATCAATGCACGGGTGAATTTGATCCTCAATATAAAATAGATGATCACAGACTCTATAAGGAAAACCGAGATTTCACCGACGGAATAAAGCAGCGCTTTTGTGTGCAGAAAATAGGGAGCAATGAACCACAGATAGGGAAGGGATGCAAACGAACAGAACACTCCTGCAAATATCAATCGTTCCCATGAAACATGCTCCATATCCTTTTTATACATTTTTTTTACAAGAAAGATCATTACGATGGTTTCAACGATGATCGTATCGAGCAAGGCAATGAGGAATTTTAATTCGTAGTCCTGCATAAGCTATTTTTTTTGTGATTCAGATGAAGATGAGCTATCTGCAAAAGGTTCAAAATTCAGATTTGGGATCAGGGGAAGTTCATACTCATCGATTACATCATCAGCATTTTTCGATTTCTGAACCTGCCGTGCACGATAGACCACGATCTCATTACCAATAAATCCGGCGATCTTATAATCAGTAGATTGCTCCATAAGCGGATTGGAATCATCAGCCCAGAAATCACCTGGATCTATCACACTGGTAATGAAAAAGATATTCGGATCATTAGTTACTTTCTCAAAATATTCGTACCTATAATATTCAGGTCCGATATCAGTCTTTATCACAATATTTTCGATGCCCACGGAATCTACATATTTTTTTTGTGACCAATATAGACCCAGATCATTGAATTTGTAGCCCTTTTGCAGAACTTCGTTGTTCTTAATAAGAAAGAAATTCGGAGAATCATAAGAAGGACCAATAATATAACCAAGAATAGCGATTTCAGAAAAATTATCCAAATTTGTAAACTGCACCGAATTCTTCACAAGATGAGAACTCGTCGGAACGATATCCGCTAAGAGAAAAAGTGGAATGATACATCCAATTATGACACAAATAAATTTTTTCATGGAAAACTCCTTTTTGTGGTTACCAATATCCGCTTTCAAGGAAGCCGATCAGATTCATCATTTCGGTCTTTTTCACAAGACGCATAATTGAATCCTCATCATTAAATCGCTGAACTTCCCCGAGATCTATCCAGTGTAAGTTAAAGGATTCGTCAGAAACATGAAAGGGTTCTGTTTCGTCAGCTTCAAAAAGAAATCTAACATCGTAATGAAAATGATTGGGAAAATGCTTTCTTTCCGGGATCGCATGTACATCGACATCAAAAATATGAAGACTTAGAGGTCGAACAGAATCAAGTCCGGACTCTTCTTCTGCTTCACGAAGTGCAACACTAAGTATGTCCCGGGAGCCGTCTGCGTGACCGCCAAGCTGCAGCCATTTCTCGAGTTTTATATGATGGGTCATGAGTACTTTTGTTTTTCTGAAATTAGTTACCCATGCAGAACCTGTAATATGTCCAGGGAGATATTTCCTGTGAAATCCATTTTCATTTCTCGTGAGAAAAGTGAGCATCTGCTGGTGCTTTGCCCCTTCACAATTATTGAAAGGCGTGTACACAGTCAGTAGTTTAATGAGCGATTGATCATAAATTTCCATAATATAATAACTCAAATTTTACTTGGTTTTTATGATAGTATCACATAAATTCTGTCAAGGTTATAGGATGAAAAATTGGCATACCCCCAAAATTTTTCATATTCATGACACTTTAAGGAAAACATATTGAATATCATCCGTATAAATAGTAAAAGAAAGAAATAACCATAATAGTTAAAAGCACTGTCACACTGAGGTTCTTTATCACGGCGTAATGGAATGAAGTCGGATCGAAGTGGGACAGACCCTTCTCCGCCAGCTGGCGGATCAGGGTGACAACAGCAAGGATAGATACAAATTGTGTGATGATTTTAATATGAATTATGGGTTACCAAGCTGGGGCTTGGTAACCAGAATTTAAGAATTCTCCGCAAACACTTTATTCGTGCACTATCTAGAGAATCTTCATCGAATTTTTGGGGGTATCCCTGTATAGGATGAAAAAACCTCTCCACATGAGCAGAGAGGTTTAGTAAATTATTAACTGAAGTTTCGCAGGAGCGGGACTTCAAAAAATCATATTTAACCTTTGATAATATTTTTCGAGATGAGTAAGATTTAAATTAATTTCTAAACCCTAATTTCTAATCATAAATAAAATGTTAAAACTTAAATGTCAAAATAATTTTTTCTTTCTTGATTTGATAACAATTGATGAGAAAATTAAATTAATTTCGTTAGCTTCCTTCCATAAAACTTTTGCTTCATCTTTTTGTTGTGGAACTGCTTTTGAAATCATCCTTAACCAATGTTTTGATTCTTTTGACTCCATTTTGCAAATACCTAATTTTGTTCGAAATCCTTTTTCGATTCTGCACAATCTGCTTCAGAATAATTGGCTCCAACACTTGTACCCGCTTTAACTAACTGAGTAATTAAAGGTAGAGTGATTGGATTTTGGGGAATTTTTTTAGCAAATTCAATAATATCCTCGCCAAATTTTGCAGTTCTTTCCTCCAAATCGAATCTCTTTTTATTTGTCATTTTTTATTTGAAATTTTATTAGAAATTAGATAATTTGTAATTAGAAATTCATATATTACAGGACATAAATTATTTAAATAATCATATTGAACATTTATCATATCTGATGCGAAACATGAGTTATGTATTCCAGTTTTATTCTATGAAATTAACCGAGTCATCAACCTGAAGGCAGAACTCGGTGAGAATGTCGATTGCACTTTCCACGTCCTTGAGAGAGACAACTTCTGTATAGGTGTGCATATAACGACAGGGAATCGATACCAATCCGGTTGCTACGCCTGCACGTGTCACTTGAATGACATTTGCATCAGTTCCAGTAGGGCGAGCAGCAGCTTCGACTTGATAGCTGATCTTATGCTTTTTTGCAATATCCACAAGCATTTCAAAAACTTTGTGATTGATATTAGGCCCGCGAGTAATAGTAGCGCCATCGCCAAGTCCGATCTCGCCAACTTTTTTCTGATCAACATCAGGTGTGTCTGTAGCATGTGTCACATCAATGGCAATACCGACATCAGGATCAATACCAAAAGCAGATGTGTGTGCACCGCGCAACCCAACTTCTTCCTGAACTGTTGCCACACTGTAGAGCGAGCCACTGAATTCTTTTCTTCGTTTGAATACGTTCTTCATAACTTCTGCCACAACGAATGCGCCGGTTTTGTCATCGAAACCGCGTGAAACGTAGAGGTCCTTGCGAAGTTTTTCAAAATTCGTATCATAAGTTATCGGATCGCCGATCTCAACGAGTTTCTGGGCTTGCTTTTTATCTTTTACACCAATATCAATATAAAGCTGATGAGGTTTTGGCACCTTTTCTCTTTCTTCTTTGTCAAGGAGGTGAATAGCTTTTTTGCCGACCACACCGAGTATCTCACCCTTTTTTGTATGAATACGTACTTTTCGCCCGGGTATTATACCAATATCAAATCCACCTAATCTGTTAAAATAAATATACCCTTTCTCGTGAATGTATGCTACCTGAAAACCGAGTTCGTCCATATGCCCTGCAAGCATAATGCGAGGATGTTTATCAGGATTGACTACTGCAATTGCATTACCATGAACATCACTTTTTACTTCGTCAGAGAATTTTTTCATCTCTGCAAGCCAGGCTTGACGAACTTTCTGTTCATAACCTGAAGGTGAGGGGAGGTTCATTAATTTTTCGAGGAATTTCAAAGATTCTTTATCCATTATTTTTTCTCCTTCTTTTGTTTCTTTTCCTTCCCATAGACGATTGAAAGTATAATGTATGAAATGACGAAAATTATTAATAATATTCCGGCCATGATGAATGGGGGAACAGGATGAAGGTTGGTTGTTTTGCTTAGTGCAAAGACCTGCCATCCCGGGATAGCAATATCATCCTTTACAAGAAGATAGGATTCATCATTGTATTTTACACGGGAATCAGAAATAGAGATTCCAAGCTGTTCTAGTGGTTCATCTGCGAACTGCCGAGTTGCTCTGAGGTTTTCCCGCTCTTTGACAGTAAGTGGTTTGGCGCTCTTGAATAGCCATGATTTTTCTGTTGAAGAGAATATGATCCCTTCTGGTGAAATGAGACCTGCGATAGCACCGTTTGAATAATTTCTTAATCCTTTATCAAATCTGTCTAATGCCAATGTAATTACTGCAACTCCAACAGGTTTACTGTTTCCTATCAGACAAATAGGAGAGCTGAAATACAATCCGCGCTCCTGATCAGTAACCCTGAGAGCAGGATATACAAATTCGTGTCCTTTGATCGATTCCTGGAAATAGGGACGGGAACTCAAGTTCTGACCGGTAAGAGCATTATCACAGGGGGGAGTACAGACCATCACATTCCCGTCAATATCCATGATATATACATTAGATGCATTGAGCATATATTTTATCGTATTTAGTACGATCAGGATATCATGATCATCAACGAGTTTTGGTGAAACCTGCCATTCCTGGATCATGGGGTGCTCAGCAATAAAATAAGTTGCATCTTTCACTTCCTGAATGATTTGACCAAGTACTTCCCTTGAAATTTCTGTGTCAGTTTCCAGTGCGCGTTTTTCAAGTTCGCTATTATATGAAAGAATACCGAAGACAACAAAACAGACAAAAAGAACACCGATGATCACGAGAAACGTTGCTTTCCAGTTCATATTCTGTTCTTGAAGATAATCCAACCTATTAGGCATGTAACCTCCTTAAAAGAATTTTATTTTTAAAAAATTATGGTGAACTTTGTGCAAGTAGTTCTCTCAACGTCAATATTTCCTTGCAATTGTCGTACTAATCCTGTGACCAGTTGTAATCCAAGCGATTTCGTGTTCTTGAAATCGAGATTATCTGGCAGTCCGATAAAGATTCTTGGGCAAGCACAACAAGGGGTAAGAAAAAAATGAGTATGATAATTTTTTTCATCTTGTTCTTTTTTGATCACACAATGTTTTTGTTGTTTGTGAAAAACCGATAAAAAAATGTCAAAATATACTACATCCCTGATATCTTCTTTATGATTGTTTTCATTTTATAATGTTGAATATTATCGAAAAGTAAGTAGGATTTTTTCACGATCTCATATCCGTTTTTGGTTTACACAATTAAGATTGATAAAGATGATGCAGGAAATTTAATATTTTGCACAAGGAGTTTGACAAAGAAATCGGGCTTCAATGTCATATAAACAAAAAATGAGGAAATATCATGAAAAAATTAATTCTTTTATTAGTAGTAGTTGCATCTTTATTTTCCTGCTCTTCACTTCAGGATATTCAAAAATCAGAGGAACCTCAGCAACCTGAAGAAATCACAGTGCAATACATTACTCTTGAAGGAGAAATTTCAGAACCAAAAGCTGAAATATCCGGACTTGCCTGGTATGGTGACTACCTTATTTTACTCCCTCAGTATCCCCATCTTTTTCCTTCAAACTACGACGGCTCCTTTTTTGCGATTCCAATATCTGTAATTAAAGAATATTTGAATGGCACAAATTCGGAACCTATTAAACCGATTCCCATTGAACTGAATGCACCGGATTTAAAAGACATTATTGAAGGATATGAAGGTTTTGAAGCCATTGCTTTTTATGGAAATACTGTATTTTTTACTGTTGAATCCAGTCCTGCAGAAATGATGGGATATCTCTTCAAGGGAACCATTTCAGATGACATGAAAACTATTACTGTGGAAGTGGATGAAAGAGTAGAATTACCTCCCAGAGCTCCAATATCTAATGCGACAGACGAGACAATACTTGTTACTGATGATCGAGTGATTACTATTTATGAATTGAATAGTGAACAACTTGGGATAGAACCTTATGCTTATGTTTTTGACCACTCATTGAATTTAGTTGATTCGCTCTCATTACCATATATTGAATACAGATTAACCGACGCAACAGAGCTGGATGAAAATGATAATTTTTGGATGATCAATTATATGTGGTCTGGTGATGTTCAAAAAAATGATCCTCCATTAGATGCGATTGCTCAAAAATATGGGCAGGGAGAAAGGCATTCTCAATATAAAACAGTTGAACGTTTATTGGAATTCCATTACTCTCCGAAAGGCATAACACTGATTGAGCAGCCACCCATTCAATTAAAAATAATCGACGACGAAAATTCCAGAAATTGGGAAGGCATCGTACGATTTGGAGATCAAGGATTTATCATAGTAACAGATAAATTTCCTGAGACAATTCTCGGGTTCGTAGGAAAGCCGCAGGTCAATAAATGAAAATTATAATATCACTTATATCAATTTTACTATTTTGTCAATCTCTCTATGGTTTTACACCTGTTTCGGCTGATGAATATTATAAAGATGTTTTGGAATATGAAGGCGATGAATTAAAAGCTGCCCTCCACGCTCTTATAAAAGATCATACAATGTATCCTTACTTCAGTGATTCAACTGTGGCGACAAAAGATATTATGATCGAAGCTGACGTTGATCTTTCAACCCCGGACAATATTATTCTGTTTTACTCCGGTCGGTCTCAAAAAGCAGAATATGCTGACCATGGCGACGATTTTGATTATCTGAGAGAGTATGGTATCTCTCATGATGATTCATGGAACAGGGAGCATATCTGGGCAAAATCCCATGGCTTCCCTGACATGTCTGATACAGCATATACAGATGTTCACCATCTCAGACCCGCAGATCGTTCTGTAAATGGTGCACGCGGAAATCGAGATTTCGATTGGGGAGGTTATGCACTGGAAGAAGTGGATGGATGTTATTACGATTTTGATTCATGGGAACCACCGGATAAGGTAAAAGGTGACGTTGCACGCATGATGTTCTACATGGCAGTCCGCTATGAGGGAGAGAACAAAACCTATGACCTCGAACTCCTGGATAAGACTGGAACCTATGGTGCAAAATTTGGTAAACTTTCGACGCTGCTTCAGTGGCACGAACTTGATCCTGTTGATGAAAGAGAACGGCACAGAAATGATGTGATCTACTCATATCAGCATAATAGTAATCCGTTCATTGATCATCCTGAATTTGTTGAACGTATTTGGGGTGAACCCAATCTTCAGCCATCAGTAAACTTTTCCGATCCGATTATTCGCTTCGGCAATCAGAAGATCGGGCAGCGATCAGGATCTATAGCTTTTGTAGTAAGTGGGTATGATATTATTGAAGATGTAGCAATTTCAACTTCCTCACCATTCTTTATTTCATACAAAAAAGATGAGTACCCAATCTATAATTTGCAATTTCAGCCGATGGATGGATTTGTTAACGAGCAAATATCTATCCATTTCAAGCCAGATAAAAAAATCGTCTATGAAGATACGCTTTTCCTCTCATCTGAAGGAGCTATAACAAAATTTGTAATACTTAAAGGTCACGGAATTGATCCTCTTGCCCAAACACTTCTTTCCAGTTCCTTTGAGGATGGCTGGGAGGGTTGGTCTGCTTATAGCGAAGCTAGTGACAAAAACTGGTATCATTCATCATACGGAGACAGGCACTTCATGAAAATGAGCGGATACAAGGCGAATGAGCCCTGCGAGGATTGGCTTATCTCTCCAAGTTTGAATTTATATAATTATCGAGATATAATATTGAGTTTTGAAACTGCGAAAAATTATGAAGACCTTTATCCAGGAATAGAGGCGTTCATCTCAACAAATTATACAGAGGGAAATAATCCTGAAGATGCAACATGGATTCTCCTTGAAACTTATCTTTCTAAAGGGCATTATGTATGGGAACATTCAGGTTATATTGATATCTCCGATTTTGCGGATGACAATGTTCATATTGCGTTTAAATACACAAATTCCAGTCCAAATAAAGCCACCTCCTGGGAAGTAGATGATGTAGAGGTTATCGGAGTAATAAAAAAATAAGAAATAATTTTATCACTTAAGACATGCTCTCCGACATGTCTACGCTACGCTCCGCCCTGGCAGGCAGTCTCAAGAAAATGTAGTAAGTACTTGTCATAAGTCGAAGAGCTTGTGACAAGTGCGAAGGATTATATATGAAAGTAAAAAAAGAACAATACGAAAAAAATATCATTGCTCATTTTTATAATAGGACTGTAGATAAAGAATTATTGTTTCGGAAGAAAGAGGATTACATTCAGTTCCTAAGAACATTCAAAGAAAGTTTGAACAAAATTCCAACTTCGGTATTTGCTTATTGTCTAATGCCCAATCATTTTCATTTCTTGTTAAAACAAAATAGTAATGTCCCATTGTACAAAATTTTTAATATTGTTCTGTCTTCTTATGTGCAGAAATATAATATAAAGTACAAAAGAAAGGGTTCAATCTTCAGCAACCCACTACAGAGTAAGTTAATTATGAATAATAAACAATTGCTAACTCTTTGTTTATATATACATCTCAATCCTGTGAAAGCTGGTTTGGTCAATAATCCCAGAGAATGGGAATTTTCAAATTATCGCGAATGGATTGGAGTAAGGCATGGAACACTTTTTGATAATGCGATCCTGAAAAGCAATTTTATGAATTTAAATGATTATGTCAGTTCAATAAATAAATTCAAAGAAAAGATTTTTGAGAAATCCTTCTTAGAATTATTAGATGATACTGACTGATTGTGACACATGCATTTACTTAAGATATGCTCTCCGACCAGTCTACGCTACGCTCCGCCCTGGCAGGCATGTCTCAAGAAAATGTAGTAAGTACTTGTCATAAGTCGAAGAGCTTGTGACAAGTGCGAAAAAACAAAAAATTGAAAAAGAAATCGTTACATATTGTGTAGATTCTAAATACAATAAGGAGCACTTATGCCACGCATAATTCACTTCGAAATAAATGCCCAGGAACCGGAAAAAATTATTGAATTCTATAAAAATGCCTTCGGATGGAAATTCGACAAATGGGATGGACCATCGGATTATTGGCTGGTCTCAACAGGCGAGGGCGAAGGTATTGATGGCGGAATTGGCAGAGCTGAGGGCGAAGAACGCATCATCAATACAATTGGTGTCGATGATTTGGATGTCTATATCAAAAAAGTTGAAGAATTCGGTGGGACTATAGTGCGCCAAAAGATGGCAGTTCCCGGTGTGGGCTGGCTTGCCTACTTTATCGATCCTGAAGGTAACATTCACGGAATGATGCAGTCCGATCCTAAAGCAAAGTAAGATTTATTTTCTGCTTCGACCAGGCTTAACTTTATTGGGCTTTAACGGGTAAGCACAGTATGACAAGAGCATAGAAAGATGATTACGAAACAAAGTAGTAATCCTTCTTGCTTTTTTTGCTTCTGAGCCATTTGTAAACTACTATTGCTCTATGAAAATACGGGGAAAATCACCATCGGTTAAAACAATATAATGATGTTCTTTGTGCCCCAATAAATTTGGGATTCTAAGTAACAAGGATTTCAGATGATCTCTTTTACCTCGTCTCAACATCATTACATGCCTTTGGAGCCGAAGTAAGGGAGCAAATTTTGCACTGAACTCCATCCTCGCGACAAGTCGTGATTGAAAACCACATATTAGTAAGTAGCTTTTTTTGCGGAATAATACTTTTATTGACAATTAATTTAGTTATTAGATTTTTCATACGAAATCTTCTAAGTAAAAGGAAAATATGCCAAGAATTTTCGATAACATTGATTTATTATTATCAAGTAGCTTGAGAGATTCTATCAAAATTTCGTATAGAGCTGACATTTGTGTGGGTTATTTTAATTTAAGAGGTTGGAAGCAATTAGTTGACGAGATCGATAATTGGGATGGCGGCACTAATAATCAATGTAGGTTACTTGTAGGAATGCAAAATATTCCGCACCATGAATTACAAAAAGAATTACGAATTGGGGCGAGTAAGGATAAAATTACCAATCAGATTGCACTACAAATAAAGAATCGGATTATTAGCCAATTCAAAGAACAACTAACTTTTGGTATCCCAACAGAATACGATGAAATAAATCTGAGAAGACTTTCAAAACAACTAAGAGCAAAGAAAGTAATTATTAGACTATTTCTAAGGCATCCTCTTCATGCTAAGTTATACTTGGCATATAGAGAGGATCAGTTTAATCCTATAATTGGTTATGTGGGCAGTAGTAATCTTACTTTCGCAGGTTTGTCAAATCAGGGTGAGTTAAATGTAGATGTGTTGGACAATGACGCTGGTGAAAAACTAGAAAAATGGTTTAACGATAGATGGAATGATATATGGTGTATCGATATCACAGACGATCTTGCGGATTTAATTGATGAAAGCTGGGCAAGAGAATCCCCAATCCCACCGTACTATATTTATTTGAAGATAGCATATCATTTAGCTCAAGAAGCCAGATCAGGGATATCAGAATTCAATTTACCAAAAGATTTTGAAAACATTCTTTTCGAATATCAAGTTGCAGCAGTTAAAATTGCAGCACACCATCTCCACAAAAGGGGAGGTGTGTTAATCGGTGATGTTGTAGGATTAGGAAAAACGTTAATGGCAACTGCTGTCGCGAGAATCTTTGAGGATGATTTCAATCTAGAAACTCTCATTATCTGTCCAAAGAATCTGGAATCGATGTGGGAGGATTACAGAATAAAATATAGATTACGAGCAAAAGTTCTATCAATTACCAAAGCTCAAGGAGTACTTCCTAAATTAAGAAGATTCAGGCTTGTCATCATCGACGAAAGTCATAATCTTCGAAATAAAGAAGGAAAAAGATATAAAGTAATTCAAGATTATATTTATAACAATGAAAGTAAAGTAATAATGTTAACCGCTACTCCTTATAATAAAACATTCTTGGATTTATCAAATCAACTTAGATTATTCGTACCAGAAGATCTGGATATCGGGATAAAACCAGAAATGTATATTAATGAAATTGGAGAAATCGAATTCCAGACGAGACATCAAGCTCCTCTCAGATCTTTAGCAGCATTCGAGAAAAGTTTTTATCCTGATGATTGGCGGGAATTGATGAGGCTCTATCTAGTGAGAAGAACAAGGAGCTTCATTATTGATAACTATGCAAAAGCAAATACTGAAAATAACAGAAAATATCTTAAAATGGCAAATGGCACATTATCATACTTCCCTGCCAGGTTTCCAAAAACGTTGAAATTTCAAATCGATGAAACAGAAGAAATTGATCAATATGCAAAGCTGTATTCTGACAAGGTGGTCGAGATCATAAACAGCTTGAAGTTACCTCGATACGGATTGGGGAATTATATAGATAAAAATATAGAATCAGAAGCAAGTGAATCTGAAAAAAAGCAATTAGATGACCTTTCACGTGCAGGTAAAAGATTAATGGGTTTTTGTAGAACAAACCTGTTTAAACGTTTAGAAAGCAGCGGACATGTTTTTTTACTATCGATAGAGAGACATATACTAAGAAACTTGATATTTACTTATGCAATAAAGAATAAGCTTAAGTTACCCATTGGTGCCCAGGAAGCAAGTTTATTGGATATAAATATTGAATCTGATGAAGATTTTGAAGAATTATTTGCAGATCTGGATAAAAACTTTGCTGAATTAGATGGTGCGGAGAAATTGTATTTGAAATCAGAAGTTATTTATAAAAAGTATGTAGATAAACAAAGAAGGAAATTCCGATGGATTGATTCTAAATTCTTCACTAAGAAATTAATGAGAGATTTAAGATTTGATTGCGATGAGTTGCAGAAAATAATTGATATCTGTAGGGATTGGGTACCAGAGGATGATAATAAACTAAAGGAATTAACGAAATTAATTAAGGATAGACACAAAGACGAAAAGATTTTAGTTTTCAGCCAATTTGCAGATACAATTGATGAGTTCACTTTAAAAACCCCAGTTGGGGGATTAGCGGTATGTTTTTGTACTTCATCTTTCAACAAAGCATAAATATCTGGATTTTGGATTTTGAAGTGTGATATATAGAATTTTATTGGTAATT
>Ga0265596_1000582_pt1 | contig 20650 bp, 26 predicted proteins | sample saktaG_FD_190143 | JGI IMG/M metagenome (GOLD analysis project Ga0265596, IMG submission 190143) | Saline water microbial communities from Sakinaw Lake, British Columbia, Canada - sak_2013_06_06_60m | ecosystem: Environmental > Aquatic > Non-marine Saline and Alkaline > Saline ...
ATCGTTTAACCAACGAATCTTTTTAGGCATTGGATCAACAACATGAAAAATTTTGTTATTAGTTGAAGTTCCAATTAAACTACAAAGCGTATCAACTGTCCAATCAATAGGAGTTAAATTAAGAGTAGAAGTTGGAGAAAAGTCAATGCTGATTGGAAGTACTAAACATCCATTGTCATCAAAATAGATTCCATCCTTTCTATATTTTCTTAATTCAACTTTGCTCTTTAGTGCTAATTTTTGTTTTAGATACCATAAGGTACTCATAAAAACATAATAAGCATTAAAAGCAGAAGCTTCTCCTGTTTGATACTTCCCAACCACAATTCCCAGACGATAGATAGAATGCTTTCCAAAATCCCAGTTATTTACCAAAAGCTCTCCATATCTTTTAGTGCTTTCGTAGATATTACGACAATGCTGATTATTGTCTATCTTTGTTTCTGTGGAATAACTAGCATCACCAGATACATAAGCTGTACTTAATTGATGAAATTCCGGAATCTCTAGTTCTTTCGCTAAAGCTAGAAGATTTCTGACTCCGTCAATATTGACTTGAGATATTTCTTCAGCATCAGATGCCTGAAACTTTACTGAAGCTGCACAATTAACAAGCTTATTAATTCGTAATGCTTTAAGTAAACTTATTGGCGACTCGCCTATTCCAGCTCTTGGTTTAGTAATATCGCTTACTAAAACATCTCCTTTCAATCTTTGAAGTCTTAGTCGAGGAATACTACTTGCTCTAGTTAAATAAATAAGTTTGTGCCCCCCTTTCTCTAAGAGAGGCGCCAATTCGGAACCAACGGTTCCAGTAGCTCCTGCTATTAAGATGGTAGCCATAATAACCTCTCTTTCTGTATTACATTCAGTATTAAATTGTTAAACAAGGAGCGTCCTTGTACTGTCGCCTTTATACCAAAATTTTCTCAAAAAGTCAACTATTGACATTTACTATCCTTTGTTTAATAATATACGCAATGAAAAAAGATTTTCAAACAATAGAAATATTAATATCGAGTTTAAAAATTATTCTTGAGATAGAAAAAGATCTTGTTAATATACAAAGACTTTTTGGCCTGCTTAAAAATTCAAAAGGGGTAAATAACTTTAATAATAAAATAAAAATTACTATCAAAGAGGATAAAAAGCGGTATATTAAATTATCTTTAAACAAAAGACATCTTATAATAGCCGGCTATAATATTGACGACTTATCAAACCCATTTAATTTAATTGGGTTGTTACAGGCATTTTTTAGATTTGTCGGGCTTCATTCTATTAAAAATAACTTATTTCTTTTGCACGGATCTGCAGCTATATTTAATAAAAATGCTCTTTGCTTTGCTGACGATGGCGAAAGTACGGCCAAAACACTTTCGTCAATCGAAATTGCCCTAACGTCAAATGAATATATTGGCGATGAATTTTGCTTTTTAAATAAAAATGGGGTTATTTCTAGCTACTCTTTCATACCAATTCATATTAGAATACAAATAGCTAATTATTTTAATAAATACCATAAGAAATTTTTTGACTCTTTTAAAGATAACAACAAAAGCTGTGCTGGTTATTTTATTAGTCCTAAAAACAATTTTAGAAATATAAAATCAAAAAGGCTTTCTGCTATTATTTTCGTTCATTTTAATGTAAAAAAAGAAAAAGATCGTTTTAAGAAACTAACCAAGAAAGAATCTAAACAAGCTGTTTTAAAATCTATACTTTCTCATATAGCAAAACTTTTTAACCCAAAATTAGACAGAATGAACTTTGTAGAAGAAAAAGATTCTACCAAAAAAATAATTTATGATAAAGATTTTCTAAATTCTATAAAAAGAGAATTAAAGTTAAATGGTAGTATAGAAAATCTAATTAAAAATATTCCTTGTTATAGAATTTATATCTCTAAACCACAAGATATTGTCAAAATTATCGAAAAAATAGAACCTTAAATCATTGATTCCTTATTTTTTCTATAATATATTTAGAAAAACTTTCTATAAACAAATCTGTTCTTTTTAAAAGATTTTTGTATTCTGAGGCTGTTCTTTTCCTTTTCCAGTCCTTTATAATTATTAGATTATCTTTTAAGACATGGAAGCGAAAATTTGGAAAGACTTTTGATGCCCTTCTTACTATATCCTCTTTGTTCTCACAAATATAAAAAGTAAAATACTGAATTGCTAATTTTGCTATAGTAAAAGACGCTCTTATTTGTTTTTCTGTTATCTTTTTATATTCTTCTCTAGTTATAAACTCTCTAGAAGTAAGATCTCTTCTTCCTCTTAATAAAAACATTAATATATTAGATATGCTATATTTCCTAATCTCCTTTTTACTGGGAATATAAAATTTAATAATTTTCTTACAGAATATTAATCTCTTTGGAAATTTACTTAATTCTAAGAGAGCCTGCAGGGTTTTGCCATCAAGACTAATCACAGGATTTATTGGTTTTTGAAATTCCTCTCTCGAAATAACATTAATTCCTAAATGTTTTTTGTATTTTTTTTCTAAAATCTGTTTAACACGAGCTATTTTTTGCTTTGCTTTAAAATTATTTTTTTCAGCCACCAATACTAGATCTATGTCGCTCCATTCACTATCATAACACTCAAAGGCCAAGCTACCATCAGAAATTATCGCAAAAAGATTTTCTTTTAATGCTTTTGAAAAAGATTTAATAATATCCTCATTAATCTTTTTTGTTTTTTTCTCTTTTGATCTAAATAGATTAATTGCTTTTTGCAAATTCTCCTTATCAAAGGTTATTTTTTCTTTTGCCTTAGTTACACTTACCCATTCCGCCTTTAAGAAATCTTCTTTTTTAAGTGGTTTGATTTTTGATTTCTCTTCTGAGAGATAGACATAAAGATGAACTTTTTTACAATGTGCCTTATCATCATTCATCATAAAAAATTTATACTTATTAATTCCTACCTTTCCAATTTTTCTTAACTTACTCTTTATTCTTAACTCTTCTTTAATTTCTCTTAAGGATGCTTGCTCAGGTGTTTCTTTTTCTTTAACATGTCCTTTGGGAATAAAATATCCTTCTTCTTTTTTCAGAATAGCAACATATAAAACATTTTTTTGTGAATCATTAAAAAAAACATACCCTCCAGCTGATTCATGATAAATTTGATTATTTTTAATTTTAATTTTGTCCATGAAAATAAATTGCATTTTATATAAAAAACCTCGTCTTTATTAATTCTATCAACGAGGTTTTATTTTGTAAACCTATTTGTGTTTAGCGATTACTTGATCTACGGCTTCATATAGATCTTGTAACGATCTGGTATTGTGAATAATCTCGCCAGCAATTTCTTTGAGTTCTGGGATTCCTGAAGCTTTTTTTATTTCATCTCTCGGCAGGAGAATTTTTTTTGCTGCCTCTGTTGACTCAAGACCTTCTCGTTTAATCTGATACTGCAATCGTAGCTCTTCTGAAGCTTCGATGTAGATTATACAAAAATGATCTTTTAATTGCTGTTTGAGATAAGGCCCTAAACCGCCTCCATAAAGACTTTCTATGGAAACTATATTCACGCCTTTACTTTCCATCTCAAGGATTAATTCTTCTATAAATATATCCCAAAGATGAAATGGGTCCTTATTTTCTTGTTCAAGAACAAACTGCTTTAGATCTTGATTAGGAGAAATTTTATCCCTAATTCTCCCGAAAAGTTTAACAAACTTTAACCTGGGGATCCCTTTTGAATAAAAATATCTACCTACGGTACTTTTGCCACATTCACTCATTCCCGTAAGAGCAAACACCATTTTGTTTTTAAGTTTATTTTCATTCATTTTAGTTTTTCCTTCAAGAATTTGATTAACTAATTCAATTTCTCTTAATGCTGAACTCTCTGAATCCGGAGCATGTGCAATATTCTTTATCCAACTTTCAGAATATTGCCCTCTCAAACCACTTGGATATCTACCGATAATCTTCCATTTAATTTTTCCTACAGCATCATCGCCGATTACCTTAATAAACAATACGGGGTTCGAAGTGATCCAACTTATTATATCATCGAAGTAAATTTCTTTCTCTTCGCCAAGATAAATTTCTTGGGCAACACATCGAGAAAGCCGAATTCTTACCGATTCTATAACAGTTAAATTGCACCTCCCAATCTCGCAAAGAATCTGTCCAACCAGACCCTTTGCTAAACCATCGGGTTTCACCATGACAAAGGTCTCTTGGACAGACATCTTAATCACTTCCTTTCTTTTCCTTATTATATTTTGATTTTCTGCAGTCTACCAGAAAAATATAAACATGTCAAATAATTTATTTTCTAATAAAAATCCAAATAGAGTATCTAAAATTTTTGAGAAAATCGATTTTTTTATTATTTACTATTTGAAAAATAGAATAAAATTCATAATTTTTATTTTTTGGAATTAATTTTCTTAATTCAACAAATGTGGGCAAGTGTGCATATCCTATAGAGGCTGTTGATACTTTATTACTTTCATAAGTAATATCCCCCGGTAATAATCCTTGATATTCCTTAGAAAATAATTTACAAAAAATAATCTTAATTTGTCTTATCAAATCTCCAAAAATATTTTTAAATAAAAAAATTGGTCCATTTCCTAAATAAAGTTTGTTAAAACTTTCTATAAAAACTTTACCTCCTGGCTTTACAACTCTAACCATTTCTTCAATTGATTTTTTTCTTTTTTTAAAAGTAGCAACTGCATTGATAGAAAACCTAGGACAAAATACATAATCGAAATAATTATCGGGAAAAGGTATTTTGCTCATATCTGCCACCAAAAATTTAGTTCTGATTAATTTTTTTTGGATTGCTCTTTTTTTACAAGTTTTTATTGCCTCCGGAGTAATATCTATCCCTGTTACATTGAAACCCATTTCTCCAGCATTAATGGAAAACCTCCCGGAACCACAACCAAGATCTAATATTTTTGATTTTTTATTTATTTTATTTAAAATTACAACTTCCGCCTTTCTAAAAAGTTCCTTCGAATAATAAGGAATTTCTCCCGTATAATGTCTTATGTTCAATTTTTTAATTTTTTGATAATAATTTTCATTTACTAGATTCATGATAGATGGTTTTGATTAATACTTATTTTTATTTTTGGGAATAAAAACTATATTATAAAATTTAGGATCGAAATTTTGATTTGAAGAATCCATTAATAATAATTTAAAGTCATCTATCAATTGATAGCAGGAATAAGATTGTTCTGATAGTATTTTATGTATTTTTCTAAAATCCCCCTTTTTAACAGCATAATCCCAAATTTCCATTGCAATAATTGGCTTATATTTACTTATTATTTTCTTTGCTCCAAGAATAGCTCTCGACTCACTTCCTTCTATATCAAGTTTAATAAAATCTGGTTTTAGATTATGATTTTTACAAAATCTGTCAATAGTTTTTGTTTCAACGATAATATTATTAATATCTTTACTTTCTTTTTTTGCAATATGATTTTCTGGTAATTCATTAACAGAATTATATAAAGAATGTTTAAGCCCGAAGTCTGTAAAATTAATCATCTTATTTTCATCTAATAATGCTACTCTATAAGGATGTGCGTTCTTCTTTCTTTTTAAATTATTTTTCAATATAGAATAAATTCTTGGGGTTGGTTCAAAACTATATACTTGCCCGTTATTGCCAACTATTTTTGAAGCCAATAAACTGTAATATCCAATATTTGCTCCTCCATCGATAAACACATCGCCTATCTTAAGATAATTAATTATAAAATCTGTCAAGAAAATTTCATTGCGTCCCAAAATCCCATAAAAATATAAAAAGGTCGGATGGGGTAATATCATAGTCATCCTATCTCCCCAAAATGTTTTTACCTCTCTAAATGGTTTTTTAATTTTTAAACGATGTATCAATATTGTTTGAAATAAGGCCCAAAAGAAGAAAAACCTTGATAAAAAGGGTCTTTTCTGATTACGCTTTTTCAAAAGCTGGGGCCAAAGAAATTTATTATTTTTAATGGCATTAAACCTTTCTTTTATGGCCTTCATAATTTTTAAGTTTTTAATTTATCTCAAGAGTATTTAAAATTTCCTCAAATTCTTGAATACATCTTTCTCTATCTCTTAAATAGAAATAGGAGGCGATTTCATATGTTGATTCGTTTTTAGAAAATTGGATCCTTACAGAGTGATCAACATCAGATACTTCTTCCTGATAATTAGTATGTTTTAATCCTTTATTACCATTGACTTCTATAACTTCATCTCCATATTTTTTACATTTTTCTTCATCTTCTAGACACCACTGAATAGATTCTTCCACATGTTGAAATCGTGTATATTCGTCTTCTGGAAATCCTATTTCTTTTAAAATTTCCACAGACATAGAACAACCCTCTCGAGGAATGGGTGGACTATATGGTCCTGCATTATCATGAAGCTTGAAGTCTGGACTAACAAATATTAACCCTAATCTCCCTATATCATTATAAACAATCCAATCTTCTGGTATTTTAATTCTGAATTTAGTTTTTTGATTCTCTATTATATTCTCTCCATTAATTTTTGTTTGAGTAAATTCTTCGGACAAAACCCACATATTATCTAATCCAAAAGGCTGGGTCAGTCCTTTCGTCTTCCATAAAAAAACTCCTAGAGCAGTCAGAAACAATAATATTGATATCCAAAATATAATCTTTTTAATTTTCATTAATTTAATTTTAATAAAAAATTGCCCTTTTGGCAATTTTTAAGCCTTTCGGTCTCTCGAACAATGCACTAGCGTGCTGCCGAGCTAGGATTCGAACCGAGACTAAGCACTACTCTTAATCTCTATGACATCACCATCTTGAATAATATATTCCTTTCCCTCTGTTCTAATTAATCCTTTCTCTCTCGCTTTCCCCAATCCTCCTGCCTCAATAAGCTTTTCCCAATTAATAACTTCTGCCTTAATAAACTGCTTTTCAAAATCAGTATGAATTACTCCTCCAGCCTGAGGAGCTAAACTTCCTTTCTTGAGAGTCCAGGCACGAGTCTCATCAGGACCTGTTGTTAGGAAGGTTATTAAATCTAAGAGTTGATATGACTTCTTGATTAATTCATCCAATTTAAGCTCTATTGGTAGATTAAATTCTTTTCTTTCTTCAACGCTCAAACTAGCTGAATCAAACTCAGTTAGAATATCAAGTATTAAATAATTATTAAAACTAGCCAGAACATCCTTATTTATTTCTTCCTCTTTACCATTTAATAGGAATAAACGAGGCTTAATAGTTAGAAGCTGATAACTATTCAAGGCTTTCTTTTCTCCTTCGCTCCACTCTTTATCAGCTAAACAATCTCCAGCCTCTAAATGTTCTTTAGCTTTCTCTAATATCTTTGCTTCCTTTAAAGAATCTTTGTCTTGAGCTTTAATCATTCTTTCTAGTCCAGATAATCTCTTTTCTACTGTTTCTAAATCCTTTATTATCATCTCCGTCTCTAATATCTCTTTATCCCTTAAAGGATCTATGGAAGATTGAGTGTTAACTATTTTGTCATTTTCAAAACAACGTAGAACATAAACAACAGTATCTACTTCTCTAATATTAGCTAAGAATTTATTGCCCAATCCTTCTCCCTTACTAGCTCCCTTTACTAATCCAGCAATATCAACAAATTCTATTGTTGTATAAATCTTTTTAGCTGATTTAGTTAATTCAACTAGTTTATCAACTCTTTCATCAGGGACAACAACAACACCAATGTTTGGATCAATGGTGCAAAAAGGATAATTCTCTCTATCAATCTGTTTTTTAGTTATTGCTTGAAATAATGTTGACTTGCCAACATTAGGCAAACCAACTATTCCTATAGATAATGACATACTTAATTTATACTATAAAACTTAATAAAAGAAAACAGTAGATGTATAAGCCAGGCTTATAGCAAATTAAAAACTTGATTTATTCTTTGTATTATTTATAATTAAATTAAGCTTATAAGTCGGTTATTTTTAAAAGAGCGATTTAGAAGTTAAAAGGTCGCTTTTTTTAATCAAATAAAAAACATGGAATCAAATAGAGATTTTCCTCCTAAACAAATGTTCCAAGGAAATTGGAAATGTAGTGATTGTGGAAAAGAAATAACAGAACTTCCTTTTGAACCGTCTGGAGACAGACCACTTCATTGCAAAGAATGTTGGAGCAAGAATAGACCTCAGAGAGGAAATTTTGCTCCAAGACAAATGGTGCAAGGAAATTGGAAATGTGCTGAATGTGGAAAAGAAATAACAGAACTTCCCTTTGAACCATCTGGAGATAAACCAATTCATTGTAAAGATTGTTGGCGAGAAAAAAGAGCTCAAAGATAAATCAGAACAAACAAAAAACCCCGCTAAACGGGGCTTTTTGTTTAAATAATTACACTTTGTTAACGTTTGTAGCATTAAGTCCTTTAGGACTTTCTTCTACTTCAAATGTAACACTATCACCTTCTTTAAGGTCGTTGAATTGAACATTTTTCAATTCGTTTGAGTGAAAGAAAATATCTTTTTCTTCACCGTCGCGAGAAATGAATCCAAAACCTCTGTCAGTAATACGTGCGATTTTACCTTCTTGCATTTTTGTATTGTATTATTTTTATTAAAATCAGTACAGAATACTATAGAATTAAACTCGACTCTGTTTCTTTTACAGCTCTGGAATGATTACTACCATTCTATCATAGATGAGATAAGATGTCAACTGTTTTTGACTATTTTTATAGCTTTACCGTCTATTAAGGCTTTGGTCATTTTCTTATAGCCAGACGCTAAAATTCTCTGAAAAGTGCTTTGAGATGTTTTCATCTTCTTGGCACAACCATTCTGATCTAATTCTTCTATATTCTTTAACCTTAAAGCCTCTATTTCTTCAGTAGTTAATTCAATAATCTCCAAATGTCTCATTGGCACACCTTGAGGCTTAAAATATGTTATATTAGGATTGAACCTAATTCTTCTGCATAATCTTGGCCTAGGCATATTATTCTCTTTCTAGCTTTATTTTACAATTTGGACATTTTAATGTGGAACAAGGAACTCCCCTTTTGTGAAGTATTTTATAATCACAATTCTTACAAACACAATAACCTTCTGGCCCCTTTCCAGTTGCTTCTTCTATTTTATCTTTAAAACGGCTTTTTCTCTGCCAACCAAAACTTTTCCCAAATTCTGGCTTATAAAACCCAGTTTCTATCTCATGACTGGTAATCTGAATAGCAACATACTGTAACTGATCAATTTCTTTCATAAGTTGTTCCCTCAAGTTGTTGGAAATTTTAGTTGCTTCATCTACCTTTAAATTATTAGGCATTTTTATCTCTAGATTAGCAGTTAGAACAGAACCCTTTTTCTGTGTTTTTAGAGAAGTTATTTCAATGTTTTGAATTTTAGCAATCGATCTTATTTCATCCTCTATCTCCTTACCGGCTGAAACATCAAGCAATGAATCAGCTGCCTCCTTGCCCAATGAAAAAGATTCTTTAATAATATATAAACCAATTAATAAAGCTAATATTGAATCAGCATAAATCCAATATTTAGTTAAAAATAGTCCTATAAAAACTGCTAATGAAGCATAAACATCCACCCTAGAATGAACTCCATCAGATAATAAAGAAACAGAATTCTCTTTTTTTCCATATTTAATTTTCGCTCTTGCCATCACTTCGTTAATTATAGCTGATACTAACATTATGCCCAGTGCTAAGTATCCAATACTAGGAGAAGAAGGATTGCTAAATTCACGAAATGCTTCAAATATAATAAAACTCCCTGTTAAAAATAAAATTATAGTTATTATCAACCCAGCTAAGACTTCAAATTTATAGTGACCATAAGGATGTTTTTTATCCACTGGTTTTTTAGCTATTTTAATTCCAATAAAACTTATTGTAGAAGAGAATATATCCATTCCCGAATGTAGTCCTTCAGCAAAAATAGCCGAAGAACCAACTAAAAAACCAACCACTAACTTACCACCAGCCAAAAAGACATTTGCTAATATTGAAATACCTGCAATTTTTTCTTTCATTTTAATTGAGTTTTTACTTGATTAATAATATCTTTGAATATTTTTCCGTATTTTGGATTTATTTCAACAATCGGCTGCATCTCCACTATTGCTTTCACAAAATCCTGACTGTAAGGAATTTTAGCGACAATTTTTACTTGTTTTTCTTGTGCAAATTTTTCAATTTCACCCGTAAAATTTTTATTTAAATCCCACTTATTAATAATAATACCATAAGTAATTCCAAAATGCTCTACTACTTGCAAAACTCTTTTTAAAGCACGAAAGGCTGTTGGCGTCGGTTCGGTTACCGCTAAGATATAATCACTGCCTCTAATTGAAGCAATAACTGGGCAACCAATCCCCGGTGCTGAATCAACAATCAGATAATCGGCCTTTTGTTCAAATGCCATTTTCTCGGCTCTTTCTTTCACGACACTTACCACCTTCCCACTTCCAGATTCTCCCATTTCTACTTGTCCAGAAATAATTGAGAAGCCATATTTTGTCCGCCCTTCTCCAATTGACGCATTTTCCACTTTTTTCAAAGTGACGCCTTCTGGGCACAAAATCCGGCAAACCCCGCAACCTTCACACAAAAACTTATTTATTTTTGGCAATTGTTTTTTTTCATCCCAAGAAATCGCAGAAAAAGCACAATTATCCACAATTTTTTTGCAGTTTCTGGCATTTTTATTTACAAAGGCTTTCAGATTAGTGGAAATCTTTTGACTTTTTTTCAATTTTTTTATCCCAAAAAGCAGAGCTAGATTAGCCGCATCTACGTCACAATCCGTCGCTACAATTCGATTTTCTTGGGACAACAAAACCGCCAACGAAGCAGAGATTGTGCTTTTGCCGACACCTCCCTTGCCTGACAAAATAGTTACGGTTTTCATTTTTTTATCCATTGAATTATTTTTTCAATCGCCTTGTGCTCAATCGGAATTCCCGTGCAATATTTTTTTTCAATTTCTTGACTATAAGGAATTTTAGCAATAATTTTTGTCTGGTGATTTTTTACCACTTTCTGAATAATATTTTCCGTTCCAATATCAAACCGATTGAGAACTACTTTGGTTTCTACTTTTAATTTTTTAGTTAACGTAAGAATCAAGTCCAAATCATGCGCACCCAATGGTGTTGGCTCCGTGACAGCCAAAGCGCGCTCGCTCCCTAAAAGTGCTGCAATTACTGGACAATGCGTACCAGCCGCCGTATCAATAATAATATAATCAAAATTCTTTTCTTGTTCTTTTATCTTTTTTTTCATCGCATTTACCACCAAGCTGGATTCTTCAATACCCGGTTTCATTTTTCCTGAAAGTATAACCAAATTGTCATTTTTAGCGGTAAAAATTTCACCAATAATTTGTTTAGATTCACTAATAGCTCCCGCTGGACAAACAATTTGGCAAGCTCGACAGCCAATACACTGATCAGCAATAAAAATTGGGTTTTCCCCTTTGGCAAAAACAATAGCGTGTTCCGGACAAAATTGCACGCATTTTCCACATTTTAAGCATTTTTTGAAATCAAAAACCGGGATCATATTTTCAACATCTGTTAATTTTTCCAATTCAATTCCCAACAAAAGATCATCGCCCGGGCAATCAACATCGGCGTCAATCAATAAAACTTTTTTATCCTTAGCCAAAGCAAATGCCAGTGCCACCGCTACAGTGGATTTTCCCGTTCCTCCTTTGCCTCCCGTAATCGCAATTTTCATATTTTGTGCTGTTCGCAAGCATCTTCTGTGCCTGCTTTTTTGAGTTTTTTATTCTGCCACAATTCAAAAATATCTTTCACTGTTTCCGCCTGATACACGTATACATCAATTCCCAATTCTTTACACAAATCAATCGCCCTTGGACCAAGACCTTTGCATAATAAAACATCTGCTCCATGTTTTTTCATTAATTCAGGAGGTAAACCGGTCCCACTCATATGCTCACTAGTATTATCTATAATTTCTATTACTTCCCCTTTTTCATTAAGAAAAGTATAAGTCAAACAACGACCAAAATGCTCAGCTATTTTATCATCTAAGCCTTCTTTAGCGTTTGTTGGAATAACTATTTTCATTTCTTTGTTTCCTTGAGCTTTCCATCTATAAATTCCTGCAAAACTTCTTTTATTATACCATTCCCAGAATAAATCTTAATCTTAAATTGATTTAACACATCAAAAGCTCTTGGCCCAATATTGCCTGTAATTACTGCTTCAATATCTTTTTCTGCTATCAATTGAGCAGTCGAAATTCCAGCCCCACCCATTTGATTTATATTTTTATTTTCTAGCGCTTCTATTTTTTTAATTTCATTATCTTTTATTTCAACGATAATAAAATAAGGACATCTTCCAAAAACATCGGAAGTATTACTTTCAATATTTTTATCCATCGAGCTTACTGCTATTTTCATAATATTTAATTGTTTTAATTTATTTCTGGCTCTTAAGTTCGGCTAAACGAGATTTAATAGCTTTTAATTCTTGCTCTAAAGATTCTGTTTCGCCTTTCAAAATTTCTGATTCTTCTTTTGGAGTATAAAATCTTTTATACCCATAACCTCTACCTAATCCCCTTCCATAACCCATTCCACCTCCACAAGGACCCATGCCCCTGCCTGTTAAAGCGCCTTGACCCATAGGGCCTGTTCCATTTAATCTTGGCATATTTTTATTTTTAATTATTAATAACTTGACCTTTATTATGAGTATATACCCATAACAATCCGCTGTCAAGCTTTTTAATAAAGAACTCGAATAACTTAGTTTAAATACCAAATAAAGAAATTGAGAGTGCTAGCAAAACTCACCCAAAGAAAATAAGGAATTAAAAGGTAAGATGACCACTTATTTATCTTCCAGAACCTTATGATCAGAATAATAATCAAAACCCAAATAATTATAATGTTTATAAAAGCCAATCCTGGGCTTTGAAGACCAAAAAAAACTACAGACCAAAGAGCATTAAAAAACAGATGCACCCAAAACAGCCAAAAAGCTATTTTATTTTCTTTGCTTTGTCCTGCCGGAGCTTTAGCGTAGGCAGACCAGACTAAGTAAATACTTATACCCATTAGAATATAGAGTGTAATCCAGGTTGGACCAAAGAGCCAATTAGGCGGACTAAAGCTTGGTTTTTGTAAGCCAGCATACCAAGTTGATATAGCTGAAACAGTAAAGAAAGAACCGATTAAACCAGCTAATTGCGGCGAGGCAAGAGAAGTAATCAAACGTTTATAATTCATAATATTAAAATTAATTTATCTTAGTTCATTATACTACTTTTCTTCAAAGATAAATAATTTATTAAATAAAAAAGCCATGTATTAACATGGCTGTTATTTTTATTCTTCTAGTTTCTCAATAAGCTTTTTGGCTTATTGTTTCTTTTCTAAAATTAAATCATTAAGTATTTTCTTGACGAGCTCTATGCTATCCCAATCAAAAATAGAAATTTGTATTATATCTTTATTCAGCTTTTTGAACTTTTTTATTATTTCATTAATAACATCTTCTGAAACAGCATCTCTTTTACTTAAAAAAACATATTCCTTCTTTTCTAAAAGTAGTTTGTTATATTTCTTTAATTCTTCTCGAATCTTTTTATAATCCAAAACCGGATCTGCTGAGTCAGCAGCGACAAGATGAAAAAGAGTTTTTGTTCGTTCTATATGACGTAAAAACTTAATACCAAGACCTTTGTTGTCAGAAGCACCCTCTATAAGGCCAGGGAGATCAGCCAGTATTAAATCGTAATAAGCACCTAAATTAGGCTCTAAAGTTGTAAATGGATAATTTGCTACCTTGCTCTTGGCATTAGTTAATTCGTTAAGCAAACTTGACTTACCAACATTAGGTAAGCCAATAAATCCAATATCAGCAATTAATTTTAGTTCTAAACGGATTTCAACAGATTCTCCCGGCTTTCCTTGCTCAAATTGCTTTGGAGTTGTATTAGTTGAAGAACGAAAATGGAAGTTACCTCTTCCACCAGTTCCTCCCCGAGCGATTATTTCTTGCTGATCAATTTTAGTTATCTCAATATCTTGACCTGTTTTCAAATTATGAACTACAGTTCCAACAGGAACTAAAAGAACTAAATCTTCCATATCCTTACCATCACGAAATTGGGAACGACCATCTTGTCCACTTTCAGCTTCAAATTCTTTTTTAAAACGGAATTTATTCAAAGCATTCAAGTCAGAAACTCCTTTAACATAAACACTGCCACCCTTGCCACCACTAGCACCAGTCGGACCTAAAGACATCATATTGTTGTTAAAAGAAACTGACCCTTTCCCACCAGCTCCAGCCATCACTTGTATTTTTACGTCATCAATAAGCATTATTTCTCTTCTTTTTTACCAACTAACAACCTTGTTAAATAAATAGAAATTATCACTACAATGATAGTTAGAATAATAGCATAGATGAATTTAACTAAAACCGTATTCTTACTAATTGGAAAGAAATATTCTAATAAACCCTTTATCGCTTCATTCCAAGAAAGGGCTGCTACCAACCCAAAGGCAGCTAGAATATAACCTGCTGTTTTCTCTCGAACTTCTTTTTTTATTCTATCGCCATTGTTTTTGATTTTGTTTTTAATATTTTCCATATACTTTATTCTAGCAAAAAACCGCCCTCTTGGCGATTTTTTAGTGTATTACTTCTTCTTTTTTGCTTTTGGTTTTTTAGAAGAACTTGTTTTTTTAACTGCATTCTTAGCCTTAGAAACTTCTGCTTTTTTAGTTGGCTTCTTCTTTTCAGTCACTTCTGTAGAGACAGAAGGATTTAGTGCTTTCAAGATTTTGTCTAGCTTAACATTTATTGCATCAAATTGACTATTTGTCTGACTAGAACCATTGTCACTACCTCTCTTGCTAAAACATTGGCTACAATAAATTGGTTTATCACTTGAAGGTTTAAAAGGAACTTCGCATTCTTTTCCGCACTTATCGCAAACTGCTCTGTGCATTGTCCTGTCGCCAGAATCAAATCTTCTAGAATCTCTTCTGTCAGATCTTCTTGGTTCTGAACCTCTTTTATTTCTAAAACAATTACTACAAAAAACAGGTTTATCACCAGTTGGCTTAAAAGGAACTTCGCAATCAGCCCCACATTCACTGCAAACAGCCCTGTGCATTACTGCCGATCTTTCTGAATCACGACTATCGAATCTTCTATTATTTCCTCTTCCACCAGATCTATTGTTTTGTTTAAAATTTCCCATATTTTTTAATTAATTTAGCTAATTAGAAGCATACACCTATAACCAATAAAAAGCAATAGTCTAAATAAAAAAAGCTTAGTGATTTTACTATCGAGCCGTCATATGGTCCCCAGAAACAACCCGTTCCAAATATAGTTAATTTTATCTTCATAATTCTATTTAAAGTATTAAGGTAGCTAAGCCTAAAAAAGTCATAAAACCAAAGACATCAGTGGCGGTAGTGATAAAAACAGTTGCTGATGTCGCCGGGTCTTTTCCTATTGACTTCATAAGAAGTGGGACAAAAGCTCCAAACAATCCAGCAATAAAAAGATTAAAAATCATAGCAATAGCTAGAACAAGACCTAAAAGAGGATTTCCATTCCAGAGGGTAGCAACAACTGCTATAATAAATCCGTTTATTACACCATTGATAAATCCTGCTCCTGCCTCTCTAAGAATAGCAGGCAGGCCATTTTTTAGTTCAATCTCTCTTACGGTAATTCCACGTACGATAACGGCTAATGTTTGAGTAGCAGTGTTTCCTCCCATACCCGCAATAATAGGCATATATACGGCTAGTATTACTAATCTATCTATTGTGTCTCGGAAAAGTCCTATGACTAAAGCAGCGATAAAAGCAGTGCAGAGATTAATAATCAACCATTTATAACGACTACGTACTTTACTGAAAACACTATCAAAAGATCGTTCAGTTTTTGAAACACCAGCAAAATTATATAAAGCTAATGTCGATTTATTTTCAAAAAGCGCTAATGCTTCATCAGAATAAATAATTCCAATAACACTATCATCTTCATCAAGTACAACTAGTTTTTTATGTTTTGTTTTTGTAAAAGAATTAATAATTTCTTTTATTTCTGCTTGATAGTAAATTGTCTTAACAGAGAGAGTATAGTTTTTAAGAGTTTTGTTATTATTTTCTCTTATCAATAAAGATACTGGCACCTCTCCTATAAGCCTCCCACTTTCATGGACTAATATTTCTGGTAATTTTCCTACCTCTCGATAGTGTTCATCAATCGCATCGGCTACTTCACTTATCTTCGTAGAACTAGAAAAAAGTAAATAATTAAAATCTAAAAGAGTTATAGCAGCTTTAGGATGAAACCTTAGAAAGTATTCAGATTTTTCTTTTAATTCTCCTTTTAAGCGGAAAATGATTTTCTTTCTTCTTCTCGAATTTTTAATTCTTATCAAAGTATTCTCTGCTCGTTGCAAATCCATTTGATCTAATAAGCTGATTATTTCATTATCTTTTAATTTCTCTAATATGTTCTGTTGAACATGAGGGGAGAGAACTTCAAAAATTGCTTCTTGTTCTGTAACAGGGAGTTTACGGAATAACTCCAATCTTTCCTTAGGGTGATAAACTATATCGTGTATTACATTTTTATTGGTTTTTCTCATATTATTTTATTATACTTTAAATAGAGATATAAGGAAAACTAGTTATATCTTTTTTTGTGCGTTTTATAGTTTACTATTTATCCATCAAAAAAAGTAACGTGCAAAAACATATGGTAGTTTCCCCCAAATAAAAAAGAGGGTAAAATACTCTCTTAATCTGACTCCACCCCGTACCGTACGGTACAGGGCCCCGCATCGTGAACAACGTTAGAACCATTATCCAACAATCAGTTGAGTTATAAGAGCAATCATCTGATCTTTTTCTTTTGGATTACTTTCGGCAATTAAAAGAGCTAATGCTGTTAAGGCATTGTCATTTATCTTCTTTTCTCCACTTTCTTTATACAAATAGTTATTTCTATCTAAAAAATAAACAAACAAGAAAGAAGCAATTCGTTTATTACCATCAGTGAATGGATGATCCTTAATTATTAAATACAAAAGATTAGCTGACTTTTCTTCTATATTCCTATATAATTCTTTTCTATTAAAAGTTTGATATAGATTTCTAACTACGCTTTCTAGTTTATTGTTATTTTCGTTTCCGAATAAATCACTGGCCTCTTTTTTATCAATAAGGTTCTTTTTTAATTCAGAAACAATATTTAAACATAATCCATATTCTAAAATAAACTTTGATTTTGTTCCTTTTTCTTTCTTTAAATTATTTTTATCGTATTTTTCTAATAAGGTTAGTGTCTTAGAGTAATCTGCTAAAAGACTAAGTAATTCCTTTTCTTGTCCCTTTAATAATTCTGTCTTAGATTTTTTTTGTAAAAAATTGACAGCTTCTTTTAACTGGTTAAATTTTCCCCTTGCTTCTAATAATCGATTTTGATTAATCACATATCCTTTTAAAAGATATCTTTTTAAAATTTTAGTAGCCCATTGTCTAAAATGAATAGCTCTTGATGAATTTGTTCTATACCCAATTGCTAAAATTACATCCAAACTATAAAAAGCAACTGGCTTGTCAGAATTTGCAATGTGCAAAAAACGCACATTGCTTTTTTGGTCTATTTCTTTATCCTTAAAAACATTGTTAATATGTTTAGTTATAACCGAACGATCCTTACCGAATAAATCAGCAATTTCTTGTTGTTTCAGCCAAATCATTTCCTCTTTGAAATGTACCCTTAATTCTACTTCGTTTTTTGATGGTTTATAAATTACGATCTTTCCTTTATTAAATTTTTCCTCTTTTTTCTTCTTCATGCTTTAATTTTAACAAAAAACCGCTTAAAAAGCGATTTTTATTGGCTCCCCAGGTGGGACTCTCCCAAGGCGAGCAGGCGGTTTTCGAACTTTTAAATGGATAGTATATATCGAAAAGCCTGAAAATATACTTGAATTAGTCTTGGAATTACTAACAATTAAATCTCACTAATAACATCAAATCCTTTTAGGCTTCCTGTTATCGCCAGTCCTATTATTTTGCCACTAGCTACCCCTTTATTCTTTATTTTAGAGGCAATTTCGTTAAAAGTTGCCCCAGAGCCGACGGCGTCATCAATCAATAGAATATTTTTGTATTTTTTATTCTCTTCAACGAAAAAAGTAGTTTTTGCATTTTCTATTCTATCCCCCAATTTATTCAGTGTTTTTTGAGGAATAATTACCTCTGTTTTTATCTTAAGAATATTAACTTTCGATAGATTAAGACTTAGATTGCTTTCAAGTTCTCTTATAAGCTGAGTTTCTCTTTTAACGGTAGGCGGAATGAAAGCAACTACATCTATCTCATATTTATTGATCAATTTTTGAACATATGGATCTATTTGGTTTGAAATTTCTTTTATCATTTTTTTATCCTGACTTTGTTTCGCATAAAGAAGAATTTTTCCTAGTTTTGTTTTTCCAAATCTTTCAATACTGTAAAAATCAACATAGAAAATCTGATTTAAATAAACTTTCGAGAAAGTGCTTTTCATTTTTTTCATTCCATCAATTAGCCCATTTTTTTTAATTTTATCGTACTTATTAAGAATATTAAAATAATCTGATGCTGATTTTTCTACATCCTGTTCTCGTTTCAAACACCATCCTGAAAAACCCTCCCATCCTTTTCTAATTTCACCCGCAGGGGTTATATCAAGAAATCTTTTTTCAATAAAATCTTTGATATGATTAGAAACATCGTATTTCTTTATCTCTTTTTTTTCTTTTGGAATATAATAAAACACTTTAGGGGGTCTACCTACTTTCGCTATTTTTCCTTCTTCCAAAAACCTTGCAAGGTGCCTAAAAATCGCTTGTTTGCTTATATCAAAATGCCCAATAATTTCTTTAGCAGAAACTTGGTTTTTCTTTTTAATAAATTCCTTAATTTTTTCTCCTGTATTAGTTTTCATATATCTTATTAAAGTTATTCTATCATAGTTTACTATTGACTGTCAATAGTAAACTATACTAAAAACATCTTAAAATAAGGTAACTCTGCTGGCTCCGCCCTGTACCGTACGGTACAAGGCTCCGTTCGCTGAACGCCTGCCCGCCTCTGGAGGGACGTTAGAACCTGTTTTTATCAAGAAATTTTGTTGGGTTGTTGGTTTAGTTATTTTTCAATAGGTGTTATGCCTAAATCTTTGCAAATCTTTTTGGCTAAAAAATCATTGATTTCTGAATGCCTAGGAACCGTAGATGTTCTGTTCAATAGAGAATTAAAGAAGACGCTATGATTGGCGCCCTCTCTTACAAACATACATCCATTTTTGAGAAGATACTTGATTAAATCTTTTCTCTTCATTATATAGAAACAGATAATTGCTCTCTAATGATTTTTTTACTACCTGAGAATTCTTTCTTACTTAAAAAACGATTGGTTTCAAGAATGAGTAAAACCGCCTCTTTCAAATTTTCTCTTACCTCTTTAAGAGTTTCTCCTTGGGTATTTACTCCTGGGATTTCTTCTATCCAACCCAAATACCACTTTCCACTTTTTTTATATATAGCAGTAAATTGTCTTGACATAACACTTTCATTATATTTTTAATTTAAGACTGTGTCAAGGATTTCCAAGCAGAAAAAGAGTAAAATACTCTAGCTAGCTCCCCAGTCCAACAATTATCAGAAAATTTACGGGTATTCTGGAGAATAAAGAGTATATGTGTATGATCAAAGAAAAACTAAAAGAAATCAGAAACGCCAAAAACCTCAAATTAGCACCAAATCTTGCTTGAAATAAATTTATACCTATGCTAATCTCACATAGTACCTTAAAAAACTGAAAAATAGTTCACAATTCTAAAAGGAGATGAACAATGGAAACACCCAAAACGCTTAAAGAGCTTGTTGGAAAAGAAAATCACAATGGATTTAGGCTCGCTGTTGGACATTTTGCAGAACTGGATCACGGCCTTATGGGGAATTTCCCTGCAATCGAAAGCGAATCAAAAGAAATGATAATAACAACAGATTTTGAGCTTCTCAAACAAATATGTGCGACCTTAAGCCCAAGACGGTTTAAGTTTGGCACTCAGCTCATTTATGTCAATCCTGAAACTGGAATAGCCTATTCAATGCTTGGCACAGACGAAGAAGCATTAGAAAGAGCTACTCCATTCCAAACGCTTACCCAGGTACGCTTTCAAGAACTCAGCCAAAAAGAAAAACCGTTCAAATGGGCACCTGGTCTTGTGGGCAATGATATGACTCCTGAAGAATTTGTAGAAACTCTTCAGGCAGCAACTTCAAAATTCTAGCGACAAAAAATCGTTGAAAAAAAACACAAACCTCGAAGATATATTATCTGTCGAGGTTTTTTTATCGATATTCTAACGCTCAAAAGAAAAACCCTTCGGTTTTAAACCGCAGGGTTTTGTTTTGTTCTTCTCAGGCGAGGCCTGATAAATAGGAGGCACATCATTATACTCTCAATTAAGAAGAAAGTGGCTGGTTGCATGGCATCCTGGAAAGTTAATTTTGTTATCGCTATTACAGCGAGTACGCAGGATATCCAAAATATTGTCCACGCAAGCTTAT
>Ga0265596_1000589_pt1 | contig 20463 bp, 19 predicted proteins | sample saktaG_FD_190143 | JGI IMG/M metagenome (GOLD analysis project Ga0265596, IMG submission 190143) | Saline water microbial communities from Sakinaw Lake, British Columbia, Canada - sak_2013_06_06_60m | ecosystem: Environmental > Aquatic > Non-marine Saline and Alkaline > Saline ...
AACCAGCCTGATAACGGATGGGATCTCGTAACTGCCGGAACTTGCGAAAAAATACCCGCGCCCATTCTCCACCACCTCGGCCTTTCCAATCAGCACCAACACTACTGCCCGCCGCACCCTGCAAATGTTTAAAGGGAGGTAGTTCTCATTTAAGACTAATACGGGTTGATTTACTACAGTACTTTCCACTTTCGCGTCAGAAAATATTTTATCAGGAAAACCAGACAGCTTCAATGAATTCGTTGAGCCTGGCTAACTTTTAGCCCTGGGTCGGGCCCGACCCGTCTTGGAGGTTTTAATATCTCCCCTGTAGTCAGGCGCTATTATATTAAACACAAGACTTATACTTGGATCAACCATACGCGAACTGACACGGTTTTCAATCTCTTCCAGATTGAGGCAGGTGGTTATAACCGTAGCCAGGCGGGCGTTATAGCGGTAGTTAATTAACTGGTACAGCTTCTCCTGTGCCCAAGAAGTGGCCGAATGCTCTCCGAAATCATCAAGCACCAGTACAGGTATTTTTTTTATTTTTTCAAATAAAGCGTCATACGATACCCGGCTCTCAGGTCCAAACGATGCGCGCAGGTGGTCCAGCAGGTCCGGCACCACGATAAAGAGAACATCTTTTCCCGATTCACGCAGCTCATTCGCTATAGCGGCGGAAAGGTGTGTCTTGCCGCAACCATTCAAACCTTGGTAAATTAGCCAGCCCTGCGGGGCCCGGGCAAACTCCCGTGCGATGTTGTAGGCCTGCTCCAGATTTTGCCTGACTTCCTCCTGGAGGCTCAATCGTTTAATGTCGAAATTTTTAAACCTCATATTATTCAGCAGTTCCAGATCAAGGCTGTCAAGACTCTGCAGGCTGGATGACTCTTTTTTCAGAATAAGGATCTTGCTGACATCGGGGTCATTCATATGGCCTGCGTAATCGGCGCTGAATTCTTCAACCGACATGCCTGTAGTTATCAGCGTAGGCAATCTACCGTTGAAGCGGTGCTCCAGCAGTTGTTCAAGCTTATCCTTAGACCATGCGGTTGTTGCAGAATAATTGAGGTTATCAAGTATCAGCAGGGGGCTGTTCTTTATCTGCTCAAACAGTTCATCATATTCAACTTCACTGGTGGGACTGTAGGTCGACCTGAGGTGATCAAGCAGTTCCGCGGCTGTGACGTAGAAGGCTGAATGTCCCGTGCTTATGCAGTAATTAGCGACTGCACAGGCCAGATGTGTTTTACCGCTGCCAACCGGTCCAACCAGTATAATCCACCCCTGTGGGTTTTCTGCAAACTTTCGGATTTCGTCAAGGGCAAGCTGAAAGAGTTTTTGCGAAACCGGGTCTCTGCTTCGCCCTAACGGCGACAGACTGCTGAAAGTGAGTTTCGAAAGGTTGCCCAGATTACTTATAGCCTGCAGCCGCGCCATTCTTTTTTTATAGATATCATCCCTGGCACATACGCATGGTATCAATCGCGAATAATCGGATTCTCCGGAGGGCAACGTCGGATGAACAAAGCGCGTTCCCCTGCATACCGGGCAGTTATCTGCCTGTTGGTTGACGGCTTCGGGCTCACCCGTTCTATCGCCGGACCATGTGGCCGTATTTTCCGCGGATGTATTTATCGGGATCTCCTTCTTTTTGAGAATCTCCGACAGATTTTCCATCTTTCCTTCCTTCTCTCTCCCAGCGCTTTAATATGCTGTTTATGTATTTCCAGTTTCTTACATTAGCCCTGACTGATTCCCGAAAAGCGTCCTGTATCCATTCCGGTGGGTAGCGGTGCTCCGCTTCCTGCAATTCCTCGGCCAGGATAGGCGTGAGCATGCCGATATTGTGCTCATAGAGGCTGTAAATATCACGAGGTTGTTCACTCGCCGGCTCCTCCCGAGGCCTGATCTGCACATCTGGTATCTTCAAGGTTCCCTTTATTATTTTACCGATAGTATCCTTCTCGACTTCATTATTAATAAAGTAGGCATCGTCTGATTTTCCGCCCACATCTATGGGTATATGCAGTAAGATTCCCTGCTTAACAGCTGATTCAAGAGCACTTCTCAGCAGCGCATCTGCATCGCCCTTCATTGTATGTAACTCCCTCTCAATTACAGTGTTCCTGCTTAATTCTGTAAAGCTTACAAATCTGGGATAACCCCTTCTTCGGCTGAGCAGGAAGAATATTTGCATGACTGCTTTTAATTCAAGGAGGCTATTTATTATCTGCAGCACATCACTGAAAAACACGTTGGGCAAAGGTGTGACCTCTACCCTCGGCGGGAACCCCTTGAAATTTATGTCCGTCATATCCTTATACCTTATTAATATAAAGTACCCACCTCAACCACACTGCTGTCAAAGTTGTCGAACTTGGTAGTTTCCTGTATGAACCGCAGGGGGACTTCACCTGTGGGCCCATTGCGGTTCTTGGCGATAATGATTTGCGCAATGCCCTTGGGATAGGGCGAATCTTCCCCGACCTCACGTACCCAGTCCTCTTCAGTCGCATATATTTTATCCCAGCGATGAATGAACATCACTACGTCTGCATCCTGTTCAATACTTCCGCTGTCACGCAGGTCTGAGAGCTGGGGTTTGACCTGTTGTTTCAACCTTTTACCTTCCTGGCGGTGCTCGATATTGCGGCTGAGCTGCGATAATGCCAGCACCGGTGTATCCAGCTCACGCGCAAGAGCTTTCAGCGATTGGGTTATCTCGGTCATCTCCTGCACCCTGTTATCGCTCTTGGAATCACCCCTCAATAACTGGATGTAATCAAGTACGACCATGTCAACATTGTGCTTGAGGTGAAGCCTCTTGGCCTTGCTGCGCACCTCGCTGATACGCATGTTGGGTGAATCATCGATATATATGGATGTCTCCGCCAGCCTGGGGATTATATCGCGCTGAAGCAGGCGTTCCTCGAGATCCGAAAAGCGTCCCTTCCGGAAATGCTGCGACTCAATGTTGGATTCGCTGGACAACAACCTCTGGATTATCTCGCGCCGTGACATCTCGAGGCTGAAAAGTGCTATACAGGCCTTTTGATTAACAGCTGCATTGCGAACGATATTAAGGGCCAGGCTTGTCTTACCGATGCTGGTCCGTGCAGCGAGAATAACCAGCTCGGAGCGCTGCAATCCGCCCAGGGCGTTATCAATAGCCTTAAAACCTGTGTGTATACTCTGGATATCCTTGTCATAGGTGGTTTTATGCGCAGCCTCTTCAAAATAGCGGTTGAGTGCATCCTGAATGGGAATAAATTCGCCTCGCCCCTGCCTGGTCCTGAGCTTAAAGATAATGTCTTCCGCCCGTGTCAAAGAGAGGTCCACGTCAGGGTCCGCCTTGTATCCAATGGACTCGATCTGCCCGGCCGCGCTGATGAGGCGACGCATGGTAGCGAGCCGATACACTATTTGCGCATAGTGCCGCACATGCAAGGAGGTCGGAACCATTGACACCAGATGACTTAGATATGCAGCTCCACCTGCTTCATCCAGCTTCCCAAGCCTGACGAGCTCCTGTGCCACAGTAATCTGGTTAATGGCCTCGTCACGCTGGAACAGGTTGCGACAGGCACCGAATACGAACTGGTTTTGCTCGCTAAAAAAATCCTCGGCCCCAACTATTGTATCTATCTCCGTGATAGACTCACTATCAATCAGCAGCGAGCCGAGCACTGCTTCTTCGGCATCCAGGTCGTAGGGTGGCAGGGTTTCTCTGATCACTTCAGGCTGTTTCCCTCTCAATTATGACCATGATCTTGGCTGTGGCATCCCTGGAGAAAATCACTTCGACCTCATACTCACCGATGTTGTGCAGAGAATTTTTCAATACGACCTTTTTCTTATCGATATCAACATTAACAAGGTTGGATAACCTGTCTGCTATATCCGCGGATGTTATGGACCCATGCAAAGTACCCTTGGAACTGGCTTTGCCCTTGAAACGCAGCTCTTTTCCTTCGATCTGCCGGGCAAGCTCAATATATTCATCATGTAGCCGCACACGCTTCCTCTCCCGCTCCTGGGATATTTTCTCGGCGGCCTTTATAGCGCCGGCACTTGCCGGCAACGCCAGGCCCCTCGGTAAAAGGTAGTTCCGCGCATAGCCGCCGGATACCTCTTTAATATCACCTTTCTTTTCTTTGTTTGAAACGTCTTCAATAAATACAACTTTCATGTCCTGTGTCTCACTCCTTACTCAAGTTCTTTTACCGGAACAGTTTAACATTATCCGGATTAATTAACCGCAGGCAGCCCTTTTTCAAACGCGCGCGCGGTCTAATTAAACAGGCAATTCAGCGGCGTTAATGGAAAATTGATCTGTATTCCCTGGGGCAAAGGCGATCAACAGCTTCAATAACCGGCAACATACACTGACTCGTCCCTTAGGAAGTATTTGACGCTGCTACCCCAACCTTAGACAGTTTAAATCCTTTTATTAAGCTCAGTCAAGGCATATACAATCTTATGTTAACCGACTGCGCCTGCTATCTATTAAATACGACGGGAGCAGATATCCCGGTCACTTGCCGAAGCCCGTAATAAGTCATGCTGCCCGGCTTACGTTCGTTAGCTTGACATTACACGTATCTCTACTTATAATGAGCCAAATTCGCAATTGTATCTATTGCCATGCAAATTAATGTCGCCCAGCTCCTCAAGGAGCCGGTTGGAGCGAAGCGAAATTATGAAATTGACCAACTGGCCGGCGAAAATGGCGAGAACCGCATTAAAGGTCGCATAGAACTTATCCGTACCAACCAGGGTATTCTGGCTTCCGGTAAGTTTTTTACCGATGTCAAGGGTTCATGTTCTCGCTGTCTACGAGAAGCAAAAGAACAGATTTCGTTTATAATGGAGGAGGAGTTTTTCCCGCTTGTAGATATCACTTCAGGCGTTCACCTTCACCCGCCGCCTGAGGAATTTACGATTGCGGACAACCATATCCTTGACTTAAGCGAAGCAATCAGACAGTATATAATCATGGCGACACCGACCAGGTTGCTTTGCAGGCCGGATTGCCCGGGCATCTGCCCTGTCTGCGGCCAGGAGTTAGCCTATGGCAATTGCGGTCATTCCACCCAGACTTATGATCACAGGTGGGATAAATTAGCACAGAATAAAAAGGAGAGCAAAATCTAAATGGCACCACTTCCTAAGAAAAAATACCCCAAAGCGCGCCAGGGGAAAAGGCGCAGTCACCTTGCTAAGACACCTGCAGCATTTGTAGAGTGTTCCCGTTGCCACAGCACAAAGCTGCCTCATCAAGTGTGTCCGGCATGCGGCACTTACGATGGCAGGGAAGTACTGGAGATTAAAAGCCCGAAAAAAAAGCGTAAATAAAATGTTGCTGGCAAAATGATCCGGTAAATCAAGGAGGAAATTAGATGGTAGAAGATGTAAAAGTTGCCTATGTGTTTCCAGATCAGGAATCCCGGCAGGTCGGGATGGGGCTTGACTTTTACGTCCACTACAATTCCGCCAGGGAAGTATTCGACGAGGTAGATAAAGCACTCGGTTTTCCGCTATCAAGGCTTTGTTTTGAAGGTCCTGAAGAGGATCTGGCACAGACTATGAATGCGCAGGCAGCCATTATGACCGTGAGCATTGCCTGCCTCAAGGCCGGGGAAGAGATCAGCGACGGAGCGCTTCCCAAGCCCACACTGGTGGCCGGGCATGGATGTGGTGAATATGCAGCCATGGTAGCATCCGGCGTGATGAAATTGGGCGATGCTGTCCGCCTGATACGTGAGCGCGGACGGCTGATGAATGAGGCCGGCCGTCGCAAACCGGGTGGTATGCTGCAAATTATGGACCTCGACCGGGATATCGTCGAGGGTGTGTGCCTTACGACTGGAGTTGAGCTGTCCAATATCAATGCGCCCGACAACATGGTCATAAGTGGAGATGAGCACAAATTGGCTAAGGCCAGGAGACTTGCACAGGTGAAAGGAGCCAAACGTATACAGCCTGTAAAAATCAGCGGCGCCTTTTATTCTTCATTAATGGAACCTGCTCTCGACGGCATGATAAACGCAGTATCGCAATTCCAATACGAGCCGCCGATAGTACCCATTGTATCCAATGTAACGGCGCAGCCAATGAACTCGCTTGAAGCCATTAAGGAAGAGCTGATAAGCCAGATAGTACATTGCATAAAGTGGCAGCAAACGGTGGAGACCATGCTTGCCCGAGGCATAACCACATTCTTTGAAGTGGGGCCGGGTGATGTCCTGACCAAATACATTAAATTAATCAGCCCCGGTGCATTGACTTTCAACCTCAGCAACGCTGAGAAAACTAATGAAATAATCAAATGGCGGAAAGGCGGAAGGTTCTAAATCAAGGATCATCACGCTAAAGTTACTTTCTTCCGGTGATTCTATGCCCACAGGTCTCAGGCATCTTGCCAGGGTTGTCGCACTGCAGACACTTTATGAATTGGAATTTGCAGCTAACAGCCCTGACTCCGTCCTTGAACGTACAATCAAGATGAAAGCGCTGAGCTGTGATGGCGCCGGTTTTGCGGGTGAACTGGTACACGGAGTACTCGATAACCGGGAGAAGTTAAACGACACCATTAAGCGCTTTGCGACGGCATTCCCCGTTGATCAGCTTGCCCCCATGGACCGAAATATATTAAGGATAGCGCTCTACGAGATCATTATAGACAATAAAACACCGGTTAAGGTGGCTATTAACGAAGCAGTGGAACTTGCCAAAAATTTTGGAGCCGAGGCTTCCCCAAAATTTGTAAATGGGGTGCTTGGGGCTGTTATGTCATCAGAAAAAGAACGAAAAAATCAAATTGATTGATAAGCATTCCACATCGTATAATTGATCCGGGATACCAGATGACAAAGCTATTCGATAAAATCAAAAAAATACTAGTTGATGAATTGGGTGTTGACTCGACTTCCATAGAGCCGTCCGCTTCATTTATCGACGATCTTAACATGGATCCAGACGATCTGGCCGAATTTTTTACTACAATCGAAGACAAATTCAGCAAACCGGAAAACAAGTTTGAAATACCTGAGAAAGATGCCGACGGACTGGTCTCGATACAGGATATGATGGATTACCTGCAAGAGGCAGGTGTTGAAGATTAAGAGCGTCTATACCCTTTCACCGATTTATCGCCGTTAGCCAATTCCACGATCAATTCTTTAAGTAGCTTCCTCCATCCCTGGCCCGACAGCGCAGTATCGATCTTGATCTGCCTGTCACCCCTCCTGATAGCCCTGTTTTTTAAAGCGTTTATCTCATCCGCATCAATCCGTTTATTCTGATGGAACGCCACCACTATGGCATTATCACTGCGAACAATAGACTCAATTCCTGCCCTGCTAGCTGTTTGCCTCAACTCCACTACGTACAATAAATTGGTGACCTCTTCCGGCATACCGCCAAACCTGTCAACAAGTTCTTCACTTATGTCATATATCTCATCCAAAGTGGCCATGCCGGCCAGCCTGTTATAGATATTAAACCTCGTCCTGGCATCACCAATGAAGATTTCAGGGATAAAAGCGGGTATCTTCAGATCAATGGAAATGCTGGCGGGCACCACTTTATTATGCAACGTGCGGCCCTCGCGCCGGGCTCTGACCTCCTCAACCGCCTCTTCAAGCAACTGACAGTAATAACTGAATCCTACGGCAGCTATATTCCCACTCTGTTCCACCCCCAGCAGGTTGCCCGCACCCCTTATTTCGAGATCCTTCATAGCTATGGCATATCCTGCTCCCAGCTCAGTAGCCCGCGCAATTACCTTCAGCCGCTCGATGGCCGGGCCGGTTAAGTCTTTACCCGAATTAAACAGAAAATATGCATAGGCTGAATTTGCACCACGCCCCACCCTCCCACGCAGCTGGTAAAGCTGTGTCAATCCCATCTTATCTGCATTATCTACGATCAGGGTATTGACGTTCGGCATATCCAGTCCCGACTCAATGATTGTGGTTGTTACCAGCACATCGCTTTTACCCAGCATAAAGTCGGACATGATTTCTTCGAGTTTATCCTCCTCCAATTGACCATGCGCAACTGATATCCTGGCCTCCGGTACCATTCTAGCCACTTTAGATGCCAACTCGCCTATGCTGTGGACCCTGTTATGAACGATAAACACCTGGCCATCACGATCCAGTTCACGCAACAGAGCTTCCCGAATGAGCCTGTCATTGTATTCACCCACATATGTAATCACAGGCAGCCGGCTTTCCGGCGGTGTCTCGATAGTGCTCATATCCCTGATACCCGAAAGCGCCATATGCATCGTACGGGGTATAGGGGTAGCGCTCAGCGTAAGCACGTCAACCGACTGCCTCATCTTCTTAAAATGCTCCTTGTGGACCACGCCAAAACGCTGTTCTTCATCGATTATCACCAGTCCAAGGTCTTTAAACCGCACGTCCTTTTGAAGCATCCTGTGCGTACCGATGCATATATCCACCACCCCATTTGCCAAACCTGATATGACATCTGCCTGTTCCCCGGGTGAACAAAAACGGCTCAATACTGCAACTTTCACCGGAAATGCCCTTAACCTGTCGTTGAAAGTATTTATGTGTTGCTGAGCCAAAATCGTGGTCGGAACCATTATGGCCACCTGCTTGCTGTCCATGACCGCCTTGAATGAGGCGCGCAGGGCAATTTCCGTTTTGCCATAACCCACATCGCCACAAACCAGCCGATCCATGGGCCGTACCGACTCCATGTCTGATTTGACTGCCTCAATCGCCTCCATCTGGTCTGCAGTCTCGATGTATGGGAAAGACGCTTCCAATTCCTTTTGCCAGAGGGTATCCCCAGAGAACTTGATGCCTCCACTGACAGCCCGCCCTGCATATAGATCGATAAGCTCGGCCGCTATATCTGCTACCGACTCCTTCACCTTTTGCTGGGCTCGACTCCATTCCTGCGAGCCCAACCGGCTGAGCGACGGTGTCTTCTCACCGCCTCCTATATAAAGGCTCACCCTATCGACCTGGTCCACTGGTACGTAAAGCATATCGCCACAGGCATATTCCAGCATCAAGTATTCCTTCTCCACACCGGCGCTAATTTTCCTGGTAATGCCGGCAAAACGCCCTATACCATGCTCTATGTGTACCACAGCATCCCCTAAGCTGATATCGTTGAGCAAAAGGTGGTGCCTTACAGGCCTGGTTTTGCTAAAACGTCGTCTCTTTAAGCTTTTGAAAAGTTCGACGTCTGTGAGCAGCAATAAATGATCGTCAAGTTGCCATCCTCCCTCCAGCAAACCCTGTAGCAGTGTTATTGAATTGAGCGGCGGCAAATCATCAAGTGCTTTCAAGGTGTCAATGCTGATATCAACCTCTTGCAGGAGTTCTCTTATCCTTTCCGCCTGCTGGCTAACGATTAAAACCCTGCTGCTTTCTTTCCTCAATTCGGGCAGTCTTTCCAAAAAGGCCGAAAACCTGGCAGAGAAATCAGGGGCGCCTCTGATAGGAAGATGATAAGGTCTCGTGCCCCGGTCTTCAGCCTCATTCCAGGGACTTAATTCAACAATCTTGCTGATGTCACGTATCTTTTTTTCAATATCTTGCCATCTTAAAAAACGATCATCCGAAGCGGATACATTACTGCCATCAGTACCTGATAGATCGAGACTGGCTGCTTCTGCCGCGATACGCCCCACTTCTGATTCAATTTGCTGGGCATTGTCCAAGAGCAAAATAGCATCATCCGGCAGGTAATCCAGTAAATTTGCATTGTCACCGACTGATCGCTCCACTGCCGGAGATACAACCAGTCCCGGTATCTGTGCCGTGGTTCTTTGTGATCTCGGGTCATATAATCGCAGGCTTTCTATTTCGTTTCCGAAAAATTCGATCCTGACAGGCCAATCATAGCCGCAGGGAAATACATCGACAATGCCACCCCTTTTACTGAAGGTGCCGGGTATCTCCACAATGTCCTCAAATGTGTACCCCGCCGATTGCATCCGTTCAATCATCGCAGATAAGTTCATGCTCATCCCATTTTTAATCTCCAGACAGCCGGCTTTGTAAGTGTCAGGGCACATGAGTCTACCGATCAGCGAAGCAGTACTACACATAATAAAGGCAGGGGATGCATCCTTTTCAGCCACGGTTTTATACCCGGACAGCAGTGACATTACCTTTATCCGTTCTGAATTGGCCACAGGATCCAATGAGAGATCACTCCCCAGCAAATCTATTTCCGGGAAAAACTGCAGCACGTTTGAATCAGGCAGCCACAGCTTTTCCTGTTCAAAACATCGCCTCGCCGTCTCAGCATGCGCTGTAACCAGCAGCACCGTCCTGCCCAGACAGCTGTATATGGCAGCCGTCACGAAGGGCAGGGACTGGTCGGGTAAGCACAGTTTTACCTTTACCCTCTTTTTTCCCCGCAGGTCATTTAACAGCCGCTCATATTCAGGCAGGCACTTGAGCAACCGGCTTAAATGATAGAGGTTCATACGTAAATGATTCCCGGGCAGCCTTTAGCGGCACAGCCCAACGGGGATTTTAGCACAGCGATTTGGGGTCAACCAAACGTATGGCTGCCGATTATCACCCTGCTACAGGATAACGGTTGTAAAAATGCCATCTCTGCCATGATGCATCTGCAGCCCCGGCGGCCAAGACTTGACTTGTACCGGCTGCTTCATTAATTTGAGTCAGGAAGATTATTGGTATATCATCTTTAAAGGCTGAGCATTTCACCTGAGCGCGCCGGTGCGATAAACCATCAATGGCCTGAAAATCAATGAGAGGGAAAAGACTGAGCGATGCCGTCAAGCTGGTGGTAAGCCTCGCTGCCTGCTTTGGCGCCGGGTTGATCGGATCGCTTTTTACACGAGCTGCCATACCCAACTGGTACTCACTGCTGCAGAAGCCTTTCTTCACACCACCCAATTGGCTGTTTGCCCCTGTATGGTTTCTGCTCTATATCCTCATGGGCGTATCTGTGTTCCTTGTCTGGCGCAAAGGCATTAAGGAATTCCAGGTCAGGGAAGGGCTCATCATTTTCTTCATCCAACTCACACTTAACATGCTGTGGTCTTACGCTTTCTTCGGGTGCAAGTCGCCGCTCTGGGGACTTGTAGTAATAGTCCCCTTGTGGACGGCGATCCTGTTAACTATGATGAACTTTTATCGCGTTTCCAAAACAGCTTCATTGCTGCTGATTCCTTATATACTCTGGGTCAGCTTTGCCACTGCTCTAAATTTCTCGATTTACCTGCTGAACCCGTAAGCATACGCCGGGCATCTGTATCTTTGTGCGGATAATGGACAGATGGCCTGCCTTTTATTTAAAGGGTGAAGCCACTATAATTCAACTGCCTTATGGAAGGTAATGACATGAAAATAGGTGTATGCGGGATTGCCTGCGAGAAATGTCCACGTATGCAGAAGAGTAATTGTCCCAGCGGCGTTCAAGGTTGTGTGCCGAAGGACAATGAATTTTGCAAAGTAGCCACCTGTGCTTTTAACAGAGGGGTAGCGCTTTGCTTCGAGTGCAGCAATTTCCCCTGTGAAATAACCAGGTCAGGGCCCATAAATTACGGGTATTGTACGTATTTGGCCGGCCGGGGTGCTTAATTGTCGATGCGACTAGACGACTATATCCCTGCATTGGAAGACCTCATCGATCGGGCGCTGGATGAAGATCTCGCAGGCGGTGATGTTACGTCCGACAGGCTGATCCCTGCCCGCACGCAAGGCAAGGCGAGATTCATAGTCAAGGCGCACGGCATACTGGCGGGTATTGACATACCCGGGCTCATATTTTTCAAGATCGATCCGTTCTTGAAGTTTTCCATCCTGCTTAAAGATGGGAACCGGGTCAAACCGGGAGCTGTTGTAGCGGCAATTGAGGGTGATGTGCAAAGCATTTTAAAAGGCGAGCGCACAGCCTTAAATTTTCTTCAGCACCTGAGCGGTATAGCAACGCAAACTTCTGTATATGTTGATGCAGTCCGGGGACTCCCTGTCAGAATACTGGATACGCGCAAAACCCTGCCCGGACTGCGTGTGCTGGAAAAGTATGCAGTATCCGTCGGCGGCGGCAGCAACCACCGCATGAGTCTGGGCGATATGGTGCTTATCAAAGACAACCACATAGCCATTCTGCGTCGGCAGGGCCTTAGTATTGCCGACATCGTCCGTCAGGCGAGAAATATAACACCACAAAACATTAAAATCGAGATAGAAACCTCTAATCCTATCGACGCTTCTGAAGCTGCGCAGTCGGGCGCCGATATTGTCATGCTGGATAATATGAGCCAGGATGAGATGCGGAAAGCAGCAGCACTGATCGACCACAAAGCAATCCTGGAAGCTTCCGGCGGAGTCAACCTGGACAACATACGTGCCATTGCAGAAACCGGGGTGGACTGGATTTCCGTGGGAGCCCTGACACATTCTGCCAGCGCGCTGGACATCAGCATGAAGCTGGTAATCTAATTTAAACCTGTTTCATTATTCCGATTACCCGGTCTATATATACGGCCGCACACGATTGCACCTGTAATATGAACAACACTTCCCTTTTATTACTATTTTTTACCGGCCAGCATGATAAGGACGAGGGTGACGATCACGAGGATGGCGCCGATGGCGATGATGACCCAGACCCACAGCGGGGTAGCAGGCTCCGCCGGAGGCGCTACCGGCGGCGCCGGAGCAGGCTCGGTCTGCATGCTGAAGGTGGCGGACCAATCGCTCGGGATGTTCTGGCCGTTGACTTCCAGGGCCTTCACACGCCAGAAATAATTGGTGCTGTAATTCAGCGTGCCGCTGTATTCGTAACCGGGGGGGCTGGTGGTGGCGGCGGTTACAACCAGGCTCTTGAACTCAGGATCCGTGGCGAGGTCGAACTGATATTTAGTAGTCTCTTTCCAGGGGCTCCATGAGAAGGATGCCGGCTGTACCTTGCAGCCGATGCAGCCGTTGTTGGGGGCCAGCAGCTGTACTCCCGGGTAAAGAGCAACTACTCGAAATCCAGGTATTACCTGGTAACTTTCCCGCCATGACCAGGGGCTTTTAATGGCATCGCCTGTTGCGACATCCTGTACCTTCACTTTCCAATAATAGGTGTGGCCTGCCTCTAGAGCGGGAACTGCCCAACTACGACTGTTGGCATCTATAACATCGCCTCCTCCAGGGGGTATGTATAAAGATGGACTATCCAGATCAGGCGGAACGTAATAAGGACCGGAATAATCATCACCTATTTTAGCCATTGTCAAATAGAAGTCGATATCCTTCGCAATATAAATGTCATATCCTTTTGATAAAGATTTAGGCAGCCATTTCAATTCGATAGCTGCTGCCCTTCCTGTAACCGGATCGCATGCCACTGTAAAATGGTTCACGGGAGAAGTAGGGCGAGGTCCGGACCATAGAAGATCGTCGACATAAAACCATACTCCGCCAGATGGAGGATTGAATGGTCTCTGATCAATTGCGTAGGTAATAGTTGGCTGTTCAAGTACAAGTCCACCGCAAGTCCGAAAACGTGTAGTCGGCTGATTTGCCAGCCCAAGAGAAATCGCCATATCAAATCCAGAATATGCCGACGACCAGCGTATATAAGGAGTAGCACATCCCCATGTAGCAGCTGTGCAAAAATAATAGCTGGAGTTTCTGGATATGCTGATGCCTGTTACGGGATCAGGCCAGGCTGCCCCACCCCACCATTCCTCCCAAGGTTTCGCGCCAGTTGTATAAACACTGTAAGCAAACATACCGCCCGAATTGATGGCCAGTATATAGCCATCGCTCTTAAATCCCGAACTGGCAACTACTAAAGTGTTATCACGCACAGGTAATTGAACTGGTATCGGCGTGAAACAAACTCCATTGTCAGTGGAATATGCAACATCCCAGAGGCCCGCCCCGGAGCCGCCGACTATTACGACTCCTTCATCGTTATCCGGGGTCATGCCTGTATATGCGGTAGCTATACTGTATGCAGAATCTATTCCACTTAAGTTGCGCTGCTGCAACACCCAGCCCGTACCACTGTAACCGCACCTTTGCACCTCGCCTCCCGGGCTCAGTATGTACATAACCTTACTTTCCTCAAAAGCTATATCCTGAACAGGCAATGACGAACGGAGATTGTTCCAGTTGTCACCATAATTGATGGACCACTTCACCAAGTTAGTGCCAGTCGCCGACCAGATGAGCGCTTCACCATCCGGCTTATCTCCGGCCAGGCGCAGTATTGCTATATCGCTTTGATTTGCAGTGCAGTTATCACCAGATGTCAAAGAACACAATACCCTTTCCCAGGCAGATCCCAGCGGCTCACTTTTACTTAGCCATACGCTGTCAAAGCCGGAGCATCCCGCATTATCGTTGATGGAAGCTAGAAATACTTTGGAACAATCGGGGACCGGAGCAATATCGCTGAGTCTGCTGATTTGCGTGTCGATCAATGATATCTGCGACCAAGTTTTACCGTTATTTATACTGCTGGAGAAAGCCGATTCGTCAAGTGCACGTCCCGCAAGGTATGCCGCCGTCCAATTTACACCAGCGATCAGATCGCCCGTGCTGGCTGTCCCTATAAATGCAATGGCTCCATCCTGTGACCAGGCTACACGGGCATTTCCGTATGACGTTCCAATACAGTCATCTGTCCCGGCGCCTCCTGTAGGGGGCTTAATGGCAGGGTACCAGCACGGGATTGTGCATGCGAAGGGAGTATCGGTAAACCATGTCATGACTGTGCCTGAGCACATAGTGCCAAAGACTTCACCCGCCAGCAATTTACCGGACGAGAGACTCCCATGATAAGCAATGCTGGAAATCCTTTTGGAAGCAGTGGCAATCATTATCTGGCATCCGGCATAATCGTCAAAACGATAGATCCCCGCCGAGGTAAAAGGGCAATCAACACTGACAAAATACCTGCGCGCCTCCGGTATCCGGCCCAGATAGCCAGAGGGCAAGGCCAGGTCTGCTGATACTATTTGATGTGCCTTCGGAGAATTACCCGCGCCATCCGTGGTTATCTCAATCGGGCCCTGCTGATATATCGCCTCCCAATTAGTAATATTTGCCACGGCATCATGGCAACCCGCAATTAGATAAGTCCCCAAAGCATTAGAAAAAACTGCTACCAATATATTGTCATTAGAGTAGTTGGGTGAAAACTTGAGTGACATAACATCTCCGATCAGGTCCTGCTTCACCCAGCTAAACAGTCGTTGGCTATTCATTGTCCAGACGTTTCCGACACCAATTCCGGATCGAGTCCCGATCGCCACATCCCGACTATCCCCTGAGATTGAAGAGACAGACACAGCGCTTATGGACGATGATACAGGGCAAAGCGTTTTAACCCACGTAGTGCCTCCATCATCAGAAAGCCAAACATTCCGTGGCAAATTAACGGTGTTATTATTGGTTATCACTACAATGAAATTGACATCATCGGGTGCAATGGCGACATGCCACACATGGAAATTCGCCTGTTCAGCACCCGACATTGTGTTGAAAAGATATTTCCCTATGTCGTCGCTCCAGGAAATTCCGCCATCCAATGATTTTAATATAGCTTTTTCCCCGGTGACACTATCCGCCCAAGGGATATCAACAGCATAATAAGTCTCACCATCCGATCCAATCGCCATGCCATTAACTTCAAATCGGCTCAGGATGTCGTTCTTGCCGGATACAGAACCTGGAGTATCCATTTGATGCCATCTGAGTTGAATACCTTGAGCAGATGTGGGTACCGGTATTATCATCCCTGAAACCAAGGACATAATTAAACAAATGATTATCGTGATCCAACGATGCTTGAGCGCTTTCATTATAATCTCCATATTCAGTAATCTGGAATAAAAAATCCCCGACTCCAGAGAGCCAGGGACTAATTTGCAAAACACACCCCCAATACTCCGCGGAGGCAATCAATAAACTAACGGGGTGGCGTTCTGGCTTTCACAGCAGGCGGGACTGTGACGGAATTGCACCGTCTTGCTCTCCAATTAAGCTTCCGGTCGCCCGGCAGCACCCGGTAATTTAGTTATCTAAAAAGAATTAACCATCAGGTAACAGCATGATGTGTTTTCTCCTATCGTTATTTGGGCTCTCCGAATATCTCGGGATGTATCATTGTGGATACTTCTATCAGTCCATCCACTATTCTCGGCCCGGGGCGCTCAATCAGATTGGCATCGCTAATCTTGTATATGCGATTATTAAGCATGGCATCCACCGTATATAATCTGACTTCGTCTTTTATTCCTTTGTAGACAACATCGCCGGTAGTTCCCATTCCCGAGACAAAGATGACCTGTGGATTTTTTGTAATTACGGATTCCAGCGACACGGCTCTGGATTTTTCAAAGTCCGACTCATAAATGTTGGTTCCACCTGCCTTTCGGATAATGTCATTAATATAAGTATCTCTTCCCATTGTCCATATCGGATCGTGCCAGTTGACATACAATACCTTTAACTGCTGCGAAGAGCTCAGGTTTTGTGTCTTTGAAACGACACTGTTTATTTTTAAATTCATCGTATCCAGCATGCGCGATGCTGCCACTGTTTTCCCCGTGATTTTCCCGAGGACGGATATATCATTCAAAATTGTGTCAATTGTTAGTGCTTCAGTTACAAAAACGGTCATACCCAGCCGTTCCAATGCAGGTAGAACTGTTTTTTCCTGGATGGATTCTGCCAATATCAAATCGGGTTGAAGAGAAACAAGCCTTTCCAGGTCTGGGTTCAAGTAACTTGCCACGCGTGTTTTTGCTTTGGCCGCATCAGGATAATCGCAGTAATCGGTAACCCCTATTACGCTGTCGCCAAGTCCCAGCGCAAAAAGAATCTCAGTGTTACTGGGCGCCAGCGATACTATTCTTTTTGGCAGGCTGGAGATTACAACCTTTCTGCCAATATCATCAGTGACTGCAAGTGGGAAATCAGGCAGTATTTCGACATCCGCCTCATCAGGTATTTCCTTTAAAACCTTATCTTCGTTTGAACTGGATGAGATGCTGGTACTTCCTGCTGGCGGTATGTTATCGATATCTCCGGGTATTGCTGTGCTGAGGCAGGCAAATGAAAAAGGTAATAACATCACGAGGAAAACCAGGACACATAAAATATTTTTTTTCATCTTCATCTCCTTAATAAAGAAACCCCGCTGCCCTTCAGCAGCGGGGTTTCTTTACACACAACAACTTTGGCCCCCGTTCACTGCGAAGGCATCCGGGATCATGGCAGGCGTTCTGACTTTCACAGCAGGCAGGGCTGTAACGGACTTACACCGTTTTGCTTTCCAATTAAGCCTGCAATCACTTGCAGGCGCCATGAATACTATTCTATTGTTTCGCCATTATATTAAAGACCGGATAACCATGTCAAAATCGCCTTCTTTCAAGGGCATCACCCAGGTTAATCTCCGCCGCCCACACCAGATCTTTTAGAAGCTCTAAAGTACGATAGATCATGGGAAATTTCTCCCTGGGCTTGCAGACTATCTTCGGCGCTGATATGAGTTACAGTGCTGCGCAGGGCATCCGTAACCATGCTGCGATGAGGTATGAGCCAGTCAGGCAAGCTTGTCTTTGCTGTCCAGCATAATGGTGACGGGGCCGTCGTTGGCAATGCTGACCAGCATATGTGCCCCGAATATGCCGGTTTCAACTTTCAGACCGGTTTGCGAGATACGCCTGATAAAATACCTGTACAGTGTTTCCGCCAGCTCCGGCGGCGCGGCAGTGGTGAAGCTGGGACGGCGCCCCTTACTAGTATCAGCCAGCAGCGTAAACTGGCTGATCACCAGCAACCCGGCACCTATTTGCAATGCGGACAGGTTGAATTTACTATTGTCATCACTGAAAATTCGCAGGTTGACAACTTTTTCGGCCAGATAATCAGCATCCTTCTCGCTATCATCCCCGGCCACTCCCAGCAATATAAGAAAGCCCTGCTCAATCTGCCCGGTTACCCTGCCTTCAACCGTCACAGACGCTGAGCTTACCCGCTGCAAAAGCGCTTTCAATTCGTACCTACCCCCATTACAATCCTCACTATTTTAATAAATACTTCGCAGGATAACAAAGAAAAACCTTGAGCATGACAACCCTAAACAGGACCGTCAATTTAATGCACAGCATTGTATTTCGTATATGTACTTTTAGTAAATTGACACCCCGGGGGTCTTGAGCTACAATCAATCCTACTGAGCAACGATGCTCAGGAGGTACCTGATGAAAGAGATGCAAATCGACAGTATACGTGTCAGCCTGATGAATTACCAGCATGTGGTCATACTCAAGGAAAGGCAGACGGACCGCTACCTGCCGATTTGGATAGGCCCGGCGGAGGCTGATGCCATATCCATGAAGCTTCAGAACGTGGATGTTTCGCGTCCTATGACGCATGACCTGTTGAAAAACACTTTCTTTGCCCTTAAATCTCTGTCCGGGACCAATATCTCTAAGATCGTAGTTAATGATTTGCGCTCTGACACTTTTTATGCACAGATAGTGTTTGAATTCAGCGAGGGTCCCCCGGTTGTTGAGCTTGAGGCACGCTCAGGCCACGGCCGTTTACAGGACATGGACCGGGATGCCAAATTGTCGCTTATATGGCAAGGGCACGAGTTCAAATCCACTATTGTGAACAGGTGGCAGGACGGAAAAAAACACTTTATGGAAATTGATGGCGGGGAGGGTTGGGTATTCGAGGTGTTTTACGACGAGCATAATAAGCGATGGCTGCTTACCAAGATGAAGCTTGATTCTCGTCCCAGCGACGCTATTGCCCTGGCCGTCAGGGTAACCGCGCCCATTTACGCAGAGGAATCCGTTCTTGATAAGGCTGGTATCATTCTGGATGGTGAATCCGGTAAAATCACAGCTCAGCCCAGGCCGGCCGGGGACGGCACCGTCAATCCAGAGAAGGTTAACGAGCAGGAATTAATGAAATACCCGGCTATTTATGATTTCATTAACACTCTTGATCTGGACGATTTCGGCAAAAAGAAGTCCTGATTATTGAGCATCTGCAATAAGTTATACCCCAGCAATATTTACTATAGTAATCACTGTCACTTCTTAAAATGCGTAGTTACTAAGGCGTATGTTATGTTGCCAAAAATCAATTGATTTTCCGTTGACGGTTGAAATATAGGCTTGTTATAATGCCTATGATAAAAAAAGACAGCGAATTGAAACCGGATAATAAAAGACAGTTAATCAGAGGGTTTTGGTTTCTCTTCAATGTCGGTTGGTATGTAGCGTTAAGCCTGATACTGCCAACAGCCCTCGGCCTGTGGTTGGATGCTCCAGAGCGATTGAACAGCCGGCCACTATGCACGTTAGTTGGGTTAGTACTTGGAACATCGGCAGCCGGATATGGACTATACCGCATGTTGCGACAGTTTATAGACGAGCAAAAAAGAATGGATGCAAAAAAAGATCTCGATAAAGGAGCAGGACAGTGAGTAAACTTGGTTGCTCCAGCCGGTTAATGGTTATCCTTGTTATAATCCTCCTGGCACTCTTCCTGACCTCTTTTGCTATAGGTCCCCTTGGCAGCAAGCTATTTAACATTGACGTTCCCCAGGAGCTTCAGATCAGTAAGCTCCATGTTGCGCTTCCATCAGAAGCAATGTTCCACGTAGGTGACTTCAAGATCACCAATACTCTTATCTCTTCATGGATCACAATTATTTTACTCTGTGCATTATTCTTTTTCGCCACGAGGAAAATGAAGGTTATACCCGGCAGGCTGCAAAGCTTTGCCGAGGTGGTTGTCGACGGCATCCATAATACCATCGAGGGTGTTGCCGGCCCCAAGCACGTCCGCACCTTTTTGCCAATCGTCACCACCATATTTTTATACGTGGTAACCAACGCATTGCTGGCACTGGTTCCTCTCTGGGGCACATGGGGTCCGGTTGAACAGATAACAGAGGGCTCGCATACCCATACTGTTACTGTCCCTTTCCTGCGAGCCGCCAATACGGATATCAACCTGACGCTTTCCATAGCGCTTGTATCTTTCCTGTTCATTGAATACCTGGGCTTTTCCAGGATTGGCCCCTTCAAGTACCTGGATTCGTTCTTCCAGTTCAGTTCCCTGGGCAAATCATTCGCTGATCTTTTCAAGGGCAACTGGAAATCTTTCCTGAGCGGATTTCTATTTGGCTTCATCAATATCTATGTAGGCCTACTGGAGATTTTAAGCCACTTCATCAGGATCGTCAGCTTCACTTTTCGTCTATTTGGAAACATGACGGCCGGCGAGATACTGCTCGGCGTTATGACGTTTTTAGTAGCCTTCATAGCGCCTGTTCCCTTTTATGGGCTCGAGACCCTTGTCGGTTTCCTGCAGGCTATGATTTTCGCCGGTTTGACACTTGTATTCGGTGTAATGGCAGTAACCTCGCACCACGAAGAGGGTGCTGAACACAGTTAATTTTGTACTCAAGTAA
>Ga0265596_1000592_pt1 | contig 20353 bp, 18 predicted proteins | sample saktaG_FD_190143 | JGI IMG/M metagenome (GOLD analysis project Ga0265596, IMG submission 190143) | Saline water microbial communities from Sakinaw Lake, British Columbia, Canada - sak_2013_06_06_60m | ecosystem: Environmental > Aquatic > Non-marine Saline and Alkaline > Saline ...
CGAGGGCAACACCATCTCGGGCAACGATTACGGCATAGATATCGATGAATACGTGGACTACGGCAGCACGCTATACATACTGGACAACACCATAACCGATAACGACTCCGATGGCATCTACATAGGAAATGACATCGATGATGGCAGCGATTGCCTTATCGAGGGCAACACCATCTCGGGCAACGATTACGGCATCTATTTCTACTACTACGTGGACTACGGCAGTACACTTTCCATACTGGACAACGTGATAACCGATAACGACTCCGCCGGCATTTATTTCAATGATTATATAGGATACGGAGCGGAAGTGCTCATCGAGGTCAACGCCATTTCGGCAAATGGCGGCAGTGGAATTTACCTGTTTGACATAAGCGACAGCACGGTGAATATACTGGAAAACGTCATCTGTCGCAATGCGGATGAAGGTATCTATCTCTACGTATCGCACTCCATGGTTACTGTCGAGGACAATGATATCCTGGCCAACTATGATGGCATCTACGCGAATGGCTCGGATCTGTATCTCACCGGCATTCACCAAAACGACATCGAGCAGAACTCTGACTACGGCATCTACAACGACAGCGGCGAGACGCTGGACGCAGAAAGCAACTGGTGGAACGATGCCAGCGGACCTTCCGGGGCTGGCCCAGGCGAGGGCGATGCCGTTTCAGCGAATGTTCTCTACGACCCCTGGCTTACATCAGCCATTACCGTGATGCATGCAGCCTTCTCGGCTTCGCCGGACAGCGGCACCGCTCCCATGAAGGTCCAGTTCAGCAACCAGTCGCAGGGACCCACTCGCGACTGGCTATGGAGCTTCGGCGACGGCGTCACTTCCACAGAGCAAAGCCCCTCACATACCTATGATTCTCACGGCACCTATACGGTGACCCTGGAAGTGAGCGATGCCTGCGTCTCGGATACTGCCTCCGCTACGATCACGGTGTCGAAGCCTCAACTTCAATCTGAGCCCAATCCAGCGAGCTTTTACACCTGCTACCTTTATATAACACCACAACAGGTATTGCCTAACCAGCAGGTGGAGATATCGGTCAATGCCTGCAATAAGGGTGAGGAGAGAGGGAGCTACACCGCCTCGCTCTATATCAACGGCATCCTGGAGGACAGCCAGACAGTGGGCGTTTCCGGAGACTCGTGCCAGGGCGCCGTCTTCCGCGTGAGCAAGTCGCAGCCGGGCACTTACCAGGTGATAGTGGATGGACAGGAAGGATACTTCACCGTAGTGGCAACATCCCAGCAGACGAGCAGCTCTTTCGGCGGTGGACTGGGGACGGGCGGCATTGTCGTCGTGGCGCTGGTCATCGTGGCGCTGGTGCTGGCAATAGTGCTGGTCTTTGCCCGCATGCGCCGAGAGTAATCCTTAAAATCAGATAAATCAAAGGGGAGCAGCTTAAAAGCTGTTCCCCTTTTTTCTTGCCGCCTGGCAACGCCCTTTACACCTGCTATCAGCCAGCAGTTGGCAGTTCGCAGTTTAACTATCAACTGACTAACCGGTTATTAGAGGGCATGAAACCCTCCCCTACAATGCAAATGCACAACCAGGCAAAGTAGAGGCGGGGGTAAACCCCGCCTCTTTAATCATCCAGTCCAAAGGGTGTAAAATGCAAGGCGCAGGGCAGTTCAGACAAATACATATGCCCGGCATATATTAAACATGTTTATTCGCCATGAAGGGAGCATCTCATGAGTTTAAGTTGCGGACTGCTAGGCCTTAGCGCCTGTGGGAAGACCACTATTTATAATGCCGTGACCGCTGCGGGGGCGGCAAGCTACGATGGCTCCGAGATGCATAGAGTCATCGTCAATGTACCTGACCCGCGTATCCAGGTGCTGGCAAAGTTATATAATCCCGCCAGGACTATTCCTGCCACCATGCAAGTAGTGGACATCCAGGGCATAGCGGCTGACTCTGCTGCCAAGCCAGGGCGCGGCGCAAGATCGCTCAACCATATTAAAGACGTTGACGCACTGCTGCACGTAGTGCGATGTTTCCTGTCTGTGGGCGATTCTTCCCAGCATAGCAGCATCAACCCGAGGCGCGATGTAGAGACAGTGGACCTTGAGCTGATGATAGCTGATAGTCAGACAGTGCAAAACAAGATTGACCGCCTGTCCAAAAAAGTGCGGGCAGGAGATGATGACGCCATCCACCAGATGGCTGACTGCGAGAAAATAAAAGACGGGCTGGACCAGGGAACGCCCGCTCGCCAGCAGGGATTGAATGACAGGGAAATAGCCAGCGTCCGCGAATGCAACCTGGTATCACTCAAGCCCGTGCTATACATTGCCAATATAGAGTCCATGGAGGATACCGAAAGCAGCCATGTCAGGACGCTCCATGCCATAGCCGAGGCTGATAACAGCGAGGTCATTACCGTCTGTGGCCGAGATGAGGCCGACATCAGCCAGCTTGACCCCGCAGACCGCCAGGAATTTCTAACCGAGCTTGGCCTGCAGGAATCATCCATGGAGCGATTGCTCCGAGCCGCTTACAGGAAGCTCGGACTGGTGAATTTCTTCACCGTTGGCAAGGACGAAGTCCGTGCCTGGACATGCCACAAAAATGACAAAGCCCCTGTCGCTGCAGGCAAGATTCATACGGATATGGAGAGAGGGTTCATCAGGATGGAAGTGATGCGCTACAATGACCTGATTGATCTTGGCAGCGAGGCTGCCGTAGTCAAGGCTGGCAAGCAACGCCTCGAAGGCAAAGCCTACGAAGTCCAGGAGGGCGATATAGTGGTGGTGCTCTTCAATACAAATTAACCACTGCCGCTAGGGTTATACGCAGGGCTTTCGCACTTATATATTACCTGTATCTATTAAGCAAAGCCTCCAAGCTCTTTCAATTTGTGTGTGATTGTAGTTTACGGAACTGAAGTTCATAATGTTAGCCATCGAGGGATATGGACATATTTGAGACAGGACTAATATGGAGCTAACACGCCCGTTGCTCAAATTGCTGGCGGAGCTTGGAATAGGTTCCCGTCGAAAGCTATCCAGCGCCATTCGCCAGGGCAGGGTACAGGTGAATGGAGTTGTCATAGAGGATTTCTCATATCCTGTGGATAGAGACTCCGATACAGTCAGCATGGACGAGAAGCAGCTCGAATTGCAAGCTGAGCCAAAAGTGTACCTGATGCTCAATAAACCTGCTGGCATTCTATCGACAACAAGGGATACCAGAGGCCGTAAGACGGTCATAAGTATTTTGCCCGAGAAATACCAGAGCCTGAGGATATACCCGGTTGGAAGATTGGACAAAAACAGCACCGGCCTATTGCTGCTATCTAACGATGGGCAACTTACCTACCAGCTTACGCATCCCAGGTTCGAGCACGAGAAGGAGTATTTGCTCCTGGCAGGGAAGCGGTTACAGCCCCGGGAATTGAGGAAATTCGAGACCGGGATTCAACTCGATGACGGGATTACCTGCCCCGCTAAGATAAGGGAGCTTAGCCCTCCCAGCCCTTTTAACTACAGCATAACTATTCATGAAGGTAGAAAAAGGCAGCTGCGCCGCATGTTCGATGCCCTTGGTTATCATGTACTCGCCTTAAAACGAGTCCGTATAGGGAAGCTTGAGCTGGGCGAACTAAAAGAAGGGCGAACACGTGAGCTTAGCCCCGCTGAGATTAAGATGCTGTTAGAGGATATCCGCTAGCGATATTGCATGACAGGGATTTTGTTCACAAGAGGTTGCTGATTAATGGCGACCCCGAGGGGATTCGAACCCCTGATCTCCACCGTGACAGGGTGGCATGTTAAACCGCTACACCACGGGGCCATTGTTAACAACTTTCCGCAAAGGCAAGTCTAGCAAGCAAAACTTTACCCTGTCAAATTGATTATAACTATCTCAAGATAATATAAGGTGAGCCTCCACTACTGGAGGCTCACCTGTGAATATCGCTACTCACTTACTAACCCCTACTCCCCCATTCAACTTTGGACTGAACGTCCTTCGCTTCTAATTATTCAAATTATTCAAAGCGCAATAAAAGCACCGAGGAGCTCGGGGCTTCCCTCTGCTCCCTGCCAGTGCATCTTACTTACTACTGCTCACCTCTTCCCCCGCTTACAGCACTGACGGGGAGCCCATATAAGGAAAATTCCAGATACACAATACTTCTCGCCTCATCGTGCTTCCCTCCTTTGGTTAAGCAAATTTTGCTCTCCGCTCAACATAACTATACTAATCCAGCAGTAAAAATATGTCAAACCGCTCGTGGGAGGGTATAAAACCCTCCCCTACAGGTTGGGCGGAATTTAAGATTATGTTGACTCTCATAGCAATGGCGGGTTAATATAGAAATATTGAACACAAAAAAAGCATCTAAACTACCCCTTTTCCCCTTAACGACGAAGATAAATGATCTGGACCACATTTGCATCGGCGGCTGTGATGTTATCGAACTGGCCAGGGAATTCGGCACGCCGCTGTATCTCTTCGATGAATTCACTCTTCGCCACAGGTGTCGCGAGTTCAAAAGCGAATTCAGCAGATATTATCATGACACGATGGTCATTTACGCCGCAAAGGCGTTTCTCAATCGAGCTTTCGCCACTATACTGAAAGAAGAGGGTTTGGGGCTCGATGTTGTCTCAGGAGGAGAGCTCAGCATTGCCCGTTATACAGGTTTCCCCAAATCCCAGGTCTATTTTCACGGCAACAACAAGACACAGGAGGAGCTGGAGCTGGGCCTGGACTGGGGAATCGGCCGATTCGTGGTGGATAACTTCTACGAGCTTGAGCTGCTCAACAGCCTGGCCAAAGAGAGGAAAATCAAGCAGGACATCCTGCTTCGCCTCACGCCGGGAGTTGACCCTCACACTCACGAATATACTACCACGGGGACGCTGGACAGCAAATTCGGCTTTCCATTATCTACAGGGCAAGCAAAAGAGGCGGTAAAACAGGCCATGATAGCTTCCAACCTTAAACTCGTGGGCTTGCACTTCCACCTCGGCTCTCCCATATTCCAGGCAACGCCATACGAGCTGGCTATAGAAATCATCCTTAATTTCGCTTCCGATATGAGAGGAAAATTTGGCTTACAGCTCAGCGAGCTCAGCATCGGCGGCGGCTTTGCTGTCCAGTACACGCTGGATTCCAGGGCACCAGGAGCGACCGATTATGCTAAAGCTATAAGCAACAATCTAAACAGCATTATTCCACAAACAGGGCTATATTTTCCACGCCTCATTATCGAGCCCGGCAGGGCAATCGTGGGGCAAGCTGGAATAGCATTATATAAAGTCGGAGCGATAAAGGAGATACCCGGTGTAAGAAAGTATGTCTGCGTTGACGGCGGGATGAGCGATAACATACGGCCAGCGCTATACCGTGCCAGGTATGAAGCCATGGTAGCCAACAAGGCTTTATCAGCAGAACGTGATGTGGTTACTATCGCAGGCAAGCTATGTGAATCAGGAGACATCCTGGCAAGAGATGCCACCATAGCTTCGGTTTCTCCTGGTGATATCATAGCCATACCAGTCTGCGGCGCTTATTGCATACCCATGGCGAGTAATTACAATGCCATGCTCAAGCCAGCCATCGTCATGGTAAATGATGGCAAAGCGCATCTCATTCGACGCAGAGAAACTTATCAGGACCTGGTAACTCTGGACACAGATTAAATATGTGGCAAGTAATAGGGCAAGACAAAATTCTAACTCTGCTGGATAACAACCTGAAGCAGAATACTATGGCTCACGCCTATCTCCTGCTGGGAGCGCCCCACACGGGCAAGATGACCCTGGCCACCAACATAGCTCAAGCTTTGAATTGTGATGATATAAAACCGCCCTGTGGCCAGTGCCAGTCCTGTCGCCTCATCGCTGCTGGCAAGCACGCCGACGTTATCCTCACATCTCTGGATTCGAAGCTGGCATCCAGAACAGAAATCGGCATTGACACAATAAAGGAGTTACAGAGAGCAGCTAACCTGCCTCCTTACGAAGGTAAATGTAAAGTACTTATCATCTACGAAGCTGAATACCTGTCCGCGGAGGCATCCAACCGCCTGCTCAAGATACTGGAAGAGCCACCGCAAAATGTAGTCTGGCTTTTGCTCTCCGCTGAGGAGCCACGGCTGCTACCCACAATCATCTCTCGCTGTCAGCGATTAATATTGAAGACTGTACCGCCAGAGCAAATACAAAAGCTGCTTAGCGATTCCCATGGTGTTGAACCACCTCAAGCAAAGCTTTTGTCCCGCCTGTGCCAGGGCTGTCCAGGCTGGGCATTATCCGCCGCGGCGGACGATAATTTGTTACAACAGCGGCAGAAGAGGATCGACAAGATAAAATCTTTAATAGAAGGTAGCCTGGACCAGCGTTTTACTTATGCACAGCAGCTGGCCATCATGTTCAGTAAAGACCGAAGAGCCGCCATGGAAGTAACGGGCACATGGCTCACGTGGTGGCGTGACTTAATGCTTATCAAGGGAGGCTATGAGAAAACCATAACCAATGTAGATTATGAAGCAATTCTCAAAAAACAGGCAAAGGAGCTAAGTTTAAGCCAGGTCAAAGAGTTCCTTGTAAATTTGTTCCAGACGCAGAAAGCAATTTCCATGAATGTTAATGCCCGACTGGCATTGGAGTCGCTGATGCTTAATTTGCCCACAAAGAGTAACATTACAGGCGGAGTGACTGAAGAAAGGAGCGAATTTTGACACAGGAGATAATACCAACGGCTAATATAATTAAAGCTCGTTTTGAATCCAGGGGCGACTTGTTCTACTGCGACGCTGGCGACATATCAGTACAACCTGGCAACTATCTCATAGTGGAGACCGATAAAGGCCCAGATGTAGCTAAAGTCATCATTACCCAAATTCAGTCCCAGGAAAATGACAAACCATTGCTGAAAGTAATACGCATGGCTAATCCGGAGGACTTAGAACAGGCCAGGCAAGAAAGAGAGAAAGAAGCACTGGCTAAATGCAAAGAACAGGCGCTCGAATACCACATGGACTTGAAGGTCATATTAGCTCGCTATAACCAGGATTTCAGCCACCTGACCATATATTTCAGAGCCAAGAAGAGAATTGACTTCCGAAATCTGGTGCGAAATCTAAGCCGCATCATTAAAACTCGCATAGAGTTAAAACAGGTAGGACCAAGAGACGAAGCCAAACTAATAAGTGGCGTAGGAATGTGCGGTTACCCCTTATGTTGCCAGGAATGGCTTACCGAACCCGTCGCCATTTCTATTAAAATGGCCAAACAACAAGACCTGACTCCAAATCCCAGCAAGATATCAGGCGTCTGTGGACGGCTCCTTTGTTGCCTCGCCTATGAACATAAACAATATATGGACATAAAAGAAAAAATGCCTCGTGTGAACCAGGAGGTATCAACACCTTTTGGCAAAGCCAGGGTAGCCAGCACGCACACTCTTAAAGAAACGGTAACGGTAGAAATCAATGGCAACTATAGAGAGCTAGCGCTGGAACAAATAGGCACAGAAGAAGAAGTTTAGGCAGGAGCTGCCTTACTGGAACACATATTTTCTCCACTCATCACGCATGCCCATCTGGTAATAAGGAATGTAGAAACCATCGTTATGAGGCGGTGCCGGCTGATGCAGCAGTTTCATTCCTGCCTCCTGTGGTGTATGTCCTCCCTTATGCAGATTACAAGCTTCGCAAGCGCTGACTATATTTTCCCAGCTATGTTCTCCGCCCAGTCGACGTGGAATGACATGGTCCAGGGTTAGCTCCTTTACCTGTCTCCCACAATACTGGCAAGTATGCTTATCCCGATTAAATATCTCAACCTTATTCAACCTCATCTGGTGGCGAGGACGTTTAACCATATAAACCAGCCGTATCACCGAGGGAATTTCAAAAATCTCTGTGGCGGAGTGAAGCACCCCTCTGCCATTTTCCAGCGCCTCAGCTTTGCCGCAGAAAATCAACATCACGGCTCGGCGCACGCGACACAAATCGAGAGGCTCATAAGTCTGGTTAAGAACTAAAACCGGTGAATTTACCATGTCCGAATTACCTGCAACGATTTGGCGTATTGTAGCAACACTGCTCGTCTGTTGCAAGAATGAGTGCTAAACCCGGTCAGCTATAGTAAGAGATTATTTTTCTTCATCCGCCCCTGTTTTTTCCTGTGTGGTATCCGTCTCCTGCGAAGTCTCCTTCACCCTTTCCACCTCAATAGTACATTCCGTAGCCAGAGCAGCGATTGCGCCCAGCGCAGCCAGTGCTGGAGCTGCCAGGATGGTTCCTGCAGCCACAGGAACTCCTATCGTTAGCGGGATATTTATCAAAACACGACCTTTATGCAGTACACGAATTCTCCTTATATTTCCCTGGTGTATTAGCTGCCTGACCTTCTCGCCCAGATGGCACCCATAGACAACGTATTCCTCGTATTTCTCGCCTGGCATTGTTATTAACCTCCCATTTACAGCATTTATTCATTAATTATATGCCATCAGCTTCCATGTTGCACGTCACACAAACAAGCACTCTCCCAGCCACTACAATTACCTGTAAAAACCAGCGCCGCTTGCAATTTGGAGTGATTATGTTTATTATCTTTCGTTGCCCTGCAGCGAATCTGGAAGCATTCGCCACAGGGCAATAACACATCACAAAAACAGGAGGAGAGAAAAGATGAAAGCCATTGGAATCGTTGGCAGCCCCAGAAAGGAAGGCAACACGGAAATTATCACCAGTCACACGCTGAAGGCGATAGAGGAAGAAGGAATAGAGACCGAGCTTATAAGGTTATCCGGCTTGAATATAAAACCCTGCAACGCCTGCATGGTATGTGCGAAGAAAGAAACATGCCCCCTGGATGACGACCTGCTCCCCATATACGCAAAGATGAAGGAGGCCGATGCCATCATACTGGCTTCACCCGTTTACTTCGGTTCAGCAACAGCCCTGCTCAAAGCTTTCATTGAAAGAGCTGGCTATATTGCTTACAACAACGGCAGCCTGTTCGACGGTAAAATAGGCGGTGCGCTGGTAGTTGCTGGACGTTCAGGTCAAAATTTCACTCTCGCCGAACTCACTTTATGGTTCCAAATCCTGGGATTCTCCGTGCCAAGTTCCCCTGATTGGAACGTCTCTTTCGGCGAGGAAAAAGGCGCAGTGAGAGAAGACCAGGAAGGGATGGACACAGCCTGGGCTTTTGGCAAGAAAATAGCTCTCCTGGTAAAGAAATTGAGAGCGTAGCAACGCCAGATATAGCGAGGCAACGATGACGGGCAGTATTGCTAAATCCTGTCCAGCAGCTGGCGATACTTCTCCACCCTCAGCACTTTACCTTCGGGCTGAATCAGCCATGTCATCCAGCATATTTCGACAGGCCTGTAACCTGAGACTGCCGCCATACGGTCAATCGTATCGACCAGCTCTAGGTCTTTCTCAGTTGGCATATCGACTTTTGATTCGTCAAGAACCTGCCTGACCACTCTTCTCACTATTTTGTCGGGCATTGCCGTGTCTATCCCTCCCATCATTCGCAAATACTGGAACGTGGTGATGCCCACGCCGTTAATCCTGCCTATGGGGTCTTCCCTCCATGTTTCAAGACAGGCACCAGTTGCCCAGTGCCGCAAAGCAGCACGCTCATCCAGATTTTCTGCCACTGCCAGTTCATGCAGGTAAGATGCCGCCCCGCTTACCACCTGCCATGAGCGGCGATTTTTCCAGATGGACTGCATTTCGTCCAACCCCAGAGCGCTGATGTCCTTAAGAGCCCGAACTTTGCCTGTGACTATCAACTCTTTTTCAAACTTCAGCACACAGGGAACTACAGCGGTGAAATAGTTGAGCCCTATAGATGTAAATGCCGCATCCACAACCATGAGCACCACGCTGGCGTCCCACCTCCTGGTTTCCAGGCAACGGTTACAATGCCTTCTCAATCCAGTTGTGCGGGACATATACCCTGCCAGGGTTTGCACCAGGTTTTTATTTGAATTCAGCAACGAACTCCCCCCATCGCTCTCGCACCGTTTAGCTACCATCCAATTGATTTCAAATAAGGGTTGTCGCCCATGCCCAGTCTGAAAGGGACCATCTCGACGGGGACATTAAAATGCTCAGCAATCTTCCATACATCCAGACTTTCCCCCTCAGCCTGTTTCAGGGCCTCAAGCTCCTCTTCGGGAACGAGCAGCCATGCAGCGAAGGTCTCCGCTCCAGCTTCCTGTAACCTGCGCCTGTGTATCAGGTCATCTCGCTCCGACAGCCTGAGTTGATTGCCATGATGCATGAAATGATGCCCCAAACAGTGAGCCAGGCACCACCTTCTCCATGGAATCGATATATCATCCCTTATAACCACAAAGTCCCACAGCAATATATCCCACCAGCGCTGAGGTAAAGGGATTATCATCACCTGCAATCCTTCCCTCTCCGCAATAATTTCAGGGTCGCTGGTAAGAAACGTTTTTCTGATTCGCCTTGCTACAGCCTTGCCAGACATTCCTTTACCTTACTTCCTTTAGAATCTCAAAATAGCGCTCTGGCGTTAAGCCAACGCTGGTCAAACTCGTACGAACATAAGTTACAGAAACCGGTGAGGGGCTGGTTATTGCAAGAAGTTTCTAGCGGCCCTTCGCCGTGTCTTTCTCCTTCCTCCGCTCCTTTATCATCCTCACAAACCCCTTAAACCAGTCCTTTTCGTCAAGGGAAAGATGCTTCCACTCATCACGGAAGAAAAGCCTCAACTCAGGGTCATCTATGAGCTCATCGTCGCTGGGGAGGGCATCGCTTAAATATCCCGCTTCCCTGAACATCTGCATTTCAGGTATGCCCAGAGCCCTGGCCAGGGCCTTGAGCGTTTCCCTGCCAGGCAATGTCTTTCCTATCTCGATATGCCCGATAAAACCGTAGCTCACCCCAACCTTATCAGCCAGCTCGCGCTGAGTCAGCGCCGGCCGCAGGGCTTCTCGCCACCCCCTGACCTTTTGTCCGAACTCCTTATAACGAAGCTCTGCCATCTTGTTTTTCTCTAACTCCTTGTTGCTTACTTTAGGTAAGATTATAGCATATCGTTACCACAAAGTGTCAAGTCCTGATTTTACGACACAGGCATGGTGGATTTTTGCGCAAATGGATAGCCAGGCAAAGTAGTGGCGGGGTTTACCCCCCATACTTCCATTCAGTTAATAGTTAGTAGTTGGCAGTTAGCGGTTAGCAGTTCAACTATCAACTGGTTACTAGGGGGCATAAAATCCTCCCCTACGATTCTAGCTTTGCGCCAATATGCGCTTTATAGTCTGTTTTAGCTTTTTAATATCGAAGGGCTTGCTAATATAGGGAGCTTTCGTCCTGGAAAGGAAACTCATGGTGTCAGGCGCCATGGCATCGCCGGTGATGAACACCACTCTGCTGGCCAGAGAGCGAGCTGTTTTCTGCATGTTCTTATATAGCTCTATACCGCTCATTCCTGGCAATTTGATATCCAGCAGGATAAGGTTATATCTCTCGCTCTTGATTTTTGCTAAGGCAGTCTCAGCATCTCCTGTGCTTTCTACATCATATCCTTCCCCACTCAGTAGATGAGCTAAGAGTTGCAGGGTAATTGGCTCATCATCCACCACCAGTATCTTTGCTCCGGTCACTTTTCTGGACTCATCAGCAGGCGATCCGTCTAATTCCAGTTGCTTTTCCTCAAGAAACACGGGCAATTCCACGATAAAGGTGGCTCCATGGCCCAACTTGCTCTTAGCGTATATCCTGCCATTGTGTTCGGCGATTATGCCGTGACAAACGCTCAAACCCAACCCCGTTCCTTTGCCCACTTCCCTGGTAGTGAAGAAAGGCTCAAATAGCCTGCCCAGGTTCTCGGGGGATATTCCCGGGCCATCGTCTTTGAATGATATACGGATAGTATCGTCTATAGCCTCTGTTTTAACCAGTAATTTGCCTTTGCCGTGAGCTTCCTTCATCTCCGTCTCGGCGTTCATGATTATGTTGAGGAACACCTGCTGAAGCTGAGCGCCATCAGCCATGGTCCGGGGCAGTGCGCTGTCAAGTCGGGTGCTGAGCTTTATATTGCTGGTCTGCATCTCATAGGCTCGCAGCTCAAGGGTATTTTCCAGGAGTTTGTTAATATCGACATAGCTTCGTTCCAGCTTATGCTGACGGGCAAAGGCAAGCAGCCTGCTTACAATGCTGGCTACTCGTTGACTTCCCTCGGTGATAATTTCCAGGTGCTGCTTAATATCTTCAGGAATATCCTCTCTTTGTGACAGCAACTGGGAGAAGCCGATAACGCCGGTAAGGGGATTGTTTATCTCGTGGGCAACGCCGGATGCCACCTCGCCGACTGTAGCCAGGCGGCTGGCAAGCTGAGCTTTCTGCTCCAGCTCCTTTTTCTCCTTCTCCATCTTCTTGTGACCGGTGATGTCACGCGCAAGGCCAAAGGAGCTTACCAGCTTACCATCCACGATGTTGCCCACCTCCGACTCCTCAAAATAAGCTGTATTCTCCTCCAAGTCCTTCCCTTCAAATGTACATCTGTCGACTCTATAGTGGCATCTCACCATCTTCATAGCAGCCTGCAAATCATATTCAGCGGAGTCTAATTCTGACCAGTGTTTTCCTATCAATTGAGAGCCTGTATCGAAGCCGTGCATCTTCGCCAGAACGTCATTTGCCTCAACTATAATCCCTGTCCCGCTTATTAACCGTGCAATTTCCATTTCAGGCAGGGTAATATCGATCGGCTCCTCATATGCTGTGAACCATATCGCCTCCAGCGCTCTATCCATCAGAAATTGATACCTCTCATTCGATTCCCTCAGCTTCTCCTCTGCCTGTTTGTGTTCGGTGATGTCGTTCCCTTGGGCAATGGTAGCTTGAAAAGTCTTACCGTCCTTATCATAGACATTCGCCGAGTTCCAGAGGACTATTCGAATCTCTCCATCTTTGCGAAGAATCGGGATTTCCACCGACTCCCAGTACTCACCGCCTAAAGTTTGTCTAATCTTGGCCTGCGATTCGTCTCGGCTTGCTTCAGTGAAGAGCATACTTAACGGCTGCCTTATTACCTCTCCAGCCATATATCCCGTTAGTCGCTCGAACGCCGTATTAAACATAGTAATCCGCTGTTCTGTGTCCCACACAATGATAGGAGCATTGGCATACCGCAGCAGACTGTCCAGGTAGTCCCGTGTCTTACGTAATTCTTCCTCCGCCTGTTTGCGCTGTTCCTCCAGTTCTATGTTATGCAGGGCGAAAGCTATGTCCGTCGCCACTTCATGAAACAAATCCAGTTCTTCCACATCAGTTGTCATCTCAATAGGCACGGATACAGACAAAAGTCCATAAACCTTCCCATCATACTCCAGTCGTGCTATCGCTGCGCTCCTGCCAGCATAGCTGCTTGATAAAGGGCAATCAGCGCAGGTGGACGACGGGTCTTCAGTTATTACGGCTTCTGTTTGCTTGAGTGCCCGCTGCCCGCAAACGGTTAATTGGCCACGCTTTAGACTCTCAACCATAGGCAAGAAATCTTTACCCAGCCCGGATTCAGTATGTGCCACGATCTTTCCGGATTCATCGAGCAGAACAATCCATGCATTGAAATAACCACGAGATTCAACAAAATTATCGCAGACGCCTTTGAGCAGCTTGTCACGATCCTTTTCTCTGACAATCAGCTGGTTGACATTGCGGATAGCACGCAGGACAAGGTTTAAGTGTTCCACCCTCTCTGCTGATCTCCCCAGTTTCTCCTCCGCCTGTACACGCCGGGTGATATCGCGTCCCACTCCAAAAGAGCTCACCAGCTTGCCATCTACAATATTGCCCACAAGCGAGTTCTCAACATGGTAAATATTCCCTTCCCTGTCCGCCTCAACGGATGTATCCCCACGAATGTTATAGTTACTTCTAACGAATTTGAGATAGTACTCTTCATTCTCCTCGAAAGGTATGAACTCACCCCAGTGTTTCCCTATCAATTGAGAGCCTGTATCGAAGCCTTGCATCTTCGCCATGGCGTCATTTGCCTCAACTATAATCCCTGTCTCGTTTATTAACCGTGCAATTTCCATTTCAGGCAGGGTAATATCGATCGGCTCTTCATATACATTGAACCATATCGCCTCCGGCGCTCTATCCAGCAGAAGTCGATACCTCTCATCAGATTCCCGCAGTCTTTTCTCCATCTTCTCTCTGTTCATGATGCCTCCGTAAGCTTAACCAGTTGCCACAGAATACGGGGTTATCCCCGCCTTAAGATTTCACCTTCAATAGTTTAGCAATTACATCCCGCAATTCCCGAGGTTTGAATGGCTTGGTAATATACTGCTCCGCACCCATTTCGGCGCAAAGCTTCTTGTTTAACTCATGGTCTATGGCAGTCAGCATAATCACAGGAATCTCTTTAGTGGCTGAATCGGCTTTAATTTCATAACATGCCTGCACGCCATCTTTATTAGGCATAAATATATCCAGAACGACAAGGGCAGGTTTGTGTTTTCGTGTTGCCTCTACCGCCTCCTGCCCATCGCTTGCCTCAAGCACCGCATAGTCGCTGCTCAGCACACTTTTCAGCAGTAGCCTGACGCTTGGCTCATCATCGGCAATGAGTATTTTCTTCTTCACCGGCGTTATATCGGATTCGGGCATTTCCACAAATACATTGGCTACCAGAGGGTCAAACTGCTTTCCTGTCTCCCTTATAATTTCAGCTAATACTTGCTCCCTCGGCAGGGCAGCACGATAAGGGCGGGAGGAAGTCATGGCATCATAAGCATCAGCCAGCGAGACAATCCTGGCCAGTAGAGGTATATCATTGCCTTTAACTTTCTGATTAAGCCCGCCGCCGTCATAGTGGTCGTGGTGGTGCTCGATTATCTGAGTCATTTCCTCGCTCCTGACTACCGGCTGCATTATACTGGCGCTAATCATGGGGTGAGTCATAATATGTTCGTACTCAGCAGCGGTTAATTTACCCGGTTTGTTCACAATAACAGGGTTCACAGCAATCTTACCGATGTCATGCAATAAGCTACCCCAATACAGGTTTTCCTGTTCCTCGTCGCTGAGACCCAGCTTCTTGCCTATAGCCACGGCAATTTCAGTCACCCTGCGAGAATGTCCAGCGGTATAGCTATCCCTGGCTTCAACGGTAAAAACCAGCGATTGCATAGCCCCGAGAAAGAGCTGACGATTCTCCTTTGACTGCTGTCTCAGTTTCTGCTCCAGGTGCTGTTGGTAATCCCTGTTTTCAAGTTCAAGTTTTCTTTTCTCCAGGCCCCGTTTCACACTAAAAACAACTTCATCCAGGTTAAATGGCTTGGATAAGTAATCGTACGCTCCCTGCCTCATGCACTGGATGGCGGTATTAATATCTGTAACGACGGTAGCCATAATTACCGCCGTGTCAGGGTAGGAATTTTTTATTTCTGGCAACAGCTCCACCCCTGATTTGCCATGCATCCTGATATCCAGCAGCACCAGGTCCGCAGATTTGGTTTTCATTTTATGCAGAGCATCATCGGCACTCTCCGCTTCTTCACAGCGGTAACCCTCGGTTTTCAGCTTCTGACAAAGAAGAGACCTGATATCCTTTTCATCATCGACAATCAATATCGTTCCTTTCTTTTTAGCCATTTTCACATTTACCCCCTGGGCTCAGTTAACATGCGATTTATGTCCTTTACCAGCTTTTCAATATCGAAGGGCTTGGTAATATGAAATGCCTTCGTCCTGGATAGAAAATCCCTGGTATCTGTGGATATAACATCGCCGGTAATGAACACCACTCTGCGGGATAAAGTTCTAGCTATTTTTTGCATATTTTTATACAACTCTATGCCACTCATGCCTGGCATCTTGATATCCATCAGGATAAGGTTATACCTCCCGCCTTTAATCCTTTCCAGGGCTTTTTCAGCATTGTTCACAGTTTCCACGCTATGCCCCTCACCAGTTAGCACTTGTTTTAACAATTTTCGAACTCCCGGCTCATCGTCCACCACCAGTATCTTTGCGCCGGTCACTTTTTCTGCCTCCTCAACCGCTGCTTCAGTTAATTCCGCCTGCTTCTGAACAGCGATTACGGGCAATTCCACGATAAAGGTAGCTCCATATCCCAACTCGCTCCTGGCATATAAGCGACCCCGATGTTCAGCGATGATCCCGTGGCAGATACTTAAGCCAAGCCCCGTTCCTTCACCCACATCCTTGGTGGTAAAGAAGGGCTCAAATATTCTGTCCAGGGTCTCAGGAGCTATCCCCGGCCCGTCATCTTCAAAGGATATGTGGATAGCATTACCTATAGCCTCCGTTTTAATCAGCAATTTGCCTTTGCCGTGAGCCCGCTTCGTCTCCGTCTCGGCATTCATAATTATATTGAAGAACACCTGCTGAAGCTGGCCGACGGCGCCCATAGTGCCAGGCAGGCCAGCGGCAAGATGTGTTTCCACCTCTACGTTCCCAGACTTCATTGTGTAAGCCCTCATAGCCAAGGTGTTCTCTATTATCTCATTAACGTTAACATATTCTTTCTTCACTCTGTCCTGGCGAGCGAAAGTAAGCAATTGCCTGACAATGTCAGCCACGCGCAACGAGTCTCTTTGAATAACTTCCAGGGATTGCCTGATATCGTCGGGCACGTCCTTCCGCTCCAGTAGCAAATCAGCAAAACCAATAACCGAGGTAAGTGGATTATTTATCTCGTGAGCAATGCCCGCAGACATCTCGCCAATAGACGCCAGTCTGCTGGATATATATGCCCTGCGTTCCAATTCTTTCTTCTCTGCTTCCACCTTCTTCTGCTCGGTAATGTCCCTTAAAACCGAGATTACGCTGTTTCCACCGTGTACACCTGGAACTATCCTGCCCGAGGTCGAGACATGAACATAATGCCCATCCTTGTGTCTTGAACGATACTCCAGGTTCACCACTTGCTTCATGCTCGTTATGGCTTCCATGCATTTTGTTATGTCATCCGGATGCACGAACTCAAAAGCATTTAGCCCCAGCGACTCCTCAGGCGTGTAGCCAAAGATGTTGAATATCTGTGGACTTACATAGGTGAACTTACCCTCTGAGTCAATCTCCATTACCAGGTCAGTAAGATTGAATACGAGGTTTCGGAATCTTTCCTCACTCTCGCGCAGCGCCTCCTCCACCTCCCCGCGCTTAATTACCTGCTTAACAAGATTCAGGAAACGCTTCATATCAAGCGGCTTGGTTTCATAGGCGATTATGTTCTTCTGCTTGACCGCTTCAAGGGCACTGTTCAGCGAAGCATAGCCAGTGACGATAATATACACAGCCCGGGTACATGCTCTGCTTAGTTCACCGACTAATTCTAAACCAGTCTTGTCAGGAAGCTTAAAGTCAACAATCGCCAGGTCAAACGTCTTCTCATTGCTGAGGCTAAGCGCTGCCTGCCCATCATGGGCGACCGCAGCAACATAGCCTTCCGCCTGCAGAATATCCTGCAGGTTAGAAGCCAACTCCACATCATCATCCACAATCAGTATCTCAGGCTTTCGTTCCGTCATATTGCACTCCTTGGTAACTTCTCAAGCTCTACCGGGGTTTCTCGAGAACGCCTTTATCCCTCTGCTCTTTAATTCTCTCAATCAGCACTACCAGTTCATCCACGTCTATCGGCTTCTCCAGACAGGTGTAGGCATTCTTTTGCACGGCCTGCTGCGCCAGCTCGCTCATTTCTTGCTGATAGCCGGTAATCATGATTGCCACTACGTCGGGCCGGAAATCGCGGATAGCAAGATATGTTTCAAGTCCATTCAGCACAGGCATTTTCAGGTCAAGGAGCACGATATCGAAGTTACTCTTCCGTGCCTGCTCTATTGCCATACCACCATTGTGGGCAACCTTTACACGGTAGCCTCTGTCTTGCAGTACGTCTTTCATATTTGCGCAGAGGTTCTCATCATCATCCGCCACCAGTATCATTGCTCCAGCGGCAGCGCCAGCCTGTTCAAGTAGAGCAAAGAACTCATCGAAGTCCAGCGGCTTCCTGAGAGCGCCAAAGGCTCCCTCCCGCAGTGCCTCACGGATAAGCTCTTCCACTGCATAGGCACTTACCATAATGACCTGTGTATGTGGAGCAACCTCTTTCATCTTCTTGAAGGTTGCCACGCCATCCATTACAGGCATCTTGACATCCATCAACACCATGTCAAAACCATCCTGTTTTACCAGTTCCAGGGCATCGAGCCCATTATAAGCAGTTACTATCTCATAGCCCTTCAGCTTCAGTATATCGCTTACGTTCCGGCAAAAATCTTCGTTGTCATCAACAACCATCACTTTTAATTTTTTAGACATTGTTTACCCCCCCTTATCTTTCCGGTCCGGGCAGCCGTATGATGATATCTGCTCCCTTCCCCGGTTCCGATTTAGCTTCTATCGTGCCTTTGTGCTTATCGATAATCATTCTGACAATAGACAGGCCGAAGCCGATACCCTTGGCCCTGGTGCTGAAAAGCGGCTGGAACACTTTATCCAGGTTCTCCGCTGCAATGCCCGAGCCGGTATCAGCAAAGGACACTTCAGCCTGGTTATCAGCGGTCAAGCGGGCCGTTATCGTCAACGTCCCCTTGCCATTCATCGCCTCGACAGCGTTCTTAATTATGTTCTTGAAAGCCATGCGGAGCTGCTCCCCATCAACATTCACCAGGAGCTCCTGCTCAGGAAAATTACGGACTACTTCCACCGCAGACGGCACCTTAGCGGTGGCGATGGCGTCAGAGATGATGGCTCTAAAATCCAGCTTCTCCAATCGAGGTGCTTGCATTCGGGTAAGGTTAAGCAGACTCTCGATGATAGCTGTAGATTTATCCACGCTTGATTTAATGCGACCGAGGTGCTCCAGCACTTTCCCGTCAGCGTCTTTCAGTTTTTTCTCCATGTAATACACTGAGCTATCTATCACGGCCAGTGGATTTCTTAATTCGTGCGAAATATTCCCTGAGAACTGCCCCAGGGTAGCCAACCGTTCGGAGGTAAACAGTTGTTCCTCCAACTTTTTGCGCTCGGAGATGTCTTCAATGGCGAGCAGTATCATCTGAGTTCGGTGTGTCTCTCTGTATATCCGTCGGGCATTGAGCAGCATTGTCCTACGCCCGATGGTTTCGAAGTCGTGCTCTAGTTTGAAATCGTCAAACTTGGTATTCTTAGGTAGAATCTGCTCTAGCAGTTCCCGCAACGCTGGGATATCCCACTGCTGATTGCCCAAATCGTAAATGTACTGCCCTTCGGTCTCCCCCGGTGTTACTTGGAACGTCTGGAAGAAAGAGCGGTTGGCCAAGATTACCTGCAGGTCGGCATTCAGTACTACTAGAGGTTCACGCACCGTAGCTATAATATCGTCAGCATATCCACGAGTCTCTTCTAGCTCTCTGGTGTGCTGCTCTACCAGTTCCTCAAGGTGCTCGCCGTGCTTGCTTAATTTCTCCTCAGCCCGCTTGCGCCTTAAATCCAGTTTAAGTATGCCGAAGGTAGTAAATGCCCCAACTACAAATATGGAAGATACTTCTATGAAAATCTCCGTCCAGTTAACCGGAGTAGGTGGCGCATTAAATACATGAAACGGAATATCAAGGAATTCGTTTGCTGCAACTAATAAAGCACTCAGGGTAAAACTACCAATACAAATACCGACTATTTTGTTATTCAACTATTGCTTACTTCCTTATTTTCTACAGGCACAGGCTATTTATTTCATACTTTAGCCATTACATTCATTGCAATATGTATTACTTTCATCTCTATATACTGATTGTACTATTAGATAGATGTGTTGTCAATGCGCATAGCCAGCACTCTGTCACGCCCGGCAGTGGCGGGGCTTATCTGTGCCCTTGACATATTAATAAGCAGCATTTATACTAATGATAAGCAATACAACAGACGCAAGGAGGCTAACACAAAAAAGGAGGAGCTATGGCTGAAGTAAAATCATTAAGGGCGCTCCTGTTTAACGGACACTATGATCTGGCAGCTCACAGGTTGGTTTATGGCCTGGTTAAGGCAAGCACGAAGCGGAACGGCAGAAAGAAAAGAAAGCAAAGGAAGTCGAAGTAGTGTCGTTACATGCCAGGCAGGAAAATCTCTTTCCCCTACCCCCAAAGGAAATCAGCAAGGCGAGAAAAAGAATGGCAGGAAAGAAAGGTGGCCAAAAGGGCAATCAGAATGCCCTGAAACACGGGTTTTACAGCCGGGCATTGGGTGAGGCAGAGAAGCTCGAGCTGGAGGAAGCCAGCTATGTCGAGGGCATCGACCAGGAGATAGCCATCCTCAGAGTAAAGTTGAGAGAATTAATACAGAACGAGCCAGACCGAATAGAC
>Ga0265596_1000594_pt1 | contig 20325 bp, 29 predicted proteins | sample saktaG_FD_190143 | JGI IMG/M metagenome (GOLD analysis project Ga0265596, IMG submission 190143) | Saline water microbial communities from Sakinaw Lake, British Columbia, Canada - sak_2013_06_06_60m | ecosystem: Environmental > Aquatic > Non-marine Saline and Alkaline > Saline ...
TTCGGAAATTTCTTTCAGTTCCTTTTCCTCGAAACTTTTGGGCGGTAAAATGTCAACTATCTTTTTACGCATCATATTTTATTATAACGATTTTTTGTCTATTTTAAAACAGCTCTGATCCTCCTTGCCCCGGAGCTAGACGATTCTTCTTTCAAAATCTTGAATTCTCCCAACTCCGAGGTGCGTTCCACGTGGGGACCACCGCAAATCTCTTTTGAAAACTCACTGATGCCGTAAACTTTTACTTTTTCACCGTATTTTTCCTCGAAAACACCTGTCGCTCCCTTTTCTTTCGCCTTTTCCAAACTCATTTCCTCGCATATTACCGGTAAATCCTCCTTGATTTTTTGATTGACTATGTCTTCCACCTTTTTAATTTGTTCCTGAGTCATTTTTTGAGGATGAGAAAAATCGAACCGCAACCTCTCGGCATTAATATTGCTGCCCTTTTGATAAACGTTTGGACCTAAAATCTGCCTCAGGGCGGCCAAAAGCAAATGAGTGGCGGTATGATATTTTACCGCCTGCTTTCCCGTGTCCGCCAGCCCGCCTTTGAACATGCCAGCTGAAGCCGTACGGGAAAGTTCCTGGTGTTTTTTGAATTTCTCGTTGAATTCTGTCACGTCAATAGTCCTCCCTTTTTCCTTCGCCAGTTCCATTGTCAGTTCCAGAGGAAAACCATAAGTCGTATACAGTTCGAAAGCGTCCAGTCCTTTTTCAAATTGTTTCAGCCCTTCTTCCAGAGTCTTTTCAAATTTTTCCTCTTCTTTTTGAACGATCGTCGCAATGTCATTTTCCTTTCTTTTGAGATAAGGATAACTGTCACCGTAAATCCCTATGACTTTTTGGATCAGCGATATTAAAAAATATTTGGGCAAATTGAGAACTTTACCGTAGCGAATTGCCCTTCTGATAAGGCGCCGCACAACATAACCTTGTCCCAAATTGGAAGGTTCCACTCCGTTTTCGTCGCCGATAATGAACGTGGCGGCTTTAACGTGGTCGGCGATGATGCGGAATTCTTTTTTCTTTTCCTCGTATTTCACGCCGGATGCCTTTTCCAGTTCCCGAAGAATAGGCCAAAATACGTCCGTCCTGTAGTCGTCCGCCAAACCGTTGATGGAAGAGAGCATCCTTTCCAGTCCCATGCCAGTGTCAACGTTTTTCTGGGAGAGAGGCTCGTAACGGCTATCCATGTTCTTAAAATACTCCATGAAGACATCATTCCATATTTCCACCCATCTTTTATCTTGAGGATCAAATTCTTTGGGAGCGGATTCTTTCCCTGTCCAGTAAAACATCTCCGTATCCGGACCGCAGGGCCCGGTTTCCCCGGCCGGTCCCCACCAGTTCTCTTTCTTGGGAAGGCCTTTTATTCTTTCCTCGGGAACGCCCAAACTCAGCCAGATTTTTCCGGATTCCTCGTCTCTCGGAGCGTCTTGGTCCCCTTCAAAGATAGAGATGGCCAGTTTTTCCTTTCTAATGCCGAGCCACTTCTTATCGGTCAAAAACTCAAAGCTTAACTTTATGGCCTCCTCTTTGAAATAATCTCCCAGAGACCAGTTTCCCAGCATTTCAAAAAAAGTATGGTGGACTTCGTCGCCAACCTCGTCTATATCGTCCGTCCTAATGCAGATCTGGACGTTAGCAAGCCTATTGCCGGCAGGATGTTTCTCTCCTAATAAAAAAGGCACCAAGGGATGCATTCCCGCGGTAGTGAAAAGAACCGTCGGGTCATTCTCGGGAATCAGAGAAGCGGACGGGATGACGGCGTGTTTCTTTTCCCTAAAGAAATTAAGAAACTTTTCCCTTAGTTCGTTTGAGGTCATTTTGAATTAGGAGAACCTGTCAGCCACCGTGGAGGCGACAAAAGATTCTGGTTTTATCTTCGGCTCGAAGCCGTTTCCTTTAATCAAGCCTGTCACCTCTTTTATCATGTCTTTTGTCTTGCCGTTCTCTCCGACGTCGGCATGAATGTAGCGGAATTGATAACGAAAGTTTTTGTTTTGCATCTTCTTTTCGAAGTTCTCTTTCAGATACAGCGCCATCTGGCAGGAAAGAAAAACCTCCTCCAGAATTCGCTGTTTATAGTTGTAAAATTTTCTTCCCTTATAAGCTATCTTCTTGAGAAAAAATCTGCCCCCTTCCCCCACTCTCAAAACGACCACTGCCAGGGGAAAATGGGGCTCTTCTTCTGAGGAGGAATCGCAACCGACGATAATGTCATAAAACTTCTCCGGCCTGTCGGAGATGTATCTGATCAGCTCATCGGCCACTCTCTCGGTCTTTACGTTCCCTTTTGTCGGATTAAAAAAATAACCGTTTAAAATCTTTTCCATAATATCTTAACTTATCAGATTTTGTTAATAGAATCAACTCTTTTGACTATCCTAACAAATTCATAAGGATCCAGAGAAGCAGCTCCCGGTAAACCACCAGCCATTTTTCCTTCCTCAATGAAACCTCCTATATTTTTACTGTCTACGCTGCCGCCATAAATAATCTTGGCTTTTTTGGCCGTTTCTTTATCAAATATCTTTTCTAAAACGTTTTTCATATAAAGGCCGCCTTTTAATGCCTCATGAGGAGTGGCGATAACCTTATTCTTACTTGTGCTTATAGCCCAAATAGGTTCGTAAACAAAAACTAATCTGTCTAAATCTGATTTTTTTATCCCCTTTAATCCCCTTTCTAATTGATATTTAATTTCCTTACTGGGTTTTTTTGCGTCGCTGCCAACGCAAAAAACAACCTTAAGCCCAGTCTCTAAAGCAGCTTTTATCTTTTGATTCACTAATTCTATCGACTCATCTAAATATCTCCTCCTCTCAGAATGTCCTAAGATTACATATTCTACTCCCAAGTTTTTAAGCTGCCTGGGCGAAATCTCACCAGTGAAAGGACCCTTCTCTCCAAAAAAACAATCTTGAGCCCCTAGTTTTAGATAATTTGTCGGTTTCAAGGCCGATAAAAAAATAAAAGGTGCGCAAATCACAGCCTCTACTTTCTTCACGCGCCTCACTCCCCTTTTAATAATCTCAAAATTCTTCTTAGCCTCAGCTAAGCTTACAGGATTCATTTTCCAATTTGCTATAATAATTGGTTTCATTGTTTGGCAAGTTTTAATTTATTAAAACGAAACTGGAGATGAATTTTTAGATTCATTGTCTTCTTAAATATTCCGCGGCTTTTTCCGGCTCCACGGTGGAAATTTCCATTCTCGACCCAAGTTCAAATCCCGCCCAGGTCGAGGTTTTGGGCAGAATGGTCCAGTGCCAGTGGTAATAAGGATATTCTTTTCCGTCGCACGGAGCGGTATGCAGATAAAAGTTATAGGCGGGGTCTCCCAAGCCTTTGTAAATCTTGGAAATGGCCGCCAGAAAAGCCTCCGACAACTGCCATTTTTCATTGTCCGTGGCTCTTTCAAAATAAGACAGGTGCTTTTTGGGAGAAACGATGACCTGGAAGGCGGACTTTGCGGCGAAGGGAGAAACGACCAGAAATTCTTTATTCTCGAAAATAACTCTCTTTCTTACCCTCATTTCCCATTTATTCATTTCGCAGTAAATACACTTTTCCGTGTTTTTAAAATAACTCTCCGAATTTGAAAGCGCCCTTTTCAAGTCGACGTCGATCAAGGGAGTAGTGATGATTTGAGAATGAGGATGGCCCACCGATGCCCCGGCCTCATATCCGTGATTGTGAAAAATGGAAACGTGGTTGACGAACTTCTCGCCCATCAGGTCAAGGTATCTTTGCTGGTAAACGTCGAACAGCTCCTTTACCTCTTCCAGCTTGAACCGCCCCAAAGATTTCACGTGGTCGCGCGTCACCACCACCTCGTGGAAACCGGCTGCATTCATTTTCTGGTAAAACTTGCCTTCCTGCTTTTCTTCCAGCTTGTGATAAGGAATGAAAGCCGGGTATTTGTTGGGCAGAACGACCGTGGTCCATTCCCTAGGAAGCCTGCCTAAAAGCGGCATCTTTTTCCCTTTATTGAAAACCAGAACCGGTTTTTCCTGGTTCTTCAAATTGCAGAAAGGACATTGCTCTTTCGGCACCTCCTCGATTTTCCTCTTTTCCTTTTTAAAAGTTTCCGGCCTTCTGGCTCTGCCCGTAGCGATAACCACCCAGTCCTTGCTTATTAAATCGAACCTCAGTTCTGAAGGAAACTTTAAGTTAGATTTTTTTCTCTTTTCCATAAACTCCTCTGAATGAATTTAGCCTGATTACGAACAAATCCAAGGCTATTTTGAATATGCTTTTTAATTTAACCTTGCTCTCCAAATCGTTTTTCCAATAGACCGGAATTTCCTTTATTTTATAACCCATCCGTTTCCCGATTATCAGAATTTCCGGATCAAAGGCGAAACGCGAAATCCTGCATCTGGGGAAAATGTTCTCAGCAGCCTCTTTGGTAAAACATTTAAAGCCACACTGTGTGTCCTCTATCTTCCAGAGATCAACCACCAGTTTACGGAACAATTTAAACCCTTCCCCCAGAAGCATATGGCGCATCCAGGGCTGGGGCGGATCCAGAATGGCTCCTTTGACGTCTCTCGAACCGATGACAATATCCGCTCCTTTCTCAAATTCGGGCCACATTCTTTCAACCTGGTCCACGGAGGTGGAATTATCGGCATCGCTAAACAACCTGAAATCGCCTTTGGCCTCCATCATCCCGAACCTTACGGCATATCCTTTGCCCTGATTCCTGTTATAACCGGTCACCCTAAGATTTTTGATGCCGGGAATCAGATTATTCACAATCTCAACGGTTTTGTCCTTAGACCCGTCATTCACCACCAAAATCTCGTAATCATAATCCTTTGTCCTCAGATATCCGTCAATCTCGGTCAGGGTTTTGGGCAGTCTTTTTTCCTCGTTGTAAGCGGGTATGACTAAAGATAAATGCATTAATCTATTTTATCACAGTTAAAACTTTTGCTCCATTTTTCGTTACGGCAATAGTGTCTTCGAAATGGCAGGATAAAGATCCGTCTTTTGTTTTAAAGCCGCCGTCTCCACTCCTCGCTATGGCCCAGTCTCCCACGGCCACCATGGGTTCCAGACATAAAACCATGCCTTCTTTCACTTCCGGTCCCGTGCCCTTCCTGCCGTAATTTAAAATCTGGGGATCCTCGTGGATTTCCTTTCCTATCCCATGGCCGCAGAGTTCGCGGATTACCCCGAAACCCTTTGATTCAACGTATTTCTGGATTGCATTTCCGATGTCGCCGAAAGTGTTGCCCGGCTTTGTCTCTCCGATTCCTATTTTTAAAGCCTCTTTCGTAACTTTTATCAATTCCGGGACCCCTTTTCCCACTCTGCCCACTGGCAAAGTTCTGGCCATGTCGGTATGAAAACCCTTATATTTCATTCCAATATCCAAAGAAATAATATCCCCTTCTTTCAGAACCCTGTCGGAAGGAACAGCATGAACTATTTCTTCATTAATTGAAGTGCAAAGGCAACCAGGAAATCCCTGGTATCCCTTAAAAGAACATTTTCCTCCGGATTTAAAAATGAGCTCCTCTGCGAGCTCGTCTAGTTCCTTGGTGGTTATCCCCGGCCTTACTTTCTTTTCCAGTTTTTTCATTATGCTGGCCAGAATCTTCCCGCCTTTCGCTATTATTCTGATCTCCTCCGGAGTCTTGATTGTAATCATTGAGTACGCTACTTTAGAGCCTTGAGCACGTCCTTAAAGACGTTTTCTATTGATTGTTCTCCGTTTATCTTGAGCAGCCTGCCCGTTCTGCGGTAGTAATTGATTATCGGCTGAACGTCAGTCTTGAACCATTTCAATCTGTTTTTTACGGCGGCTAAGGTATCGTCGCTCCGCTTTACCAGTTTTCCTCCGCATTTCGGACATTTTTTAATCTTTCTGAATTCGCCGACAAAAGGAATAATCTCCTTGCACTTTGTGCATTGCCTTCTTTTGGTCAGTCGCCATATCGCCTCCCTGTCGGATATGTGTATCAAAACCAGCCTCAGATTCTCTTTCCATTCGTACCACTCCAGAAGCTCGTCCATTAAATAGGCCTCGAAAATCTTCCTGGGGCTGCCGTCTATGATAAAACCTTTCAAATTCTTTTTGCCTTTGAGATTGTCCACTTTATCAACCCATAATTTGAAAATCACGGGCGTGGGAATCAATCCTCCCTTCTGCATGACTTCGGCAATTTTCTTTCCGGTAAAGTCTGCCTTATTTTTCCTCGCCCTCAGCAAATCTCCGCTGCCGATGTATTCCAGCCCCATCTTCTCCACCAATAAATCAGCCTGAGTCCCCTTCCCCGCTCCGGATTTGCCGAAAAGCAGAATGATTAAGCGATTGTTTTTTTTAGCCATTTTAAAAAGTTTCGTATTCTCTCATTTCCAACTGGGCCTTGATCTGCCTCATGGTTTCCAGAACGACGGAAACTACGATCAGCAAAGCAGTGCCTCCGATCAAAAATGTAAAAACCTGAACTCCGGTTATTCCTCCGATGACCGAGGGCATGATGGCAATGGCGCCCAGAAACAATGCGCCGATCAACAATACCCGGTTCAAAATGTAATACATAAAGCTGGCTGTCGATTCCCCGGGCCTGATTCCCGGAACGAAACCGCCCATTTTCTGAAGATTACTTGAAATAGCCTTGGGATCGAAGGTAACGGCGGTATAAAAGTAAGTGAATATCACTACCAGAAGAAAATACAGAATGCCGTAAATCCAGGGATTCTGAAAAGCGTTGCCTATGCTCTGGGCTATGTTTCCTACAGTTCCTCCCATGCCGCCCATGAAATTGGCGATCATCCCGGGAAAAAGCATGATTGACAAGGCAAAGATAATCGGTATTACGCCGGCAGGGTTGATGTTTAAAGGCAAAAAGGTGGAAACTCCGCCGTAAACCTTGGTGCCCCTGACTCTCTTGGCATAGGACACCGGGATATTCCTTCTTCCTTCGTTTATCAAAACCACTCCGGCAATGATCAAAAGAGCCATGCCGAAAAAAAGCAAGTACGAGGGGATTTGCGAGGGATCCCAGGTTATCAGCATTTGTCTTATGTTGTTGGGAAAATCGGCAATGATGCCCGCGAAAATCAACAACGACACCCCGTTGCCGATTCCCTTCTCCGTGATCAGTTCTCCCAGCCACATCAAAAGCATGGTGCCGGCGGTAATCGTCAGCAGGGAAATCAAGATTAAATTGGGCGAGAGCGACTCGATTATCTGCTGCCGCTGCAGAAGGCTCAGCATGGCGTATCCCTGAAGAAAAGCCAGGGGAACCGCGGCTATCCTTCCGTACTGGTTGAACTTCTGCCTGCCCTGTTCTCCTTCTTCCTTGTACATTCTCTCCAACTGGGGAAAAATCATCGTCAGCAGCTGCATGATGATGACGGCGGTAATGTAAGGACCCAATCCAAGCATAACGATGGAAAGGTTGTCCAAAGCGCCCCCAGTAAACATGTTCAAAAGGCCGAAAAGCTGATTATTCTCGAAAAATTCCCGCATTCTTTCCGCGCTGAAGCCGGGAATGGGAATGTTGGCCATCAGCCGAAAAACCCCGAAAACGCCCAAAACAAAAAGAATCTTGTATCTCAAATCCTTTATTTTAAAAATCTGGATGACTTTGTTTAACCAATTCATGTGCTGAGTTTTTATTTTATCGTACCCTTGGCTTTTTCAATTTTCTTTTTTGCCGACTCCGAAACGCGGCAATTTTCAAAAATTAAGGGTTTTGTAATTTCGCCCTTGCCTAAAATCTTAATATTGGGTATGACCCCTTTTATTTTACTAATTATTCTCTTCTCCAACAACGTTTTTGGGCTAACCTGCTCCTCCGCCGCGAACTTCTTCTCCAACGTTTCCAGGTTGACCGTAATCGCCTTTAACCTCAAACCGAACTTCTGGGGCTTAAATCTGTATCCTCTCAATTTGGGATATCTTTTGATGACGTCCCGGATCACCGGCCTCATCCTCCTGCCCGATCTGGATTTCTGGCCCCTCATCCCTTTGCCCGAAGAAGAGCCTTTTTTCCCGCCTCTTCCCACTCTTTTTTTCTTTTTCAGCTTGTGAATTGGTCTTATCTCGTGCAGTTGCATATTTATTTTTCGGTTTTTATTTTCAATTTTTTAAAAGCCTTAATGGTCGCCAAAGCGTTGTTCAATTTATTGCCGGTTCTGCCCAAAATCTTGGAAGAAATGTTTTTGATTCCCGCCAGATTGGCAATAACCCTGACCGTACCTCCGGCCACCAGGCCTCTTCCTTTTCTCTGGGGTTTTATGAGAACCTCTGCCGCTCCGAACTTGGCTGAAATCTCGTGGGGAACGGTGTCTTCCACCATGGGAACGACAATCAGGTTTTTCTTGGCCAGCCTCGTGGCTTTTTCCACTGCCTGAGCCACGTCCAAACCCTTGGCCACGCCTACGCCCACTTTCCCTTTTTTATCTCCGACAACCATCACCGCTCTGAAACGAAACCTGCGACCGCCGGCAGCCACCCTGGTTACCCGCGCCAAATCGAGGAGTTTTGATTCAAACTCGTCTTTTGGCCTTTCGAATGGTTTTCTTCTTGAAAATCCTCTTTGCATAATGATTTAAAATTTTAATCCTTCTTCTCTTGCCCCTTCGGCCAGGGCTTTTATCCTGCCGTGGTATTTGTATCCCCCCCTGTCAAAAATCACTTTATCTATTTTCTTTTCAACCGCTTTGCGGGCGATCAATCTTCCCACTTCTTTTGCTCTTTCTATTTTTCCTTTTTGACCTTTGACCTTGGAACTGGGAGACGAATCGTTCACCGAAAAAAGAACCTTTCCTTTTTCATCGTCTATCAGCTGGGCATAGATATGGTTAGCCGACCTGAAAACGCAGAGCCGGGGACGTGCGGCCACGCCTGCAATCTTTGCCCTAATCCTTTTGTGACGCTTTTTTCTGTTTTCCTGTTTCTTTAGCATAAAATTAAGGTTTTTATTTTCCGCCGCCGGTAGTGCCTACAACCTTTTTGCCGACTTTCCTTCTTACCTGTTCTCCCAGATAACGTATTCCCTTTCCTTTATAGGGTTCCGGTTTTTTCACCTTCCTGATGTTGGCGGCGACTTGCCCCACCAATTCTTTATCGATTCCGGAAATGGTAACGATATTCTTTTCCACTGTAATCTTGATACCTTCGGGAATTTTCATATTCACCGGATGAGAAAAACCAACGTGCAAAACCAATCCTTCTTCCGTCACTTCCGCCCGGAAACCTATTCCCTGAATTTCAAGTTTTTTCTCAAAACCCTTGGTCACCCCCTCGACCATGTTGGAAATGAGCGCCTGGGTCAATCCCCAGAAAGCGCTGGTTTCTTTAGTCTCCTTGGCCGGAGAAACTTTGATCTGCCCGCCTTCAATCTCAACCTTAACCTCGGGCCGCACTTGTCTGGACAACTCGCCTTTTGGTCCTTTCACTGAAACATTCCCTTTTTCAACTTTCACTTCAACGCCTTCCGTTATTAAAATTGGTTTTTTTCCTACTCTGGACATATGTGTTTACCAAATTTCAAAAAGTATTTCTCCTCCTATTTTCTGTTTCTTGACCTCTTTGTCCGTCATGAGACCTTTGGAAGTGGAGACTATGGCCGTGCCGTATCCGCCCTTTACCTTTCTTATTTTTCGGTAGTCGAAATAAATCCTTTGGCCCGGCTTTGAAATTCTCTTTAGCCCGATGATTACCGGCATCTTATCCTGATATTTCAAGGTCACTTCGAAAGTTTTTTTGCTCTTTTTTCCTTTTTTCTCGACTCCTTCGATAAAACCCTTTTTAAGCAATATCTGGGAAATTTCGTATCTCAAATTGGAAAAAGGAATCTCCACCGTGGGCTTTCCCGCGGCTTGGCCGTTTCTTATTCTGTTTAACATGTCGGAAATTACATCCATATTTTTACCACGATGATTTCTTAACTCCCGGTATCAAACCCAGGTTAGCCATTTCCCTGAAGCAGATTCTGCACAAGCCGAATTTTCTCATGTATGCTCTCTTCCTGCCGCAACGGAAACAGCGCCGAACGACTCGACTTTTGTATTTTGGTTTTCTCTGCGATTTTGCGATTTGCGCTTTTGTAGCCATTAAAATGAATCGAATTTATTGATTCTTCATCGGAAAACCCAGCAGTCTGAACAGTTCCAGTCCTTCTTCTTTGCTTTTAGCGCTGGTGGCCACAGTTACTTCCAGACCGAAAATATTCTTGGCTCTCTCGGGAAGTATTTCCGGGAAAGCAATATGCTCTTTTATGGCCAAAGTCAGATTGCCCTTCTTATCGACCGATTTGAGATCAATACCCTTGAAATCCCTGGTTCTGGGCAGAACCAAATGTATCAGCCTCTCCAGAAAATCTATCATCTTTTTCCCCCTCAGAGTTACCTTGGCCCCCAGAGGCATTTTTTCCCTGACTTTAAAACTGGCTATGGACTTTTTGGCCAAGGTTTTAATGCCTTTCTGCCCGCAAATTACGGTCAGGTCTTCCAGGATGGAATCGGAAATCTTTTTCTGCTCCTCGGTACTTTTCCCGGCAACCTGCCTGCCGAATCCCGTGTTAACCACCACTTTCTCGATTCTAGGAACCGCCATTCTGGACTTATAGCCGAATTTCTTGATCATTCCTGGAACAGCTTCGGTATTAAATTTTTCTATAAAACGAATAAACATTTGAGTATTAAATTTCCTGTTTGCACTTTTTGCAAATTCTTGTTTTTCTTTTTTCTTCAACCTTATAGCCAACTCGTGTCGGCTTTTTACAGCCGGGGCAGATTATTTTAACGTTGGAAACGTTGACGGGACCCGGCATCGTCACAATCTGGCCCTTTTCCCCGCTTTTTTTCGGCCGCTGGTGTTTCTTCCTCAAATTAATCCCCTCAACCATAATCCTGCCTTCTTTGGGAAAAGCGTCCAGCACCTTGCCCTGTTTACCCTTGTCCTTTCCGGAAATTATTAAAACCGTATCGTTTTTCTTGATTTTCATTATATTATTTCTGCCGCCAAAGTGGCTATTTTCTCAAAACCTTTTTCCTTTATTTCTCTGGGAACCGGGCCCATGATTCTTCCTCCTTTTGGCTCCTTGGTTTTAGCCTCCAGGATAACGGCCGCGTTGTCGTCAAAAGAAATATAGCTGCCATCCTTTCTGCGGAAATTCTTTTTCTGCCTGATTACCACCGCCCTGACAACTTCATGTTTTTTGACTATTCTTCTTGGCTCCGCATCTTTCACCGTCGCCACGATAACGTCCCCTATCTGTGCGTATCTGCGCCTGGTTCCGCCTAAAACCTTAAAACACTGGATGAGCTTGGCACCGCTGTTATCTGCGACGTTTAACATTGTTCTTAATTGAATCATGTTTTTAAACTTTTTTGATCACCTTCCACCTTTTTTCCCTGCTGATCGGCCTGCATTCCTCGATCACCACCCTGTCTCCAATCTTATATTCCCCATCTTCGACATGGGCTTTGTATTTTTTGTGAAATTTATACCTTCTTTTGTATTTCGGGTGCTCTTTTATCCTTTCCACCTGAACTACGATGGTCTTTTGCATTTTGTCCGATATAATTTTTCCTTGTAACTGACGTTTGGACATATTATTGCTCTTTGACTAATAAAGTTAAAACTTGGGCTATTTCTTTTTTTATGTGGCGTATTTCCCTGACGTTCTTCACCTTTCCGGCCGACAAATCAAACCTCAGCTGCCTCAGTTTTTCTCTGTCGTCCTGTAAAATCTTTTTCAATTCGTCTTTCGATTTTCGGCGCAATTCAGCTAACTTCATCTTATAATAAATTTCGTTTTAATGGGTAATTTGTCCGCCGCTTTATTAAATGCGTCTCTGGCGACGTCTTCCTTCAATCCGTCCAGTTCAAAGATAATTCTGCCGGGCTTTACGGGAAAAGCGTAATGATCAACGGAGCCCTTTCCTCCACCCATGGGAACCTCGACTCCTTTTTGGGTAATGGGCTTGTCGGGAAAAATCCTCACCCAGACCTTTCCTCCCTTTTTTAAATATCTGAGGATGGCCCTTCTGGACGCTTCGATCTGTCTTGCGGTAATGCGGCAAGATTCCAAAGCCATGAGTCCGTAGGAACCGAAAGATATTTCCGTTCCCCGGTCAGATATTCCCTTTGACACCCCCTTTCTCCACTTTCTGTGTTTCACTTTTTTGGGCATTAAAATCGACATCGTGGTATAGGTTAATCGAATTTCTCCCCTTTGTAAATCCAGACCTTGATTCCGATCGTTCCGTAAGTACAGAACGCTCTTTCTTGCGCAAAATCTATGTCCGCTCTCAGGGTCTGGCGGGGCAAATTGCCCTTCTGCAGCCATTCTCTCCTCGCAATTTCGGTTCCGCCAAGCCTGCCCGTCATCTCGATCCTGGCCCCCTTATTAGATTTGGAAGCCATGATTTTTTCCATGGTCTGTTTTATAACCCGACGATGGGGCATTCTTCTTTCGATCTGCCCGGCTATCCACTGGCCCGCCAGGGCGGCGGAAGTCCAAGGGTCTTTTATCTCCTTGATTTCAAGCTTCAAATCCCTTTTCGGGGAGACTTTGAAAACTTTCTTTTCCAGTTCTCTTTTCAAGTTCTCGATTCCCTCTCCTCCTCTGCCGATAATAAGACCGGGTCTCGCGCTGGAAATAATTAAATTTATTTTTCCGGAGAATCTTTCAATTTCAATTTTTGCCAGCGCCATCTTTCCTATTTTTTTCATGACCACTTCCCTGATTTTAAAATCTTCCTCAAGATTTTGGGCTAATTTTTTATCGTTAAACCAGCGGGAATCCCAATCGTTCAAATCTCTCAGCCTGTATGATTTTGGATGGACTTTGTGAGCCATATTGTTTAAAACGCTTTACGTCTGAATATTTTTGTAATTCCTTTCCCAATTCTCGGTTTTTTGACTCCAACCTCGGATTTGTATTTGGGCTTTTCTTTCTTTTCCGTTTTTTCTTTTACCTCCGCCTTTTCCAGGGTTTCTGTTTCCGGAACTGCCGCCTCTTTCACCTTCTTTCTTTTTCTCTTTTCCTTCACTATCTCGTCCAAGACCAGGGAAATATGAGAAGTCTTTTTCTGGATTTCATAGGCCTGGCCTCTCGCTCTTGCCCGCCATCTTTTCAATTTCGGGCCGTCATCCACTTTGATCTCGGCCACAAAAAGATTTACCGGATCAAGCTGAAAATTATTCTTGGCGTTGGCTACTGCCTGGTTTAAAAGTTTCAGAACGGGCAAGCTTCCTCTTTTTATTGTGAAATTCAAAATCGTTTTGGCTTCTTCAACCTTCTTGCCCCTGATTAAATCTACGACCAATCTTACCTTCCTGGCAGAAATTCTCAAATGTTTTAGTTTTGCAGTGATTTTCATATTTTATTTTTTCGGTTCCTTTACCGCTTCCACCTTCTCTGATTCCTTTTCAACGGCTTTTGCCTCTATTTCTCTCTGCATCCTACCTCCGTGTCTGGAAAATTTTGTGGTCGGGGAAAACTCGCCCAGTTTATGACCGACCATGTTTTCCGTCACCCTGACGCTCACGAACTCCCGTCCGTTGTGAACACCAAAGGTAAAACCCAGCATTTCGGGAGAAATAACGCAGGATCTTTTCCATGTTTTTATAACCTCTCCGCCTCCCGGTTTAAGGTTCTTAATCTTTTTTAATAATTTTTCGTCCACATAGGGACCTTTTTTCAGACTTCTTGCCATATTTTTTTAGATTTATCTTCGCCCCTTCTTTTTCTTTCTCCTTTGAATTATGAATTTATCCGTCCATTTTTTCTTTCTGGTTTTAACTCCCAAAGCCGGCTTTCCCCAAGGGGTCTTCGGATACTTCAACCCGATGCCCGTCCTTCCCTCGCCTCCTCCGTGAGGATGGTCAACGGGATTCATTGCCGTTCCTCTGACTGCCGGCCTTCTGCCCAGCAATCGCGCCCTGCCTGCTTTTCCGAGATTGATGAACTTATGTTCGGGAAAAGAGACCTGGCCGATTGAAGCAAAACATTCTCCGGAAACTTTCTTTATCTCGGAAGAGGAAAAAACCAAATGCACGAATCCCCCTTCCTGGGCCAGAATCTTGGCCGAGGTTCCCGCTCCCCTCATTAACCTTCCTCCCTTGCCCGGCTCAATCTCTACATTGTAAACCTGGCTTCCGACCGGAACATTCTTCAATTTTGTCCTGTTTCCGACCTTGATGGGAGTTTCGTCCGCGCACAGAACGGCGTCCCCGACTTTCAAACCTTGAGGCAAAAGACGGTATCTTTTTTCCCCGCCCTGGTACTCGAACAGGCCGATGAAAGACGTCCTGTTGGGATCGTATTCAACGGCTATCAACTTGGCCGGAATACCCAATTTCTCCTGACCGAAATCCACAATCCTGTAAAGCCTTCTCGCTCCTCCGCCTTGATGCCTTACGGTGATTCTGCCCGATCTTGCGCGGCCCGCTCTTTTCTTGAAGAAAACAATCAATTTCTTTTCCGGATTCTTTTTTGTGATTATCTTTTGTTTTTTCATGATTATCTGGGCAGTATTTCAATTTTCTGTCCTTCTTTTACCCTGACAACCGCTTTTTTGTATCCGGGCCTCTTACCTTTTATCTTTCCCAGTCTTCTCTTTTTCCCGGGTACATTTATTATCTTAACACCCAAAACGTCTACGCCGAAGACGTTTTCAACGGCTGCCTTCACTTCTTTCTTATTCGTCCTGTTGAAAACCTTGAAAACGTAATCGTTCTTCCCGGCCAAGGCACTCGCCTTTTCAGTGACATGGGGCGAACGCAAAACCTGCCAGGACCTGCCGATTTTTTTTCCTTCTTTTTTTATTTTAGGAACCGCAGAAACTTCCGGCTTATTTTTCGGTTCCTTCTCCACTTTCGGCTCCTTCACTGTTTTCTTTTCTGCCGCCTTGGGTTTCTTCTTTTTTTTAAAAATATCTTTTAAAGCCATGTTTTAAGGGCGGGGCGATGAAAACTTTATTTTCATCTTCCCTTCATTTTTAATAACCGAAATTGTCTTTTAACACTTTTATTGATTCTTTTGGCAGTATCAAATGTTTGAACGACAATATGTCCAAAACGTTCAAATTCCTGGCCTCAATCGTTTCAACCTTGGGAATGTTTTTCGTAACTTTAATGAAATTTGCGTCACTTTTGGGCAACGCAATTAATGCCGATCCTTTCAAGGGAAGTTTTTTCAAAATTTCAGCCATTTGTTTTGTTTTTGCGGGAATCTGTTTGAAATCGAAATCAAATATCAAAAGCAAATTATTTTTGGCCTTGGCGGATAAAACCATAAACAGGGCCTGCCTCTTCATTTTTTTGTTGATTTTTCTCTTAAAAACTCTTTCTTTAGTCGGTCCGAAAGTAACCCCGCCGCCTTTCCATAAGGGAGAGCGTATGGAACCGTGCCTGGCCCTGCCCGTTCCTTTCTGCCTCCAGGGTTTTCTGCCTCCGCCCCTGACCTCACTCCTGTCTTTAGTATGGGCTATAATCTGCCTGCGGTTTGCCATTTGGGAAAAAACAACCTGGTGGACCAGATCGGGACTCATCTTTATTTCAAAAATCTCCTTTGGCAACAAAGTAGTGCCTGTTTCTTTCCCTTCCTGATTGTGAACAACGTATTTCATAGTGAACTTATTTCCAATAAAATACCTCTTCTTCCGGGAACGGCTCCTTTGACCGCCAAGATATTGTTTTCTTTATCGATTTTCACTACCTTCAGGTTCTTCACGCTGATTCTCTGGCTTCCCATGCGGCCGGGCATTTTCCTTCCCTTGATTACTCTTTCGGGAAAACTAGTGCCGGTTGAGCCCAGAGTACGGTGTTCGTGTTTTACTCCGTGGCTGGCGCCACGGCCGGAAAATCCCCATTTTTTGACTCCGCCCTGGAAACCTTTTCCCTTGGAAGTTCCGGAAATTTTCACCTTGTCTCCTTCCTGAAATACGGAAACGTCGATCTCGTCTCCCACTTTCAAATTATCGCCGTTCTTGAATTCCCTCTTGTATCTATATTCTTTCCCCTTCTCGCTTTTTTTCACTTTTTTAGTTTTTTTGACGAATCCCAACTCTACGGCATCATACTTATCCTTCTCCGCTGTCTTTATCTGCAAAACCTTACAGGGACCGGCCTGTATCAAAGTTAAAGGAACGATGTTTCCCTTATCGTCGAAAATCTGCGACATCTTCACTTTTGTTCCCAATATGAATCTCATATAATTTAAAACCGAGCAATAGCCCGGTTTATCACGACCTACGGCTATTAAAATAAATAGTTTTTAAAAAATTAACGGTAATTTTGTCATGTTTCTTTAGACTACATCTTTAATTCGATGTCTACTCCGGCGGGCAAATTCAGATTAGTCAAAGCGTCAATCACTCTCTGGTTGGGATTGAGAATGTCTATCAGTCTTTTGTGCGTCCTCATTTCAAACTGCTCTCTGGCGTCTTTGTGAACGAAGCTGGACCTGTTGACCGTATATTTGTGGGTCTCGGTAGGCAAAGGAACGGGGCCCGCAACTTCGGCACCATACCTTAAAGCAACTTCTACAATCTGACGCGCAGAATTGTCTATCACTTTATGATCGTAAGCCCTAAGCTTTATTCTGATCTTAGGCCTTACTTCCTCTTCAACTGCAGCAGTTTTTTTCTTAACAGCCATTCTTGTTCTTAATTTTGTTTAAAAACTATTTATCAATCTTTGTAATCACCCCCGCTCCTACGGTTTTTCCGCCTTCCCTGATGGCGAATCTCTGTTTTTCTTCCATGGCAATGGGAGCGATTAATTTAACTTTCACGGTCACTGTATCTCCGGGCATAACCATTTCCGTTCCTTCGGGCAGGGTTACGTCTCCGGTGACATCAGTCGTTCGGAAATAGAACTGAGGTTTGTAGCCGGTAAAGAAGGGCGTGTGTCTTCCGCCTTCTTCCTTGGACAAAACGTAAACCTCTCCATCGAATTCGGTGTGAGGAGTAATGGAAGCGGGCTTGGCCAACACCTGGCCTCTTTCAACGTCTTCCTTTTTAAGACCTCTCAGGAGAACTCCAACGTTGTCTCCGGCTTTTCCATCATCCAGAATCTTGTTGAACATCTCGATGCTGACGACGGTCGTCTTGCTTGTAGGTTTAATCCCCACCAATTCCACGTCGTCGTTCGAGTGAACCTCTCCCCTTTCGATTCTTCCAGTGGCCACCGTGCCTCGACCGGCAATGGAAAAAACGTCTTCAATCGCCATCAAGAAGGGCTTATCCACTTCTCTGGCCGGCTCGGGAATAAAATCATCTACGGCCTTAATCAATTCAACGATGGGTTTGGCCACCTCGTCATCCGGCGACTTGGCTTCAAGCGCTTTCAGAGCGGAACCCCTGATTATGGGAGTCGTGTCTCCGGGGAACTGATATTTCTTCAGTAATTCCCTGACTTCAGACTCAACCAAGTTAATGATCTCCGGGTCGTCAACCGCATCGCACTTGTTCAAAAAGACGACCAATGAGGGCAATCCTACCTGCCTTGCCAGAAGAATGTGTTCTCTGGTTTGAGGCATGGGTCCGTCCGGAGCTGAAACGACCAAAACGGCGCCATCCATCTGGGCGGCACCAGTAATCATGTTCTTGATATAGTCGGCGTGACCCGGGCAATCAATCCAGGCGTAGTGTCTTTTGTCCGATTCAAACTCAACGTGCGTAACATTGATGGTTAGCCCACGTGCTTTTTCTTCCGGAGCGGAATCAATCTGATCCACGCTCTTTTCCGATGCCGCCAAACCTTTTAGTTTCTGGACGTGCAAGACGGCAGCGGTTAATGTGGTTTTACCATGGTCAACGTGACCGATGGAACCGATATTAAGATGGGGTTTCCCCCTGACGAATTTTGCTTTTTCTGCCATGTTATTTATTTATTTTATTTATTATTTTTTTATTTGTTGATTAAGATTTTGCGTGACCTTTTTATGTTTAAATTATCATAATAAGATTATACTTATTTCTGAAAAAGTGTCAATTGTGGATTACCTTCTTTTGCCATCGGATATCTCCTGGGCGATGTTGCCGGGAACCTCTTCGTATTTGTCAAATTCCATAGTAAACGTTCCTCGGCCTTCGGTCAAGGACCTGATAGAAGTGGCATAACCGAACATTTCCGCTAAAGGTACTTTAGCATCAATCACCTTCATTTGCAATCTGTCGCTCGTCTCTTCGATCTTCCCTCTTCTGGCCGCTAGATCTCCGATTATGTCCCCAAAAAATTCTTCCGGAATCACTACTTCCATTTTCATTATGGGCTCCAGGACTATTGCTTTTGCTCTTTTGGCTGCCGCCTGAAAAGCCATACTTCCTGCAATCTTAAATGCAACCTCTGAAGAGTCAACTTCGTGGAAAGAACCATCGTAAAGAGCGCAGGACAAATCAACCATGGGATAGCCGGCAACCACGCCTTTATCCATGGCCTCTTTGATCCCTTTTTCAACGGCGGGAATGAATTCCTGAGGAATTATTCCCCCCTTGATTTCATTCAAGAATTCAAAGCCTTTTCCTCTTTCCTTGGGTTCCACTCTCAAGAACACGTGGCCGTACTGTCCTCTTCCTCCAGACTGCCTGATGTATTTTCCTTCGGCCTCAGCTTCTTCTTTGATTGTTTCCTTGTAAGCCACCTGCGGCCTTCCGACATTGGCTTCCACTTTAAACTCCCTTCTCAACCTGTCGGCGATGATATCCAAATGCAATTCCCCCATTCCGGAAATAATGGTCTCTCCCGTTTCCATGTCTCCTTTCACTCTGAAGGTCGGATCTTCGTCCATCAGCCTTCTTAAAGCGGTTCCCATTTTTTCCTGGTCCGCCTTGGTCTTGGGTTCAATCCTGATTGAAATAACGGGCTCGGGGAAAACAATCTTTTCCAGAACAATGGGATTGGCCTCATCGCACAAAGTATGCCCGGTGGAAGTGTTTTTTAGTCCCACGGTGGCTCCGATGTCCCCGCAGAAAATTTCTTCCACTTCTTCCCGGTCGTTGGCGTGCATTCTTAGAATTCTTCCGATTCTTTCTCTTTCTCCGGTTGTGGTATTCAGAGCGTAAGAACCTTTCTTAAGACTGCCCGAATAAACCCTAAAATAAGTCAAAGTTCCGACATAAGGATCAGTCGCGATTTTAAAAGCCAAGGCTGAAAATGGTTCTGAATCCGAGGGATGCCTTTCTATTTCTTCCCCTGTTTTGGGATCGATTCCCTTTACCGCGGGCAATTCCACGGGGTTGGGAAGATAATCCACGACCGCATCAAGCATGGGCTGGACTCCCTTGTTTTTCAGGGCAGAACCGCAGAAAACCGGGATTAATTTGCAATTGATGGTGGCTGTTCTCAGTACTTTTCTCAAATCTTCGACCGCAATCTCCTCTCCCCCCAGATATTTCTCCGTTAACTCTTCGTCTTCCGCCACGATTTTTTCCACCAGCTTCTCTCTCCACTCCTTGGCTGATTGCAGCAAGTCCTGGGGAATTTCTTCCGATTTTAAAATCTGGCCGAAGTCGCCTTCGAACTTCACCGTTTTCATTTCCAATAAATCAATGACTCCTTCAAGTTTTTCCTCCAGGCCTATGGGCAGCTGAAGAGCTACTGCTTGGAGAGACAACTTTTTCCAAATGGATTCTATGCTTTTTTCAAAACTGGCCCCCATCCTGTCCAATTTATTTATGAAACAAATTCTGGGAACCTTGAACTTGTCCGCCTGGTGCCAGACGGTTTCCGACTGGGGCTCCACTCCGGCTACTCCGTCAAACACCACGACCGCGCCGTCCAGAACCCTCAAAGACCTCTGGACCTCGACGGTAAAGTCAATGTGTCCCGGAGTATCGATAATGTTGATTTTGTACTCGTTCTCTTTCCCTCTCGGCTTCTGATGAGGAACCCAAAAACAAGTGGTGGCGGCCGAAGTGATGGTGATTCCCCTTTCCCTTTCCTGGACCATCCAGTCCATAATCGCCTGGCCGTTGTGGACCTCTCCGATCTTGTGGGAGATTCCGGTGTAAAACAAAATACGCTCGGATACTGTAGTTTTACCGGCGTCTATGTGCGCAATAATTCCTATATCTCTTACTCTTTCTATTGGATAAGCCCTAGGCATAAATCTTTACCAGGCAAAATGCGCGAATGCCCTGTTGGCCTCCGCCATTCTGTGCGTGTCTTCCCTTTTTTTCACGGCCGAACCTTCGTTTTTGGCAGCCATCATCAGCTCCTCGGCTAGCTTCTCCCTCATCGGCTTTCCTTTCTTGGATTTAGCTGCGGCGATTATCCACCTCATGGCCAAAGTTACCCCTCTTTCCTCTTTCACTTCTCTCGGAACCTGATAGGTGGCG
>Ga0265596_1000595_pt1 | contig 20316 bp, 16 predicted proteins | sample saktaG_FD_190143 | JGI IMG/M metagenome (GOLD analysis project Ga0265596, IMG submission 190143) | Saline water microbial communities from Sakinaw Lake, British Columbia, Canada - sak_2013_06_06_60m | ecosystem: Environmental > Aquatic > Non-marine Saline and Alkaline > Saline ...
AGAACATCCCAGATTGTCACAGTAATAAATTTAATGGTGAAGAGTGTCATTTCAGTTTTTCCCTGCTATTGCATCGGCAATTTTAACCGCACGAACGCTTTCTTTGACATCGTGAACTCTGACAATCGAGGCGCCGTTGATAATCGCTGCCGCTAATCCGGCAAGACTTCCCTCCAGGCGTTGGTCAACGGGAAGATCAAGCATATTGCCAATCAGCGATTTGCGGGATAATCCAATCAGAATGGGTTGACCTAGGGATTCGAATTCTTTTAAATAACGTAAAATAGTATAATTGTCCGCAACGGTTTTTCCAAATCCAATTCCGGGATCGATACAAATTTTATTACGGGGAATTTTAGCATCAATTGCCTTTTTAACAGAATTATCAAGGAAATGGAGAATTTCATCGATCAGGTTGTCATAGTGAGGATCAATTTGCATGTTACGGGGCGCGCCCTTGATATGCATCAGACAGACGGCGGCATTGAATTCAGCAATTGTTTCGGCCATTTTTGGATCGAATGTCATACCGCTGATATCATTTACCAGATTGGCTCCGGCTTCCAGTGCTTTTCGTGCAACCACTGATTTATAGGTGTCAATTGATATTGGGATATCGGTATTTTTTCGTAACGCTTTGATAACAGGGATGACCCGGTTCAATTCTGTTTCAAGATCAAGTGACTTGGCGCCGGGACGTGTAGATTCACCGCCAATATCAATAATATCGGCACCATCCTGCTCCATTTGAAATGCGGATGAAACCGCATCTTCAAAAGTGTAGTGTTTACCGCCATCGGAGAAAGAATCCGGTGTAATGTTCAAAATCCCCATTACGACAGTCTTATTTTTGAGATTAAATTTGAAAGATCCGATTTGTAGTTCTCTTTGATTAGAATCTTTGGAAAAGAAATTACTGAGTTCTTTACGCAGAAGATCCAGTCCAAACATCTGGTATCTCAGGCTATCAATGAGTTTCAGGTAATGTTTTTTTGTACCGCTGAGAATTGCCGGCGCATTATCGATTGTGCAGGTTGCCGCTCCCCGGGATACTGCGCATTCGCCACCAACTGAGAGCATCTGTTGTTTTAATATATTTGCAGCAGGTGCCGAAATAGGGTCGGTTTTCAGAATATAAAATTCGCCCTTGGATGACATAATCTGAATTCCTCCCGGATCGACAGAGAGGGACTCCATTTCCCCAATATAGTGAGGAATATCATTTATCGTCAGTTTTCGGAGCAGGTGTAATTTCCTTTTTTACTGATTTTTTCTTACCGGTAGATTTCGTTGCTTTATTGGCCGATTTAGCCGGCTTGGATTTAGTCGCGGATATATTGTTGTTCTTCGGCTTTTTTAGTTTCTTGCCCGCGAGGAGACGTTTGATGTCCTCACCGTCGATGACTTCATGTTCGAGTAATGTTTCGGCAAGCAGTTTCAAGGATTTAAGATTATCTTTAAGAATCTTAGTCGCTCGTATTTCAGATGATTCAACAATTATCTGAACTTCTTCATCGATGATTTTTGCGGTATCTTCACTGAAATCCCGATGTTGAGCAATTTCACGGCCTAAGAAAATTTCCTGAGTCTTTTTTCCATAGGTTAATGGCCCGAGACGCTCGCTCATACCCCATTCACAAACCATTTTACGGGCCAGTTCAGTGGCGCGTTCGATGTCATTTCCTGCGCCGGTTGTCAGTTCATTAAAAATAATCTTTTCCGCAGCACGACCTCCCAGTAAAACGCTGAGGTTCGCATTTATATAGGTTTTGGAATAATTATGTCGCTCATCAATGGGCAACTGATGGGTGATTCCCAAAGCCCGGCCTCGGGGAATAATTGTAACCTTATGAATTGGGTCTGTATCGGGGATATTCATTGCTACCAGCACGTGTCCGGACTCATGATATGATGTCAGTTCGCGTTCTTTTTCTGAAATCTGCAGGCTCTTCCGTTCGACACCCATCATGACTTTATCTTTAGCCTCTTCGAAATCCTCATTTTCAACCGCTTTTTTATTTTTTCGGGCAGCTAAAAGCGCGGCTTCGTTGACCAGATTCGCCAGATCAGCGCCTACTAATCCCGGTGTTCCCTTTGCAATTGTATTCAGATTAATATCCTTCGCAAGAGGAATTTTCTTTGTATGAACTCTTAATATACCCTCACGGCCTTTTACATCAGGTACATCAACCACAATCTGACGATCAAAACGCCCTGGACGCAACAAGGCTGAATCCAGCACATCCGGTCGGTTTGTGGCGGCGATGATGATCACATTCGTGTTTTCATCGAAACCATCCATCTCGACGAGCAACTGGTTTAAAGTTTGTTCACGCTCGTCGTGACCGCCGCCGAGTCCGGCGCCGCGATGACGGCCAACAGCATCGATTTCATCGATAAATATAATGCACGGAGAATTCTTTTTACCTTGCTCAAACAGGTCACGAACACGGGACGCACCCACTCCGACAAACATTTCAACAAAATCGGCGCCACTGATACTGAAGAATGGTACACCCGCTTCACCGGCAACCGCTTTTGCCAAAAGTGTTTTTCCGGTTCCGGGAGGTCCCAGAAGCAGGGCGCCCTTTGGAATTTTACCACCGAGTTTTGAAAATTTGCCTGGTGATTTCAGAAACTCAATAATTTCCTGGAGTTCTTCTTTGGCCTCAACACAGCCGGCCACATCGTTAAAGGAGGATTTTGGCCGGTCGGAAGTCCAGAGTCTGGCCTTGCTTTTTCCAAATCCGAAAATGCCTTTATTATTCTGTCCTTGCATACGGCGCATAAAAAAGATCCAGATTCCGATAAACAGAAACCAGGGTAAAATCTGGAACAGGTAGGCCGTCCATTCGATGGTCTGTTCCTGGAAATTATACTGAAGATTATATTGTTCCCAGTCGGCAAGCATATACTGATCGTAGTTGGGGGGCAGTATGAAATTGAATTTCTTAACATCGGTTGGCCTGCCCTGAACGATTAGAGTGGTTTGTTCTTTTAATGTTCCGTGAAATTGTCGCTCAATAATAGTAGCTTCGGCGATCTGACCACTGATCAGTAGATCCTTGTATTGTTGAAATTCAATCGTAATCTCTTCTTTGGTTCCGGTTCCCAGTATTTGAATCAGAAATATTGAACTGATAATAATGATAATCCACATCAAAGATGTTTTGGATGCTTTTTTCCATTTGAATTCGTTATCCGGAATATCCTTTTTCTTACCCGGATGCTGACCACCTTTGGGAGTTTTCGGTTTTTTTTTGTCAGGCTCGTTCGAGCGTAATAGTGGTTTAAAATTATCCATTAATGACCTTCTTGGTTTAAATAGTAAATAGATTTCAGGTTGCGCATTTTCTGGGCGAGATCAAGACCGTATCCAACGACGAATTTATCGGGAATTGTGAATCCGATATAATCGATATCAAAATCCAGTTTCGTGTAATCTTTCATTAAAAGTGCGGCGAATTTCACGGATTGTGTCTGGCTGTCCTGAAGACGTCGCCGGAGGAAATCGATCGACAACCCGGAATCAATAATATCTTCAATTACAATCACATCACGCCCTGTTATATCACAACTTATATCCTTCAGTAAGCGTACGGTTCCGCTGGTCCGGGTTTCATTGGCGTAACTGGAAATTTTAATGAAATCGACTTCCGCCGGAACATCCATCTCCCGGATTAAATCGGCAAAAAAGACAAAACAGCCGTTTAGCACTCCAATCATAATAGGAGTTTTACCTTTATAATCTTTGGATATCTCAGCAGCCATTTCTTCTATTCGCTTTTTAATCTGCTCGGAACTGATCATTTCATGTAATGTTAATCCGCTGAATTTCCCATAATTATCGTCCAGGAGAAGTGTCTTTGTCATAGGGTTGTATCCTCATAAATTAATTTTAACACCCGTGTTGTTGTTGTGTCAATCTTATACAAATCCGATAATTTATATCCGCATACCCAGACAATGGATTTGCCACTAATGAGCAGCGGAATCTGTTCTTTTTTATGAAATGCGACTTTCTGGTCAACGAAGATGTTACTAACTTTCTTTGAATGGGATGAACACAATGGAACTATCCGGTCGGCCTTTTGCCAGGAACGCAGAAAAAGCGGTGAACCGGCAATTTTGTCAATGTCCACAAATTCTGTGTTTTTATCCTTGTTATCCGCTTTGAATTCGCTAATGCTCAATACTTCGGTACTGAAATTAAAACAGGCATTGGAGTAATTCTGGCCGGGAGTAATATCGAACTCTGTCCAATTATAGGAATCATTCTTTCGGATAATTAATTCATTCCGGTTTAATAAAGCGCTGATATTGTCCGAGATCTTTTGAATATTGCCGGTTTTTCCAGAGTGTATGAGGGTGACAATGTTATTCATTATATTGTAATCAATAGTTGTTATATTTGAACGAAGAATGTTAAGACTTTCCCGAATCACTTCAAATATAACGGAATTCAAATACTTTTTCAGGTGAGAAATATCAAGTGCAATTTCCGTCGATTTCTGCCGTACCAGGCATTTTTTCAAGGCATTTTTTGCGGATGTTTTATTCAATTGATCAAGATCAGAAAAGATTTCGGCCAAATGGAGTATCGAGCGCTCGACCGAAGGATTGATCTCAGACCTGATCGATGGAAGCAGCGTTTGACGAATAAAATTTCGCGGAATTGCCGTATCGGTGTTTGTATGGTCTTCCCGGTAGGGGATATGGTGTTCTTTGGCGTAAGAATAAACATCCCTTTTGCGGGCGAATAAAAGCGGGCGAATAATGTTTTCCCGCTTTACCCGGATACCTTGAAGCCCGTTAATACCAGTTCCCTTTAAAATTCGATATAACACGGTTTCAACCTGGTCGTCGGCGGTATGGGCGGTTGCTATTAGTGGGTTGGGGTATTTATCCCCGACTTCCTTGAAAAACTGATAACGCATATCGCGTCCGGCCATTTCCAATGATATATGCCGCTTTTTTGCGATTTCTTTTACATTAACTTTTTTTGAAACAAATTCACAATCGGTTTTCTGACAGAAATTTTGCACAGTGGCTTCATCCAGGTCAGCCGCCTGATCTCTTAATTGATGGTTCAAATGAGTTGCGATAAGGTTGATTTTTGATTCTTTTCTATATTCTATTAAACATTTCAGCATTACCATTGAATCGACACCGCCGGATACGCCTGCAATCACCGTGCTATTCTTTTTTATAAGTGCATATTGTGTCAAAAAAGCAGAAAAATTATCATAAAATGAGGACATTTTAGATTAAATCTTTCAGGAAAGGGTTACTATCGAGTTCTGTACCAATGGAGGTTGATTCACCATGTCCGGGATAGACATTTGTATCCTCCGGTAATTGTTTTAGTCGGGCTAAACTTTTGTTTAATTGTTTCATCGAACCACCAGGTAAATCTGTCCGACCAACAGAGCCTTTAAACAAGGTGTCACCCGAAAACAGATGCTTGCTATTTAGAAAACAGACACTTCCGGGGGTGTGTCCCGGCGTGTGCAAGACCTGCATGTGATGACTGTTTATTTCCAGCACTTGGCCATCGTACAAATAGGTTGTAATTTCGGGCAGTTGGAAGTTTACCAATCCTAAAAATTGTGCTGTATTCTTTGCAAATTTGAAAGTTTCTAATTCGTTTTCATGTATCGCAAAGGGTAGGTCAAAGCGTTTCTGCAATTCCGCAGCGGCGCCGAGATGATCGGGATGGGCATGGGTATTCAAAATGAAAATGGGAAGCAAATCCAGTTCTTCAAGTTTGCGGACAATTGTGGATGCATTATCACCGGGATCAAAAATAATGGCATGTTTGGTTTTTATATCTCCTAAAATCCAGGTATTTTCAGCAAATGATCCGGTTTCAATCAATTCTATAATCATGAAAGCATCCTTTATTAGATTTCGTCGAATATCAGGTCGCTTAATTCCAGAAGTTTTTCCTTATAACTGCGTGGAAAGAAAAACCATATCGTGGCGGCAACGGAACTCAGAATTGAATTGCCATCTTGCAATGAATAACAGAATCCGGTTAATTCGTTACCGTTTTTAAGATTCAATGTGGGGACCGATACGACCGATTGATTCAGCACTCGGCCAAGATACCCCATATCCCGTGAGAAGGCGACCACCTGGCTTGATAATGCCTTGTTTGTCAGGGCGATTAACGAGTTTGCCTGAAAACTGTCAATAATCGCCTGAAGAGTAGTTTTAGTTTTAAGCCGGATATCAAAGTGAATTATGTGCAGATACTGAGAATTTACTTTTATTGCCGATGAAAACAGGTCCAAATCCAGACCTACTGATTTGAATAATGAGGCTGCATCAAGCGCTTGATAGGTGCCGTAGAATTCATTCTGGTGGATTCCGATTTTAGGTGATGGTATAAAACCATCAGTTTCGCTGATATCGTTTGCCCGGCGAATACAGACGAATCGACCTGATTCTATATCAGAACGATTTTCGCTAATACCGACAGTTTTGACGATACTGGCAATGTTATGAGCGTTGCAGGATACAATCCGAAGATAGTTATCCTCTCCGTGGACAAGTGCCGGATCATTGATGCCATAGGCATAATCTTTTCCAAAACCGGGCTCCCTGGATTGGGCAATAAACAGTTTATTGCTATTGTATTTGGAATAAATCCGGGATTTATTTTCGGTGGCCTGGCCCGGTCTGGAACAATCGATAATGACACCGGCCCGTTGTATGGCATCAGCGGAACTGTAATCAATTTTACATCCGGCACTGACAAATTCATCGGCGAATTCTTCGGGAACGCATAACTTTACACCGTGGGACACCAGTCCTCTGACCATGGTAATATTCCGAATTTCGGACAAGTCCGGCTGGAAGCTGACCTCATCAATTCCCAATGATTGACGGCGCCCGGCGAGGATTCCGATTAATGGTGTTCCCACAGTTCCAGCGCCAATAATATGGACGATATTTCGTGGCATTTATGCCTTCTTACTTAAGTATAAAAAATCTGAAAAATCGACGTAAGTTAATAACAATTTAGGTTTTATAAAATCTATAAAAATGATTATAAAAACCTGAATAAAATATTGACAAACTGAAATGCTTGTGATATATTGAAGTTGTATGGACAACCAATCAACCGATCAAATTTATACTTCCTATGTGCCCAAAATTTAAGTTTATTAATAAAAAACATGTTTTTAGTTTTTTATTAATTCTTTGTTTCTATTCCTGCGGAAAGCGGGAAATCACTGTTGGAATAGTCGGTGACCAGTTTGGTTCCTATGATGCTGATAAATCCTATCAAATAATGCAAAGTGCTGTTCAAAAACTTCGTTCTCATAATCCTGACATTCTGTTGCATGTCGGTGATATTACCGAGACTATCCGCGATGTAAATTCCTTTGAAGATTATAGAGCAAACTTTGAAAAAGCTATTACAATCATGAATGGAAGTGGAAAACCTTGGCTGCTGGCGGTTGGTGATCATGATGTCGTTCCACCAAAATATCAGGTATGCTCTTCAGATCGAAGCCGGGAACAGTGGTTTATGGATTGTTGCCAGCGATACGATACTCCAGTAGGTGAAAAACCGTACTATAGTACTGATGTAAAGGGATACCATTTTATTTCACTTTATTCTTTGGAAAACCTACATACTGATCCACGCTGGGGATCAATATTTCTGAATAAAATTAATTCAGATCAGCTTACCTGGCTGCGAGATGACCTTGAGGCAAATAAGAATTCCGAAGGAGTAATTGTTCTTGTTCATCACCCGCACTGGTATGTATGGTCCAACTGGATGGAGGTTCACGAAATATTAAGGGACTATTTCGTCATTGCAGTAATTGCCGGACATTACCACTACGATCAGGATGACGGGATTATTGATGGTATTCATTATATTGTAATGGGTTCTTCCGGTGGGGTAGTAAAAGAAACTGATGCTCATTCCGGTGGAGCACAGGAATATGCCATTCTTAATCTTAAGGGACGAAATATTAAAGCATTAAACCTGTTTGAAGTTGAATCCGACAGTGTTCTTGAATTAACGCCCCGTCAGAGTATGGATCGTATACAGGCATTATCGTGTATGCTGGATAATCTTTGGCAAGATATCCGCCTTGTTAAAAATGAAAATAAAATAGTCGCACAGAATAGTGGTTCATCTGTTAATAACCATATTGGACTTGTTTCCCTAGCCAATCCAATTGATATTCCCATTGAAATAACGATTAAATTTCCGGATACATTAATAAGAAACCCGATCTGGAATACCACTGATTCAAGTTTGGACGGATACGGTCCTGTTGTACTAAAAGCCGGGGAACGAATCGGCTGGGCAAACTATTCGAATGTCGGTCAGTGGTATCAGCCGTCAGCTATCTGGCAAGCCGAAATAATTCCGGATATTAATTTTAGCCAGATAACTTTATCTGTTATGGTTAAGTTCGAAGATACAAAACATCGATTTATTCGTCGTGAATTAACATATAGTGTTCATTAAAAGGTATTCGAATGAATCAGTATTTTGATAAAATCGATAAAAACAGCATTGTTCCTTATTACTATCAGCTTCAGGAAGTATTAGAGAATTTAATTGATCAGGAGATTTACAAACCGGATCAAAAACTGCCATCGGAAAATGAATTGCGTGAATGGCTGGGGATTAGTCGTCACACAGCACAAAGGGCATTGAAACATCTTGTTGATAGAGGTATTGCCTATCGTGTTCAGGGAAAAGGGACATTCGTGGCAAATAAGACAATTACCTACAGTTTAGTCGCGAATCTAAGTTTTTCAGCTGAAATGCTGGGATTAAATAAAAAAGTCAGAAGTAAACTAATTTGTGCTGACGAGATAACTGCCCATAGTCTTATTACAAAAATGCTTCAAACCAATGATAAGGCAAAATTTTACAGCATTCAGCGCATACGATTTGTGGATGATATCCCGATATCCTTACAAACATCTTATCTTCCGGTAGCATTGGTTCCGGGGTTAATAAATAAAAATTTTGAAGAAGCATCGCTCTTCACTATAATAAAAGAAGAATATGGTCTTGAAATTGGAGAGGCTTTTGAAACTCTGCAAGCCGTAAAAGTGACGGAATACGAAGCAAAACACCTGAAAATTAAAGAAGGCGATGCGGTATTTTTACTGGAGCGGACTACAAAACTGAAATCCGGTGAAATTCTGGAATTTGTAAAAACAATACTGCGGGGAGACCGCGGTAAATTTTATGTTGATTTCAACGCAAAGAATGGTAATTAAAGTAATATGATGAATATATCACGACTTGATATTCTATATCAGCAGATCAAAAACGGGCAGATAGCAAATAATGTCGATTCTGTTCGTGATTTGACCAGGATAACATTAACAAAGGAATATTCGTTGATTGTTGCTGTTGATTCGGACGGGGGAATTGGGTCTCTGGAAGGGGATACAATTAAGTGCGATCCCTATCAATTGGGACGGTTTGCAATGCGGGTACCATTACTAGAATTACTGTCCTGTGGAGCGAGCCCTCTGGCAGCATTTGATATGCTGACAATCCCGATGAAAGGACCTGGTGAAGAAATTGTTAAAGGGGTTCGTGATGAACTTAAACAGGCTGGACTGAAAGATGATTTTCCGCTATCCGGAAGTACTGAGGATAATGTTCCTACTGTGATGACAGGAATTGGAACCACTATTGTTGGAATTGTGCACTGTTCTGATTTTCGTCCGGGAAAATCCCAATCAGGTGATACGGTAATTTGTGTCGGTATTCCAAAATCTGCACCCGAAGATGTTGTTTTACTTGATGATAAGGAATTAATAAATCAGCAGGATATCCTGAAACTTCTTAAAGTTGATGGTGTTCATGAAGTACTACCAATCGGATCAAAGGGAATTGCGTATGAAGCCCGGGAATTGGCCCGGATAGCGTCAATTGAGTTTATACCGACAGGTAGGTCTGTGATAAATCTCGAAAAATCAGGAGGACCATCGACATGTGTTATTGTATCATGTCTTCCTCAGGCAGTAAAGCAAATTCAAGTGAAACTAGATGTTCCGGTAAATATTGTTGGTAATTTTAATTAATTCGGAGGTGTAAAATCATTCAAGTTCAAGATAGTATTCAAATAAAAAAGCGTATCAAAGCTTGCTTAATTGGTGTTGCTGCAGGAGACGCGATGGGAATGCCAACTTCTATGATGAGTCCTGATACAATCAACCAATTATTTGGGAAATATATTACCGATTTTTTACCAGCTCCGGCAGGTCATGTAATTCATGATAAAATGGTTGCGGGTCAGGTTACTGATGATACTCAGCAGACATTGTTAATTGCAGATTCAATAATTACTAAAGAGAAAATCGATCCCGAGGATATTGCTCGACGATTGATTCAATGGGGCGAAGATATCAACGCATTCGGCTCTATGGCAGTTGGACCGAGTTCTCTGAGGGCGCTTTATGCGATCCGTTCCGGCAAATCCATCTATGAATCCGGTTCTGTTGGCGATACCAATGGGGCAGTGATGCGAATCGGAGCTGTCGGCATTTACGGTAAAGGGGAAATTGAACGAACAGTAAATGCCGTAGAAAAGGCCTGCTTACCAACACATAATACGAACATCGCCATTTCCGGGGCTTCAGCCGTCGCGATGGCGATCGGGTGTGGAATAAATGGTGAAACCGATGTCGATGAAATCATTAAAAAGGCCATTCAAGCAGCTGAATTAGGAATGACGCGAGGGAATATCTGGTACAGCGCGTCAATTATTGAACGGACAAAATTTGCGTTGAAAATCGTCTCAGCGGATATTACGCAAGATCAGATGATGCAGCAATTGTATGACATGATTGGTGCAGGCGTTCAGGTTTCTGAAACTGTTCCAACTTGTCTGGCGATTACCAAAATGGCCGAAGGTGATATCGTAAAAGCAATTCCCATCGCTGTGAATTTAGGGGGTGACTGCGATACAATTGCAGCAATTACCGGTAGTATTTGCGGAGCGATTTCCGGGATTGATCGGATTCCTGAAAAATGGGTTGAACTCCTGGAAAAAGTCAACCCCTATGATTTCGATGACTATACGGAAAGGTTATTTGGGGCAATTTATAAATAAGTCTGTAAATTTAATGGGGCAATCATGAAAAAGTATCAAAAAATGACCTGTGTTCTTGGGTGTTTGGTTTTAATCATTTTTACTGGTCTTTCGGCTCAAGAAACCGAAGAAAAAAAATCCACGTCAGAAGTTGTATTGACCGAACAGGATTTTGTAAAAAATAACTGTGAAAGTGTGGGAGATGCACTTCAAACTATCACTGGTGTTTATGTTAATTCCGCTGGAGAAATTGCCCTAAGAGATGTGAGTTCCTCAAAGGTTGTTGTCGTATTAGATGGTCAACGATTGAATACGGCCCAAGGGGGTGGGGTTAATGTCAGTGATATGCCGATTGGAAATATTGAAAAAATCGAGCTCCTGCGCGGTGGACGTTCAGCACAATACGGTGCGGATGCAGTTGGCGGGGTAATCAGAATAACGACTAAATCCCAGCAAACGGGGAGTAAAATAGTTGGTTTGGGTGCAAAAACAACATTTGGGTCCTATAATCGACAAATTTATAATATCTCAAATTCCGTTAATTACAAGAAAATAAGTTCCTTTTTATCCTATCAACGTGATACATGGGATGGCGATTTTTCTTATATTGATTATTACGGGAATGAAAAAAGTCTTATCAATAATCGGCAATCTTCATTTAACATATTTTATAAGTTGAGTTTGGCGATTGACTCTAAACAGCAAGTGAATGCTTCAACAAATTATTATAAAGCGAACAATCGTACACCCGGAATGATTGATAATCTTACGCCACAAGCAGTCTTGAAATATGATAATAAATCGTACAATATGTCCTATAATAACACTGCTTTATTTAAAGATTTTTCATTAAAAACCCAAGGATATTTCATGGATTATGAAATCAAGTTTGATAATCCGGAAAATCCTAATGTTCCTCCAAGTGATCACGATAATTACGCACTTGGTTTTGAGCTTTCACAAGCAGGAACTCTAATGAAAGAGATAAATCTTAATTATGGATATTCATTCAGAAATGATCGAATACAGAGTACTGAAATTGGGGATAAAACAAGAAATACTCACAGTGGTCATACGTCTTTAACAGCCAGAAAAGAATTGAACCATTTCATTAATAGCTTAGAAGCAGCAATAGCACTTCGATACGATTCACCTTCAGATTTTGAAAATGCATTAAGTCCAAGGTTTAGTTTTTCTGCAAATCATTCGGGAGTCCTAAATGTTTCTATGCTTGCTCACATTACAAAATCCTATAAGGCACCATCCTTTAATGACTTATACTGGCCAAAAGATGCATTTGCTATTGGAAATCCGGATCTGGTTCCGGAAAAGGGTGATAATTATGATATTGGAATTACATCAAGTTATTCAATAATATCTCTTTCAGCAAATTACTTTAATAATGATGTGAAGAATTTAATTCTTTGGGCACAAGATCCTGCCGTCAATAATTTGTGGACTCCACATAATATTTCAAAAACCAGTACTCAGGGACTTGAAACATCTTTAACACTTGCTCTTTTCAAGGAAATGGTTGTGTTAAATGGTGAATACACATATATGAATGCGTTGGATAAGGGACCAGATCCTAATAAACACAATAAATATATTATTTACCGTCCGAAAAATAAGTATGATATAACAGGTACTTTCAAATATAAATCCTTGGAATGGAATGCTATTTACCACTATGTTGGTCTTCGATATACTAATTCAACGAATACAAAATGGCTTCTATCATTTTATATGATTGATACTAACTTGTCCTATAGATTCAAATTGATGGATGTTTCATGGACCAGCACATTCGAAATCAGCAATATTCTTGATGAAAGTTTCATGCGTGTACTTGGCACCGCTGAACCCGGAAGAATGTATAAATTTTCAATTGGAGTAAATATCTAATTAACCAACTTATGAACCGATTGAATAGGATTTCAAGTATCTTGTTAATCATTAGCACAATCGCTTTTTCCGATGAGTATGGTAAGGTTTGTGGCATTGTTAAATGCGGACCAACTGATGGGCCATTGATTGCAGTGAACGTTTATCTGAAAAACACTCACATTGGATCAGCGACAGATGATAATGGTAATTACTGTATTTCAAAAATTCCTCCAGGGAAATATGAAATTATCGTAGAGATGATCGGATTTTCTCAACATCAACGTAAGTTCATTGATGTTAAAGAAGGCGAGAATCTGGAATTGGATTTCGTTCTCCAACCACAAACAATTAATTATGATAATGGTGTCACAATTACAGCTACGCGGGGTCATTCATTGATTACAGAAGTTCCTTCCTCTGTCAATGTGGTTGATCAGCAGGAGCTTGAGCTGAAAAATCCTCAAAATCTCGCGGAAGCATTGCAGAATGTTCCGGGCGTGACCATCAAGGATTATGGCGGTCTGGGTAATCAGAAGTCAATCTCGCTCCGCGGTTCTTCATCCGAGCAGGTATTAGTGATGCTGGATGGACAGCGTCTGAATAATCCTCAAACCGGTCAGGTTGATTTTAGCACAATATCAGTAGAAGGAATAGAAAGAATAGAAGTTGTCAGAGGGGGAAATGCCGCATTATACGGTGCAGATGCAGTGGGCGGAGTAATCAATATAATTACTAAAAAAGCGGACCAGGATATTAATGGAGTCTCGGGTTCCATTAAGCTTACCGGAGCGTCATTCAGAACAAATGCAATTGAACCGGCAATTCAATATAAAAAAGGGAAAGCCAGTATTTCAGGATCAGCGAAGTACTTAGAGTCAGAAGGTGATTTTCCCTATACAGATAACTATGGTAATGAACAAACGCGATTAAATGCGGATATCATATCCCGGGATTACTATATTTGTTATAATCAATACCTTGGTGATCCGCATTATCAGAGGAACATCTCTCTATCCTGGAAGCATTTCAATTCGGAAAAAGGTGCTCCCGGTTCAATTGAACCCTATTATTATCATGCCCGAATGTGGGATAAGAATAATCAACTGAATCTGATTTGGTCCGGTAAAATTATAAATCTGTTTAATGATTTAAGAATACAGACGTTTTATAATGACTCATGGAATCGTTATAAAAATGATAAGAATGAAGCAGTGCAAAATGTTGATTCAAAATATATCACCCAAACTTGGGGAAGCGAAGTCCAATTAAAATCTGTCCTTGGTCCTCAGGTATCATTTACCTACGGTGGTGGGTTTCGGTCTGATTGGATGAAAAATAAGCAAAATAATGAGACGAATAAACGGGATTCCTATTATCTGTTGTTAGTCAACGAATCACTAATTTGTGTGAATAACATTGTAAATACAGTTTCTTTTGTACCATCCATCCGCTATGATTACAATTCGGATTTTACAAATAAAATATCTCCCAAAGTAGGAACGGTTTTTAACTTTGGTAATACCTGGCAGAGTACCTTGAAATGGAATATTGGTCAGAGCTATCGTGCACCGACTTTTAATGATCTTTACTGGCCGGAAGATGCCTGGACAAAAGGAAATCCCGATCTTAAACCGGAATACGGATGGGATTGGGATGTAGGGGTTCGTTTACAGTATCCGTTGTTTAATGGAATCTATTTTGAATCCGGTTATTTTGAAAATCGCATGACACAGTTGATTCTTTGGCAGGAAGAGGCTGGCTTCTGGATGCCACAAAATGTGGGAAAGAGCCGTTTTAAAGGCGTCGAAAACAGTCTGCGCCTGCAACCTGTTCAAGATTTTCTGTCTGTAAATGCAAATTATACATTTTTAGATGCTAGAAATTTATCTGATGAACGGACTGAATTTAACAAAATATTGATCTACCGTCCGAAACATACCGTCAATGTGAATATGACAATTGAGTACCGATTTATTACTCTGTCCTATCAATATAATTATACAAGTCGTCGATATACAGATGCGTCAAATATATGGGCGAATTCCCTGGAACCATATTCCACTTCCGATATTAGTCTCGTAATTCAACCAACTTTTAAAAAGCTTGATTATTCATTTTCGTTTCAAATTAAAAATCTTTTTAATGAAGAATACAGAGTGGTCAAAAATATGCCGGTTCCCGGTAGGGAATACCGGTTTTCAGTGAAAATTAGTATTTAGAGGATAATTCTTTGAAAACAACCAAAAGGAGGATGTAATGAAGAAGTTAATTGTATTAGGGTTAAGTCTGCTGTTTTTATTCACATTTTTTATAGGATGTGAAGATGATCCGGAAACAGAAGAAGCGCCCGTAACCGCAACCGCATTGTATGTGCTGAATTCAGGTGGACAGAGTATCTCTGTTGTAGATTTGGAGACAGCAGAAGTTTACAACAATGTAGCTACTGTTGGAACCTGGCCGAATCAGCTGGTTTACAAAAATGGCAAACTGTACTGTGTGAATACCGGTTCGAACAATATTCAGATCTTTGATGTTGATGATTTTTCAGCAACACCTGAGGTAATCGATCTGGGAAGTGGTCATAATCCACAGAATATGGTTTTTGTTGATGATAATATTGCTTATGTCAGTTGTTCATTGTCAGAATCGGTGGTTAAAGTAAATGTCTCAACAAAAGCGGTTTTAGAAGAGATTGACGCGGGAGTCGGATGTACCGGGATTGCCGAAGCTGGTGGAAATATCTATGCATCAAATACTGCTTATAATGCAGCGACATACGGCTATGGTCCGGGAACTGTAACTGTAATTAATACTGCTACTGATGCTGTATCATCGACAATTGATGTTTCACTAAATCCGTTCAGTGTTGGTGTGGCGCCCGATGGATTAGTCCACGTTGTTTGCACTGGAGATTACTGGAGCACATGGGGTAAGGTCATGGTCGTGAATCCGGCTACGGATACTGTTGTTGATTCTGTCATTACATTGGGTTCACCTGGCAATATCGCATTTTCTGAAGCCGATGACATGGCTTTCCTGACGATTTGGGGAATGGGATGTTTGACATATAATACCGAAACCTTGACAATGGTCAATGATACATCCAATTATTTCCTGGGAATAGGTGGTACTGGTGTTGCTGCTGATGGCGATGGCAATATCTTCGTTTCTGTCTGGGATGATGACCAGGTTATTCAACTGGACAAAGACGGGACAGTCATAGCAACATTTAATGTTGGTGACAGCCCAGCTGCATTGGCATTAAAGGTCGAGTAGCCCGTCGAAAAAGGCAATGTTTTGATAGGGAGAAGGAGATGGTCTTTTACGACCATCTCCTGAGGCCCACAAATAAACAGAAAGGAAAAAATGAACGGGAAACAGTACAAAATAAATATCATTTTACTTGCATTGATCATTATCTTTTTGACATCCTGTTCAACTGTTCCTGAACAGCGAATTATTTCTCTGTCACCAAGTCACACGGAAGTGCTCTATGCCTTAGAATTGGAAGATCAAATCGTTGGATGGACAAAATATTGTAATTATCCGCCCGAGGTTCAGGAGACAGGCGGATGGTTACCCTATGATGAATATCAATTTAAAAGTATACAGGATGAGTTGCATAATAAAGATGTAGCCGTCGTCAGCGCGTTTACAAATGTAAATTATGAATTAATTGATTCGTTGAAACCGACACTTATTTTATCAGTACACAGAATGCAGCATGATATCGCCCAGAAATTGAAAGATAAAGGCTATAACGTCTTGCATTTTGAGCCGGAGACACTTGAAGATGTATTCGAATTGATACAGGGTGTTGGCAACGCTGCTGGAAAATCAAAGCAGGCGCATAGATTGATTGCAGGCTATCAATCGGAAATTGACGAAATCAAAGCGATTACATCCAAACTTCCCAAAGTGAAAGTATATTTTGAAATAAACCATGTTGGCCCCTGGGTTTTGGGTGCAGGATCACCAATGGATCAGATACTTGAGATTGCTGGTGGTGAGAATATTTTTAATGATGTCCGAAGTGATGCATTTAAGGCAGAACTTAATGATATTGTCGAAAGAAATCCTGATGTTATCATGACACCACTATGGCCGCATGCCGGCCGCAATGAGGTTACGACTGTAAGGGAAATCGTGAACCGTCCAGGATTTGACTCAATCAATGCTGTCATCAATGATCGGGTTTACCATTATGATTCTTCGTTGTTGAAAAAACCGGGCCCCCGGCAAATAATTGCAATCAAGAAAATGGCCTACTTACTTCATCCCTATTATTTTGAAAACCCCAAAAATTCAGTAGATCCCTGGGAACTTGGCAAAATTGACGCGCTGTATCCACCACCTGCAGTTCCGCGTTAATCTGGTTATTTTATATGCAATGTACGGAGATATAAGAATGAATTATGATGTCAAAGATATCACTCTTGCTCATATTGGACAGGAGAAAATTGACTGGGTCGCAAAATGGATGAAAGTGGTTAACGGTCTTTACGATAAATTTAAAGACGACAATATTTTTTCAGGAAAGCGAATCGCGATATGTATTCATCTGGAAGCGAAAACGGCGTATCTGGCACTGACATTACAACGCCTGGGTGCGGAAGTGTGGATCACGAGCAGCAATCCGTTATCCACGAAAGATGATGTTTGTGCGGCCCTGGCGAAAAATGGCGTTCATGTGTTCGCTAAACATGGAGCTTCTCCGGAAGAATATCGCGGATTTATTCAGGCAATTGTTGATTCAAAACCGCATACTGTTGTGGACGATGGCGGCGATATTTGTGAGTTTTTTCATGAAAATCCCGAATATGCTGTAAATCTGAAGGGAATTTGCGAAGAGACAACTTCTGGTGTTAATCGTTTGAAAGAACTTGAAAAACAGGGGAAGTTACGGTATCCGTCCATTGGTATTAATGATGCCCAATCAAAATACCTGTTTGACAATCGGTATGGGACGGGTCAGTCAACCTGGACAGCGATCACGCATTTAACCAACATGAGTATTGCCGGAAAGGTTGTTGTTATCATTGGATATGGTTGGGTAGGACGTGGTGTCGCTGTTCGAGCCCAGGGAATGGGAGCCGAGGTTATTGTAACAGAGATAAATCCATGGAAAGCATTGGAAGCCCGAATGGATGGGTATAAAGTGATGCCGATTACCGATGCTGCACCGCTAGGGGATTTCTTTATAACAGCTACCGGTGAACGGATGGTTATTCGAACTGAACATATGGAAAAGATGAAAGACGGGGCTTTTCTATCCAATGCCGGACACTTCGATTTTGAAGTTGATGTGCCAGGTTTAAAGAGGATTGCATCGTCACTCCAGCATGTAAGAGATGAGGTTGATGAGTATACATTAAAGAACAATCATCGGATTTATTTGCTAGCTCAGGGGGGCATTATCAATATTGCCGGCGGACTGGGCCATCCTGTTGAAATTTTGGATTTATCCTTTGCTCTGCAGCTGGCAAGCATGCACTATGTTCTTTCTGCGACTGAACTCGAACCAAAATTTTACCGTGTACCCGATGATATTGATGAAATGATTGTTCGGGAACGACTAAAGGCGGATCGGATTGAAATTGATGAAGATATCCGTTATAAATATCGCTTATAGAAGGAGCAATAAATGCGTTTAATCAGTGTTTTTGGGTACATTATTCTTTTAGTGTTTTCATGGTTGTTATCTACGAACCGTAAAAATGTCAATTGGCGGGTCATTGGTTGGGGGGCAGCAATTCAGGTAGCGTTTGCTGGTTTCATCTTTCTTGTTCCGGCTGGTGCAAAGCTGTTCATGTTCATTAATCGGGCCGTCATTGCCGTTCTTGATTCAGCAACCGCAGGGACCGTATTCGTTTTTGGCCGTTTGGCTGTCGGACCCGGTATGATCAGCAGTGCAGGGGAAACATCATTGGGTTATTTTCTTGCATTTCAAGCCTTGCCGACTATTGTATTTTTTGCAGCATTAATAGCAATCCTATATTATTTTGGGATAATGAATAAAATTATCCAGGGATTTTCCTATGTTTTCACAAAGTTAATGGGAATCAGCGGTGCGGAATCGTGCAGTGCAGCATCCAATATTTTCGTAGGTGTGGAATCGGCTCTGGTCATTAAACCTTATGTAGGCAAGATGACGCGTTCGGAACTGAATACTATTTTAACCTGCGGGATGGCCACAATCGCGTCTAGTATGATGGCTGTATATATTTTTATTCTGAAGAATCAGTTTCCGACCATTGCTGGACATTTGGTCTCCGCATCGATTATGAATGCCCCGGCGGCGATAATTATTTCAAAATTACTTGTACCGGAAGATGGTATGCCTGAAACGCTAGGTATGAACATTAAACCATATTACAAAAAAGAGAGTAATATGTTTGAGGCCATCATTAGTGGCGCCAATTCGGGCGCCCGCCTGGTTGTTGGAATCGTGGCACTTCTGCTGGCATTCCTCGGATTGGTCGAGTTGCTAGACAGGATTGTCGGTCTCTTCGGTGATGGTGTGAATAATATTTTCAATGTAAGTATCGATTGGAGCCTAAAAGGACTTCTTGGATACTTGTTTTATCCTTTTACATTGATAATCGGTGTACCGTTTGCAGATGCCGGGTATATCGCCCAAATCATCGGGGAACGGAGTATCGTTACGGAAGTGACTGCTTTCCAGGATCTTGCATTGTTGATCAATTCCGGTGTAAATCTGTCGCCTCGTTCGATTGTCATTACAACATATGCGTTAACCGGTTTCGCGCATGTGGCATCAATTGCGATTTTTGTCGGCGGAATTTCTGCGGTTGTACCAGAACGACTGAAAGATTTGACACAACTGGGTTTTAAAGCGTTAATCGGTGCAACAATTGCGAACCTATTAACTGCCAGTGTAGCCGGAATATTTTATGCCAACTCATCAATTTTACTCAACTGATTATGAAATTTCGTCAATATATTGAAAAAATGCCCAAGGTGGAGATCCATCTCCACATGGATGGTGCCTTTACATTGAATTTCCTGTATGACCTCGTACGGAAATATGGTGGTGATCCTGAAATTAGTAGTATTGAGGATCTGCAGAGTAAATTTGTTTTCAGGGATTTTCCTCACTTTATCGAAACCTGGTTCTGGAAAAATCGGTTTTTCCGGGAACCCGTTGATTTTGAGGAATCCACCTATCGGACGCTGCAGGAAATGGCGCGTCAGAATATCGTGTACACAGAAGCTTTTTTTTCGCCATGGGATTATCAGGAATCGGGCGTTAATCCAACAGATATTGCCCGGGCCAATCAAAAAGCTGTTAAACGAGCACATAGGGATTTTAATA
>Ga0265596_1000600_pt1 | contig 20255 bp, 23 predicted proteins | sample saktaG_FD_190143 | JGI IMG/M metagenome (GOLD analysis project Ga0265596, IMG submission 190143) | Saline water microbial communities from Sakinaw Lake, British Columbia, Canada - sak_2013_06_06_60m | ecosystem: Environmental > Aquatic > Non-marine Saline and Alkaline > Saline ...
CACTATCTTATCTATTTTAGAATAATCTATCGGACTTTTGCGATAAGGATTATAGCAAAAGATACATTTAGCATTACAGGCATAGCTCATTTCAATATGAAGTAAATGCGGAATACTATAATGTTTTAATTTCTTAATCATAAAAGGAGAACAGGCATACCTTTTTTAATAAAGTATGCCTGTCATTTTTCAAGAGGTCGGTTAGCAATTTTAATAATCTCATCAAAATTATCATCCGGAGCGGATTTAACTCGATGTTTGAATCCGCACTTAGTGCAGCAGTAATAAATGGTGTATTGGTCGCTTTTAACTTCAGCACCGATAGGCTCCATTAAACCGCCGCATTCGGACCTTCTATCGCCCGGATTGATATCAACATGCTTAGACCACAAACATTCAGGACAATGATCGGTATATCCTTTGCCCTCTACTTTTTTGCCGCATTTCTCGCAGACAAAATCCTCTACACGTTTTTGAAATCTCTTTTCTTGCATAAAATCACCTCCTTATTATTTCGACCTCTTTTCGATATCATACTATTAAATTTCTACTTTGTCAAATCACTATTCGGCAAATACATAATAAACCAGGGTTTAACCCTGGCACAGAATAAACCGGGGTTTGACCCTGGCGGAGAATAAACTTCCACCAGTGGAGGTTTATTCTCCGCCGATCCTTAAATGACTTTTTTAAATCTGTTGAAGCCAGGATTCAACAGATCTTTATACAATCTACCAATTTACTTCGTCAATTTTCTTATATTTTTCCTCAATTTTATCCTTATCCGAACACGTCTCTCTGTATTCACACCAAGGACAAAGTTTATTAATACGAGGTAAAAGTTCATTATCCCCTTTAGCCGTTTTTATAACAGTAATTATCTTATTCTCAATTTCCACCAATTGTTCTTTGGTCCAAACTATGTCATAAACTTTTGAATATTTAATATAAATCAATCCGACTCTGATCTTTTCCGCAAAAGGATTAAGTTTAGAAGCTATGATAGCATAAATAGGAACTTGAAGATCTTCCTTCATCATTTTTACTACACTATCGTGAAAGGGCAACTTTCCGGTTTTGTAATCCCACACCGAAATCGAAGTTTCTGAATCTTGATCAATTCTATCTATCCGTCCCGCTATTACAAACTCATCTATATTACATCCCATCCAATCTTCTAGAGATAGTGGAACCACTGATAAATCTGCATTTGAAATATAATTATTCAATATCGCAATGGCCCGCAATCCAAAAGCTTTCTCTTGCTCTATAGATCCAAACAACTTTATTCTTTCCTCGCTATTCCAGTACTCATTATCCCAACCGCCTTTTGGTATTCTAGCCCAAGAGCACTTTAACATTTCACCCAAATCCTGATGTTTTCTTTTGTCTATTGGAATTTTTGCAATATCAAAAAAATCATTAAGAACTAAATGTATTACTTTGCCTACGAAACTTTCAGGGCTCTCAACAAACTTTGCTTTTATCTCCTTATCATTGTGACATTTAAATTTAAACGGACATTGAAGATAATAAGTCAATGCATTTGGAAATATTTTTTCTGGGAATATATATGCCATAATTTTATTTAACTTATCCTTACTCTGTACCAGGGTTTGACCCTGGTAGTCGGTTGAAGCCTGGCTTCAACCAGTCCTACAAATATGTTTCACATAAGATGATCAAATCCTAACATAAAATTCTTATCTCTCTTATGCTTATATGTTTATTTATTAAATAATTAATTAATTCCTGGGTTGACCATTCTGCCGAGAAACAAAATATTACCAGTGCCCTTCTCTTGTATTATAAATACAAACGGATGGTCTGCCTTAAAAACATTTGTTGGCATTATGGCCATTTCCTTCATAATAACGGCTGTTGCAGCAGCTGCTTCTGTCCCTTTTTCGTCGACACCAACATATGCTTGATGAATAACCTGATCAATAAACAAATCCTTTTTACCAGTCATCCCAGAAAAGTCAGCATTATCTGAAAAAGCTATCGGCATTCCTAAAACACTCAGGGTATTTTTCATAAAATATTTCGTATCAAATTCAAACTTAGGAAACGATATTGAGTCTAATTTGGTTTCTTTCATTTGAGATATATATTCATCTAATTTTTCTTTTGTCAGAGAAGATTCTATTGAATCAAGATCTTTAGTCGGTAGCAATATTAACATTGAGATTCCATCGCCTTTATATGGTAACTCTAAAATCTGCAAATCTTCCGTATCGGCATAATTAAACTCCGTCTTTTCGGGACTCATGTGCATCATAGGAGTTTTCACAACATTATCAGGAGTTATTTTAAAACCTTCTTCAAATGTATCGGCCTCATCAAATTCCCATTTCCAAATACCTTTAAAATAAATTGCATTAGTCAAGACAAGTCTTGTACTTTCATCGACAGACCCAACAGGAATTAAATCCTTAATATTATCTTTAGTCTGTTCTTCTATAAATCTATTAATAGTCAGTCTTGATTCTTCGGTCTCTCTCATAAAGTCTAAAATTGCTGCTTTCCCACCATAATATTTTTCAACCCTATCTATGTAATCTTCAAGAAAGGGAAAATCTTTTTGAACCCATAAAGCATTTCCTGTTTTCAGTTCATGATTCTCGTTTTCTTTATTAATGTCGTTGTAAATTCCGGCAAAATTAGGCCTTAAAATATTACTTTCCGGGAAATGAAAAACAGATTTTATTTCATTTGCCGTTTGTCCCTTTGCACCTTCGTAAGTCATGGCTAGTGCAGCAAAGATACTATACGGAGAATAAAAAACATTTTTTTGTTTATCCTTTCCTAGTTCAGAATATAAATCAAAAGCAAACTCATTATTTGCACTAACCACACTTTGAATGCCTTGCTGGGTTGAACCGTTATCATCTGCTTGAGGAGGCTGACTCGGTTCGTAAGGAAAAAGAAATAATACTATCGCCGCTGCTACTCCTGAAAACAGAACAAATATTATCCCAATTAATATAATTTTTTTAGTCATATTTTTATTTTTAAAATTTATTTATACCTGACTTTTTATATTTTTATTCTAACAAAAAATCGCCTCCGCTGAAAGGCGGATTGGCGATTCAGATTGGTTGAAGCCTGGCTTCAACTGACCCTATATTTTTTCAACTTTAAACATTTCGCCGTGACCAGGAATAATATAATCAGCCAAATTCAAAATTCTCTCCCTACTCTCCTTTAATGCTTTTTTATCTTTAACATAGGGGTCCTCATGTTCTAATAAATTTTGCTTATCTGTTTTCTGTTCTTCCTCGTCTGTCCACCAAAATACATCACCAGCAATAACTACTTTACCCAGATCTTCTGTTTCAACTAACACAGAACAATGAAATTGGTCATGCCCGGGAGTTTTAATGATTTCTATATCAGTATTTGGAATTTTACCCTCGTGTCCGCTTATTTTACCATCAAAAGAATAGATATCGTCATTATCTAAAATTTTAGCATTTTCAAAAATACCAGATAAAAGAGAGTGATCTAAATGTGTATGAGTTACAATAACGAAATTAATATCTCCTGTTTTTAATCCTTCTTTCGCTAAACCGCCCAATAACGCTTCTTTATTTATCCCAGGGTCAACAATTATATTCAAGTTGTTTTCCCGAATTAAAGTAGTTGTAGAAGAAGCAAACTCTTCTCCGTACTTTTCTTTTGCGTAACCTTTAATTAAAATTTTAATTTTTGCCATAATTTTATTTTAATTTGTAAAACTGTTGACGCTTGACATCAACAAACCTTATTTCGACTTTTTAGTTTTAATCCTTCTTCCAATGGTCTAAAAGTTCTGAAACGATAGGTCCTTTTTGATAATTAAGCTTGCAGGGAAATTCTTTACAATTAAAACAAACATCAACGCCTTTTTTATTTGCGCACTCTGGAAGTGGACAGAATTCATTTGGTTCGCATCCTGGACATTCTTTTTTAATATATTTCGGGCATTTTTCACAAATCAAACCACAAACTCCAATTTTTAATTCATCTTTTTTCATAATTTCATTTTAATTTTTAATCAGTTGAATCCTGGCTTCAACCATCTATGCCAAGGTTTGACCCTGGTAATCCCGATTGAGGTTAGATCTCAACCGATTAATTAAAGTCAGATTTTTTAGATAATCTTACAAGCTCTATTCCATTAACAAGCTCCATTGGGGCAGCTGCTTCTTTTGCCATTCTTCTGCCTTCTTTTGTAAATCTGCCAGTGGTAACAAAAACTCCCATTTCCCCTTCTTTAAAATTTTGTTTTCTTAAAGTGTCAGAAAAAGCACGAATATCATGAGGTTCAGCTTTTTCCATATTTTTACATTGGAAAAGAATTCTTTTCCCATCTTTATACCCTTTAATGTCAATTTCTTCGTCTCCTCGACCATCTGTTACTGTAGTTTTATATCCTAAGTTACGATAAATAGCTGCAGTAACTCTTGAGAATTCTATACCGCCTACTTCTCTCCAATCCTCCAATGCTTTATGTTCTTCTAACCATTTTTTAATTCGTCTTTTTTCTAGCCATATTTCAAACCAGTTAAAAAACATCTTAATTCCTATGATAACCGCTACGATAATCCAAAGATACCAGAATGATTTTATTACTTCCCACAACGATTTAATAAGTTCTAAAAATGAAATATTAAACATTTCTTCGGACTAAATCTTGGTTATTTATTTTACCCTTGACAAGGTATTGAGATTTGCTATACTTATTATTGAAGCGTGTCCCAGGTGTGGGTGCCCGCTTTTTTATTTACCTAAAAAATCTTCACTAATAAAGACTTATTTATAACTTTCTTCAAATCTGTATTTCTTTTGGTAAAATGATCTTTAATTGCCCCACTTACCAAATCTGACATTTGCATTACATTAACATACTCCGAATTGACATGAGTAACATGTTTAACCCTTTGTATTGTCTTTGTGTTTACTCTTTTTTTTAAATAATTATCGCAATTCTCAAAATTTCCATCTAATAATCTCCTATCTGTTCTATCAATCACAATCTCCGCATCAAGAAATTCTGATTTTCTTGTTGCTAAATTAACTAATTTAACCAAGTTATATTCATCAAAAACATTGTGATTTTTTTTACCTAGTGCTGCAAATTTCCCTTTATATTTTCTCTTATCAACGAACCGATAATAAACTTTAATATCAAGTTGGTTTAATATATCTAAAAGAGCTTTATATAACGGTAGGGAAACATCGGTGCCTTTTATCTCTTTTTTATATCCAAATTTATTTTTTACTTCTATTATTTTATCTTCTAATAAAAATAGTTGCTGAGAATTAACGCAAACGGCAGAAAGTATATAATAAAAACTTGCTCCTGTTGGAACTTTGTTTCCCTTATCATCTATTTTATAGGGTTTACCAGGATCACCCGACTCATCGACAAAGATATAATTAAATGATTTCTTCACATTAATATTTTATATTTTAAAGGATTTTCTTAACTTTAACTAAATTTTAATTATTTTTTTGAAGCCAATGTTTGTTTTAAATATTTTTCAACAAGTTTTTCAAATTTATCATAAATATTCTTATCTATTTTCCAACAAGTCTCCTCAATTAATGCTTTCCATACAAATAAACCCTCATTATTTAAATAAGGAGGAACAGAAATTCTAAAATATGGTTTTTCTTTTCGATTAACAATAATAATCTTTGCATTCCAAAATTCGCTGATTCTTTCGAGTTTCTTCTTGTCGTTTTCGTAAGGCTTTCCATCCCAGCGAAATTTTACCTCAACAAGAATAGGATTATTATTAACATCAATTACAATAAAATCTGGTATTGAGCGTATACGTTCGCCCGTATTACTGTTCCTTTTAAAATTTTTCTGAATTTGTGTAAGATTTTGGAGAATTGCTTCATATCCGAAACGGTACACAATATTACCAGATTGCTTAAGCAAGTCTTCGACTAACGTTTCTGCCATCCGGCCCTTGAGCATACTTTCTGGATCAAAATTTTCTTGGTTCATGGATTTATTGATTTTAGGTTAAATTTTAATTATTTTCATTTTTTAATTCCTCAAACGCTTTTATTATTCCTTCAGCATGCAGAATCCATTCTTTTAATTCAAAATTTATCATAAGATCTCGAAAGTTCGGCGATATTTTTAATCCTTTAGTATATCTATCCAATAATTGTTTAAATTTATCTCTAACGCTCTTTTCGTATTCGTTATTTAAAAACCAATTAAATTTAATTGTTAATTTACCGTTAGAATGAATAGATAATAATGATCTGCTAGGACTAATCTTTTCTATGATCGGAGCATAAGATCCTATTAGTCCGCCAGTGCCCCATCTTATTTTGTCGGAGATAATTTTAAATTTATTATAGATTCTTTTCATTTCTTCGGTTTCTGTTTTTTCGAGGGTTTGTTCTAGTGCTTGGAAAAAAGTTTCTTCATCCCATTCCTTTCTAATGCTAGACGATACTGCAATATCTTTTTTAACCTCGGCACCAAATATTTTTGGAATCATAATCTCATAATCTTCAAATTTATAATACTCAAGCTGTACCGCATAAATATCGAATTGACTGTTTTGGTTCACGTATAATATCAAGTCTTTTAATCTTTCGCCGATGCTATCCATAAGTACAACGAATTTAATATTACCATCATTGAGATCCTTTCTCATTGTTTCTCTCGCTAACACAACTTCTTCATCTGATAGACTAAAAAAATCTTTAAATTTCCCTTCAAAATCCATATTAAATTTTGCGCGCGTCTCTGTGTTAAGAATATCAATGAATTCCTGAAAGTCATTCATATGTTTCCAAAGAGCAGCTCCATAGTCTAAAACTTGAGCGACTACCGTTCTTTTGTCTGGATTTTTATAGAGTTTAGTCTCAACGATATAGATTCCCCCATCTTTATCTATAGCCAAAGCATCAATTGGTCCTGCATTGGTAGGAAATTCTCTTTTGACTACAAAAAGTTTTTTATCTTCTTTAAGTTCATATATGGGAATAGAGTCAGGATTGTTTTGGATATATTCCTGAAGATAATTCTCTTTTTGAAAATCAGACTTATCTATTTTTTTTGCATTTCGGCCGTCTTTTGAAATTATAATAGACATAATTTTATTTTAATCTTTTAATCGGTTGAAGCCAGACTTCAACCATCTATGCCAAGGTTTAACCCTGGTAATCCCGGTTGAGGTTTAACCTCAACCGGGATTATTGCCTCTCCGCCAGCTGGCGGATCGCAATTAGGAAGCTTGGTTCTCAGTAAGACCCACACAACGAAGTAAATCTTAAACCCAAAAGGGTTTGCGATTTCTTTGCTGCGGGGCTTGGACGATGTTAGAACCTGTTTTCTAAACAACGATTATTGATTCCAACCAAATTTGTAGACCAAATAAGCAACTAATAATCCAGCCGCTATTATAAGAATAAATTTTACTATTGAAACAATAAATGGCCAAAGGGTTTTACTCCAAAAGTCTTCTTTTTCTTGTTTATTTTCTTTATTAAAAGGATTTCCTTTTGGTCTAAGTAAAAAGGTTTTATTCCCTCTTATAGAGCTATCTTCAATTTCGTCTGCTTCTAATAATCTCGTGCCAATAGATATGTTGTTATCTATTTTTGACCTGCTTAACTTTCCTGATACCTTTATCGCAACAGGTCCTGATTCCTTTTTCTGGTTACTAACAGACATCTGCTCGTATTTTTCATAAAGCTTATCAAAATTTGGCTGAATAATTTGTATTTTAAAAACTCTATTCATATTCGCCTGTACCGCCAGGGTTTAGAATTTTAATTACACCAAGTTCTTCAAGTTTTTCTAAAGTAGCTGCTTCATCTTTTCCAGAAGGATTATCGCCATCCGCAAAACTAAAATTGACCCAATATTTAATCGGTTCATCTGCCTTTATACGTAACGATCGCTCTTTAATCTTTCCTAAAACGTACCATCTTTCTTTATTAATTTTTTCTTCAGGGGTCATTTGTTTTATATCATTTCTTTTTTTAGCGTCTCGGTCACCTGACTTAGTATATGATGGCTGGCATCCTCGGTCTAGAACTTATATTTAAAAGGGGAAATCAGCTATTTTAGGAGTGTCTCATTGACGCGTCTCGGTCAGAGTATTTTTAAGCTAAAATGAGACAAATGAGACAGTGCTTAAGGGTGTATTTTAGTGTCTCATTTGTTGCAAAATTAAGACAATAATAAATATTATTACACCAGTTAAAAACAAATTTATAATCCAAGGAATAAATCCACGAAAAGATTTTTTAGGTTTTTCAAATTTTCCGCCAATTTCTTCTATTGATTCTTTCATTCCTTCTATGGCACCTATTTCTGCTTTATGAAGTTCATATATTAACGCCCATAAACTTACTGGAATTAACAATAAAAGAATTGATAATAAAATACGGACGACGTTATTTAGTTCGATCAGCTCACTATTGAAAGTCGCCACAACTAATAATGTTGCTGCTAATGCGCTCATGACTGATAAAGTATTAAACTTCTGCCTGACTGACCAATTTAAAAGTTCTGAATAAACTTTAAATCCTTCCCAAGAAGACCAAGTCTTCTTAATTTTTGCAGAATCAATTCCTAATAATTTTTCTAAATCATCTGGTTTTTTTGAAAAAATCTTTTTTAAATTTTCTATTTGTTCTTCTGAAAATTCTTTTTCTTCCATAATTTTATTTCTTTATTAATTCTCCGACTTTTAAAGAGTTGGCTTTTGAGGGGGCTCGGTCGGAGCTAAAAAACAGTGATACGCTTAATTAGGGTGAGCGATAACGAAATAAGGTATATTTATTTTTCTACCTTTAAATTTAAAATCTTGCGAATTACCTTTATATTCTCTCCCTTTATAAAAGTAACTATCTTAAATAATCCTTCCTTAAGTGGAGTCAAAATTAGTGGTGCGTAAAAACGCTGTTCCCATCCATGTACATAATCAGAGTTATAACGAACGACTTGCCTAGTTTCGTCAGTATAAATTGAATACCCTGCTGATTTTTCAATGATAAAATCTGTTGGGAAAACGAATCCTATTTGTACATTTCTGGCCATTTGTTCTTCAAAATTTAAAAATCCAATTTTAAACTCTTGTTTTTGGTCCGATTTAATGATGATACCATCGGGTATAATATTATTTATATCTTCTCCATTCAAAGTTACAGAAATCTTCTCCAAAAATTCTGGCTTTTCTTTTTTTATTGCTTCTAAAATACTTACTACTGACTGTTCGAGATTGGTATTAGATCTCTCCTTATAATCGTCTATCATCTTTTTTACTTCCATGATAATACTTAATAAATCCCATAACACTTTTAACGCATAAAGAAAGGCTAGGACACCGATGAAAAGTATTATATAAAAAAATGGGTTATATTTTGTAACCGAAAGGGAAATACTTATCCCCAGGAAAGAAAAAATAAGTGGTATAAAAAGTTTAAGGACCTGTGTCTTGGGATTTAAATTTTTTATCTTACCATCGGCTGCCTTTTTTATTCTTTCGAGTGTTGCCAATATCTTCTTAAGTTCTTTAATGCCTTCTTCATTGGCAGTATCTATTTTTTCTATTTGCTTTTGTATTTTTTCTTCTGTTTGTTTTTTTTCATTTTTATATTGTTTGGATAGTTTCGATATACCATCCTGATGCATTGACAAAGAAATACCGGCAATAGGAACAACAAATCCCAAAAAGGTAAGTACCAAATAACCGAATAATTGTATAGCTTGTTCCATATAAAATAGATATTAATTGATAATATAGCCCTACTTTATCCTAATACTAGGACTCGAATGGAGGCGTCTCGGTCTCTCGAACCGCGCTCAAGGTTGCTGTCTGTCCTGAACAAAATCCGAACTTTTTTCCGCGAAAATCCCGACACTGAATTTTGATAATTTTCGCTCGGGCGGGCAAAAAGGAAGGGGGTTGGGGGGAAGGAATTTTTGCCCGCCCTCGCTTTTCCGCCGCCGCCGCCGAATTTCGTTCCAGTGAAACTGGCGCGCCGCTCAAAAATTTTGTGCAAATTATTTTTTTGAAAGATACAAAAAATTATTTAATCTTATAAACTGAAAGGATTGAAAAAATTAAATTTATAAGTCTAAGGGGCGAGTTTGCGATTTCGGCAAGATAATAACCACGTATTAAATCCATATCCTTTCCGTCTGGTAAAATTTCTCCTTGCTTCGCATAAATAATTACAGGAACTTTAGAATTTCTAGCGGCTTGAATAGCAGAATGAAAAATTGCTGTTTCTTTTGAATAAGCAAGAATAAGCAAGCAATACCTCTTTATGTCATCTAGATTTCTAAGGTCATTACTCGGATCATCTGGGATACTGAAAAACCCACTATTGCGAAGCAAGCCAGCCTCAAATTTCATATCTTGCTGGGCAGAATTGATAATCATAATTGGACGCTTTAAATTTTTCACTAGCGTTCTTTCTTTTTTTAACCAAAAAGAGATTATAATGATTGTTAATATAAGTCCGGTAATTGCGCCAGCGACGAGAATGATTAGATCACGAATAGTAAATATGATTCCTAAAATTTCCATATTATTTTAAATAATAACTTATGAGATAATATTTTCCCAATATCTTTGTTGCAAACTTAATCGAGCTATTTGAGCAACTGCTTGTTTTTCGGTGACCGTTAAATCGTCAGAAACTATGTTGTTTGTGTTCGCGGGGTCAACAATTCTCGCGTTTTCAAATTTTGTAGCGAGATAACCAAAAACTGCCCAAATATTATTAGCTAGACCACTTAAAAAAATGCGTCCCCTCAATGCCTCAATGACTGTCATTTCTAAATAAAAGGAGGAGAAATCAAGCCCATTTAGCTCTCGCCAAATTTTTAATGCCCTGATTTCTTCTGTCCGTCTAGAATTTTTAACAAGATTTATGTGTTTAACGATATTTGTTTTTACCCAAGAATCTGTTTTCCTCTTATAAATAGCGTGATCGCCCGTTAATGGTGATTGCTTGACACCAGGCACTAAATCAATCTTGAGATTATTTAGAGTAATTCCTATTGAAACATTTTGAGGACGCGTGATATAGCCGCGTGCCATCAATCGTTTATTCAATAGATTATGAATTTCTTTCAGAGTGTTTGTGGTATCGGATTTTAGAGAGATAAAAAGATCGAGATCAGTAGAACCCATTACTGCGGTATTTTTGGCGTATGAACCGGAAATTACAAAATCTGCTAACTGATTACCCGCCCAAACAGATATAATCGGTCTCATAGTATTTATGGCCGATGTTATTCGTGGGTCGATAATTAAACCTCTTTTCGGGGTTTTATTAGCTACAACTTGTCTTAAGTATAGATCTGGAAGCATAAAATTTTTAGTTGAGGGCATTTTATTAGATTAGCAATAATTTCTATCTATTTTATATCCTGTTAAATTCAAGCAAAATTTCGTGCAGCAAAGCTGGCTTGCCGCCAAAATTATAAAGATTCAAAAACCACCCTAACCGTTTTTGCCATCAATTTTCTTCGTTCTTTAAGAAAATTATCAAAGTCCATTTCGTAGAAATTTTCAGGCAAACAGTGGTCAGTCAAAACTTTTTTCAATTCCATTTCTCGATTTCTGTAATACCTGTTTTTGATATCAACAAAGTACTTTCTTGGCGCCTGATCGCTAATTTCAATATTATCTTCAAACTCAAGATAAGTGAAATTGGCTACTTGATTAATTTGGCGACGATCTAAACCAAATTTTTGCACCAAATAATTTCTTGGGAAAATATGATGTTTTTCTAAATCCTTCTTTTTCTTTTTTAATACAGGGTCAAACAAATCCCCAACTTTCCTTTCAGAGAATAAAACACTTGAACCTTTTCGAATAAGACTGGCAAAAAATACATTTCTAATCGCATTCTTTTTAGACGATGATACTAATAATTTGTTGGGGACAGTAATTTCCCAAAAATCATTTGTTAATTCGTTTTCTATTGCAGTATTAAGTAGTCTAATGAAGTCATCTTTATCTCTGGCATTCTTAAAAAAATTCAGGTCAGATTCCATTTGTGTTTCCGGAGAATACGAATAGCGACTTGTAACAGAAGAAAAGAAAAACCATCTGCCAATATTTTTTTCTAATTCCTTGTGATCTAAATCAAATCTTTCCTTCGCTATAAGATAAAGAATATAGGCATTTGCGATATTATTTGATGAAGAAATAAGGTCTTTGCTCTTAAAACCAAGCCCTAAAATGATTTTTAAAAAGCCATGCCAATTTGTATTGTCCAAAACCCTTGCTTGTGTTTCCTCGAATTTTTCAAATTGTTCTTCTCGTAAGGATATCGAAACCTTTTTAGTCGTAAAATCACGACCAGTCAGTATTGCGTATGCATCTTTCATTTTTCCTCTACCAAAGCCAAACCCTACTGTGATACGAACTAAATCCTTTGGTGTTGGCTCAAATATATAATTATAGGGCGACTCCCGTCGTTCTTTCTCCGGTATTTTCTTTGCCGACTTACAAAAATTATCAATCTGATATCTACCATCGGGCCAAAAGACAGAAAGTAAGGTCAAAATAAAATCAGCTTGTTTTAATATTGTCCCCTTGCTATTAATTCTTGTAAATATCTCTGCGACTTGCTCCTCTGTTAAGTCTGGGACAATTTCAAGAGCGTTAAATGGGTAGTTTTTCAAATTATATAACTTTTCAATTCTGCTCGAAATTAATTCTTCATCAATTATTTCTTCTCTAGATAGTGCTGTTTTTATTATTTCTAATTCGTTAGAACCAAACAAAGATAATTCATTATTTACGATCTCAACGATATTGGTTTCTTCTTTATTGCCATTGTCTTCTTTTTCTTCTTCATCGTTTTCCACAATATCTTTTTTAGCTAGTCCAATCTTTTCCCAAATAATTTTATTTTCCTCGAATATATCAGGTTTTTTGACCTTGTCACTCAAAAGTTCAACATCGCCCTTGTTTAATTCTTCTTTTTCGTTTATTTTCTCGATGAGTAAAATATACTTCTTTTTGAGGTTGTCTTTTTCTTTTCTAAATCGTTCCAAATATGAATTGATGAAGACGCGAGTGCTGGCTTTAGTAAATAGATCTGTAATATTATTGATAAATTCTGAGTTTCTTTGTGTCGCGGCATCAGCAACTTTAAATTCTTCTGTAATAGGATTAAAGGCAATCGTAATTATACGATCTTCGTAGTTTTCATCTTTTACCGCTACGCTTCTAAACACAGAATAAAGCGCGGTTAATCTTTGCTGTCCATCAATAATTAACAAATTAGGATCTTTATGTTCATGCTCTTTCACGCCGATTTGGTGAGTTCTACCGCTCGCGGTGTTACGCCATAATAAATACGACCCGATAGGAAATCCCCTATAAAGAGAATCAAAAAGATCGCGAATTTTCGCATCCCTCCAAACAAAAGGTCTTTGTATATCTGGCAATCCTAAATCACCCATATCAATATAACTGAATAACTGCTCAAGATGGCCGTTTAATGGGTTAAATAATGCTGTTTTTTGTGGTGTCTCGTTCATATTAGTAAATTTTATATTTTATTTTTAAAATATTCTTCATAACATTTAATGCAAAACTTTTTTCTGTGCAAAGAGTGTAAAAATTTATCTTTCATACTTTCGGCATAGTAAAAATCGGCGGCATTTATTTGCTGTCCGCATTTCATACAAATATGATTTACTCTGGCCTTTGTTTTCATGAAAAATTTTAGATTATCGTATTTACTCATACTTTAAATTTCAAAATAATTATCAATCTCTTCTCTTACTTCGTTAATCAATTTTTTCTTTTCGTCTTTTAGTTCAAACGCTTCTTTAATTAATTTTGAGATTTCATTAATAGAATTTTTATCTAAAATCGGAATTTCAAATTCTCTTAATCTTTCTTCTCTTAAATGAGGAAGGGTTGAAGCAATTACAGTTCTTCTTATTGAGGGATATAGACCAGTTTCTTTTAAGGATAATAATAAAAAAAGATATTCTGGGGTTAAATTGTATTTTTTAGCTTCTGTTTTTAACCTCAAACTTGAAATTCCAGAAGCAATAATAACATTGTCATTTTTTGTTATCATTCCTGTCATCCCGATTTTACCGTCTTTTGTGAACAGAACATCACCAACCTTAATATCTTGTTTTAATTCTTGATAAATTTCTTCCGGAATATAATAGTCAGGGAATTGGTCAACTTCATAATTCACGAGATCAGAAGTTCTAATAAAAGGAATATCGCTATCTTTTTGGTCTAAATACTTATTGTATTTATCACTTCCAACTTCATTGCCTTTTTTAACTGTGGCAATTTCACCAAGTAGAGTAGTCTTCCATTTCTTTTTAATTGCTTTCAATATATTTACATAAAGCGGATAAGAATAAGCTGGGGTCCAGAGGTCTGTTTCTGCAAAATCAGAAAGATTTACCGAAAAAGTATTTTCTTTTTCAATTTTAGAAAAATCAAGACCGAGTTTTTGATAGAAAATATTTTGAGCATTAATCAAGATAGAATTTGCCTTAACATGTAATTCTATTGTTTTTTTAACTTTGTCAGAAATATTTTTAACAAGATGCTTATCATACAAAATCTTTAGTTTTTTTAGTGAGGGATGATTTATCCCTGGTGCCACTGCCCCTGATAAATTATTTAATACTTGCTCAAAAAATACTTTTGAATTTAAGAAAGCAACTAAATAATAAGGATCGTAATCTTCTTTAATTCTTAATAGAATTGCTTCTGTTCCTATTACATTATCAATATCTGCTTTTGTTGTTATTACAGAAATACCTGGAGTTCCTTTCCTTGAAATAAGAATATCTTTTTCTTGTAATTGAATTTTTTTAGGTATTTTATTAAGTTCAACTTTTTTTATATCCGAATAAGAAATAAAAAACCTTCTCATGTCCGAAATTCTGATATAGTTTCTGCCTTTCTCAGTAAATCTTCTTAAATCAATGCCATTAGTCGGACCTTCAGAAACAAAATTTTCTAATTCAATAGCATCTGAAGAAGTTTCTAATTTTTTAAAAATATAGGCATATTTAGGAGTCCATTTCTCCTTTTCTATGACTGATTTGTTTATCGTAACTGTTTTTAGCATGTCTAATCTTTAATAAAATTAAAATTATTTTCTTTTGCCCATTTTCTAAATTTATCTGCTATTTCACTAACATCATCTTCTTCCCTAATATTGCCTCTTCTATCATGCCCGCAAGTTTCAGCAACCGCCATAAAAATAGGATAATCATTTGGAATTTTATTTTTAGGTAACTTTTGCAGAATCATAATTGTAGTTTTCGTAGGTGTATTGGGCATAAAAGTTTCTGTGGGGACATCAATAATTGCTGTTATCCTTACTCTTTCAAGCAACCATTTCCTAATATAGCCAAGTTGATTATTCCCATAAATCCCATCAGGTAAAACAATCGCCATTCTTCCACCATCTTTTAATAACTGCAGACATCTTTCAATAAAAAGAATTTGCGGGGCTTCTTTATCTTTGAGTTTCCCTTTTTCCCATTCGCCTGTTTTTTTATCTTGCTTCCATTTATGCCCAAGATCAAACTGCTTTAATTTTTCTTCGCCACGAACAGGAATTTTACTTCCAAAAGGCGGATTTGTAAGAAGAACGCTAAATTTATTCAAATCAATTTTTATCCTTGTTTTCTCATTCCAATTTGGTGGATTTTCTAAACTATCTTCGCAGACAATTCCGCTTTTGCCATCGCCAATAATCGCCATATATGCTTTAGCTACCTTTGCCAAGAAATAATCTTTATCAATTCCTCTAATTCGGTTTAGAGCGACTTCCATTTTTTCTTCTTGAAGATTACTTTTGCTCCAATGATATTTTTCACCTTCCGCATCTAATTTTTTCCAAACATGCCTCAATGCCTCAATCAAAAATCCACCGCTACCGCAAGCAGGATCAATAATCAAATCCTCATCATCAGGATCAAGAATATCAACCATCATCTTTACAACATTTCTCGGAGTAAAGAATTGTCCCTGCCCGCCTTTCAAGGCATGTCCTATAAATGTTTCAAAAGCGTCGGCAATAATATCTCTTTCAGCTTCAATAAGACAATAATTTTGTAATTCACCTACGACATAGGATATAGAATTAGCATCTAAATTTATATTGTCATTCTCGTCTAATACTTCTTTGTATTTCCTTTTTACTTTTTCAAAAAGCTCTAAAATTCTGTCCTTTATATCATTAGGAGCTTCATCAACTCCCGCTCTGAAAGTAACTATATCGTTTGGTTCGGTAAATCTTTCATCATAAATTTTGCAGAAAATAAGGTTAATAAGCTGTTGAGCTAAAACCTCGTCTCTTGTCGCCCCAACAGTATTTGCGGCTAAATGATTCCTAATTGCTTTGAAAGTTGCTTTTAAATTGTGAGTGGGTCTAAGGTCTTTTCTTCTAAACTTTCCAATATCTTCTACTCTCTGTCCATACTGGGGTATATTAGGGATCTCTTCAAAAAATATTTTTCCTTGTTTTTCAATTTTTCTTAAAAATAATCTTTCTTCTCCGTTAAACCAAACACCTAAATAAGCTTTAGAAAAATGCAAATAATCTTCCAGTTGCTTTTTGCCATCTTTCCTATTCTTTTTCTTGCATTCAACAAGAATATATTCATTATCAAAAGTATGGTTATTTGACGAAAAAACAGCTATATCAACAGGAAAATCTTTACCTCCGGATGGCCTTTGTTTTACACGATATTGAGGTCTGGTCCGAATGTGTTCTTTTGGATAGGTATAATCTTCAACCAGTTGTTTGACAAAAATCTGAACAGCCTCAATTTCTTCTGGCGTCGCCTTGACCCAAGTATTAGTAATAAAATCTTTAATATATCCTTTTTTCTCTCCCGGTTTCTCGCCGGTAACTAATGGTTTTTCCTCGATTTTATAATTATTTTTTGCCATAGTTTTTAAATTATTTTTTTATCTTTTAAAGATAAATATTCTTCTTTTCCAATTATAATATGGTCCAAAATTTCTATATTGATTATTTTACTGGCCTCAATAATTTGTTCGGTAATTTTAATATCATCCTCTGATGGTTGCGGGTCGCCTGAAGGATGGTTATGCGCCAAAATAATTGCTGCGGCAGAATACTGAATAGCTGGCTGGAAAACCTCTCGAGGGTGAACTAAATTTGTAGTTAAAGTACCCACAGAAATTATCTCATCATGGATCAGTTTATTTCTGGAATTCAAATGTAAACCACGAAATTGCTCTTTTTTAAGGTTTGCCATTTTATCTTTGAGATAATTATAAGCATCTTTTGAATCGCGGATATAAATTTCTTCTTCGTCTTTCTTAAAAAATCTTCTGCCTAATTCAAAACAAGCGACAATTTGGCAAGCTTTAACTTTTGGGATTTCTAGTTCTTTCATTAATTTTTCAACATTCTTCTCGCTAATAATTGCTTTCGAACCGTATTCTTTTAAAATTCGGTTTGATAACTCTAAAACATCTTCATAATAATTTTTCTTCCAAAGACCGGTATTAAAAACAATTGCTAAAAGTTCGGCATCTGTAAGAGTATCAAAACCATCTTGCATTAGTCGTTCTCTCGGCCTCTTTTCTTCTGGCAAATCTTTAATTTTATATTTCTTCTCTGTCATATTTCTACTTGATTAAATCATCAACGCCAACGCTTAATGCCTTGGCAATTTTCGCTAAGGTTTCTATGGTTGGATTTTTATTTGCGCCGGATTCAATTTTAATAATGGTGTTATAGGTAATATCGGCTAATTTAGACAACCTATCCTGCGAAACACCCATTTTATTCCGGTATTTCTTTATATTCTCGGCGATTATTGATTTGTTGTTTGACTTCATTGTAATATATTACTATAATTAAAGTAATGGCTATGAATATTCGGTAATCTATTACTATGGTATCAAAAAATAAGAATTTAGTAAAGAAAAAAGGGAGTTCCTTATCGTTGCCCGCGCACGGGAGGGCTGGGGTAAGGGCAACATCTCTTTTGGTGGCGCATTTTGCGAAGCAAAATACGAAATTCGACGGCGGCGGAAAAGCGAGGGCGGGCAAAAATTCCTTCCCCCTAACCCCCTTCCTTTTTGCCCGCCCGAGCGAAAATTATCAAAATTCAGTGTCGGGATTTTCGCGGAAAAAAGTTCGGATTTTGTTCAGGACAGACAGCCAATTAGTAAAGTTTTGGTTTCCCGCCTCGCTCGGGGCTTCGCCCCTCGCTTCGGCAACCGAATTTTCAAGCAATTTCCAAACGAGCCAATCTTTTTTCGCCCGAAGGGCGAACGCAAAGCGACAATTTACTGCCCAAAAGCGATTACAAATTTAACCAAATAAAAATATGACAAAATATTTTCTCTATGCCAGAAAATCAACGGATGAGCCGGACAGGCAAATTCTTTCCATTGAGGCCCAAATAACGGAACTGAAAGAATTCGCCGAACGGGAAAATTTGAATATCGTTAGGGAATTTATTGAATCGCAAACCGCCAAAATTCCGGGCCGTTCCATTTTCAACGAAATGATAAAAAGAATTGAGTCCGGCGAGGCCAGTGGAATTTTAGCTTGGCACCCCGACAGATTGGCAAGAAATAGCATAGACGGCGGACAAATAATTTATCTTGTGGACACGGAGAAAATCACTGCGCTAAAATTCCCGACATTTTGGTTTGATGCAACTCCACAGGGAAAATTTATGTTGAGTATCGCTTTTGGGCAGTCAAAATACTATATTGATAATCTTTCAGAGAATGTAAAAAGAGGTTTGCGCCAAAAAGTGAGGCGGGGCGAGCAATGCGGAGTGGCCATAACCGGCTATCTCAATGACAAAGTAAACCATAAAATTATTCCCGACCCGCAAAGATTTTCTCTTGTCAGAAAACTTTTTGAGCTTTACGCCAGCGGCGAATATTCTCTGAAAGATTTAAGGAATAAAATGACTTCTTTGGGCTTGATTAGCCGAAACGGCAAAGTTTTTACGATTTCCAATATCCAAATGTTTTTGAAAAATCCGTTTTACTACGGAGCTTTTTATTTCAACGCTGAACTTCACCAAGGAACTCATAAGCCAGCGATTGCAAAGAAACTTTTTGATAAGTGCCAAGAAGTGATGAAAACCAAGGCGCACAAAATGAAGCGAGGCCAAATAGAATACGCCTTTCGCTCGCTTTTGAAATGCGGTGAGTGCGGCTGTTCTATCACTTCGGAAACCCACAAAGGACACAATTATTACCGTTGCACCAAGAAAAAAGATAACTGCTCGCAAAAATACATTCGCGAAGAACTTTTGGCCGAGCAAATTTCAAACTTGATTCAAAAAGTTTCTTTGCCCTCGGCTTGGACTAAAAAGATGATTTTAGAACTGGACAAAGAAAAAGAGGAAAATGTCCAAGCCGAAATGACTTTCGCTCAAAATCTAAAATCTCAAATTAACGAACACGCGGAAAAATTGGATAAGCTTTTGGATACTCATTTAGACGGCGTAATTTCGCAGGAAGAATACGCCGCCAAAAAAGAAAAAATTCTCAACCAAAAAATTGAGATTTCCGAAAAATTGAAAGATTTTGAGCGAAAGGGTAATCGCTGGCTCGAACTTTGCAAAAACTTCATTTTAACGGCTAATCAAGCACAAATTGCCGCTTTGCAAGGAAATTTTTCCGAAAAGAAAAATTTCCTGAAAAAGATTGGTTCGAACCCGCTTTTGCGGGAGCGGCTGGTTTTTGTAGAATACAAAAACCCTTGGAAATTGCTTGAAAATTCGTTTGCCGAAGCGAGGGGCGAAGCCCCGAGCGAGGCGGGAAACCAAAACTTTACTAATTGGCTGGAGGGGTAGGAATCGAACCTACATTCCGAGTTCCAGAGACTCGTTGCCTACCATTAGCAGACCCTCCAAAATTACACCCTCAAATACTTCCTTATAGCAATTAAGCTTCCGAACACTCCGATGCCTATCGCAATTATCATCTGAAGCAAAAAGATATCCAACAATCCTCCCTTAAAGAATCCAAGCATATCAAATCCCCCCAAAGAAACCTGAATTTTAGAACTAAAGACAAAAAGCAAAGAAAAGAACACAAGAAGCGTTATCAAAACGGCAAATGTCCCTATAATCATCCCGTGAATCACAAACGGTCCCTTTATAAACCAATTTGAAGCGCCAACCATTCTCATAATCTCTATTTCCTGCTTTGAATTCTGCAAAGCCAATTGAACCTGATTGTAAGCAACCAGAACGGCAA
>Ga0265596_1000601_pt1 | contig 20219 bp, 19 predicted proteins | sample saktaG_FD_190143 | JGI IMG/M metagenome (GOLD analysis project Ga0265596, IMG submission 190143) | Saline water microbial communities from Sakinaw Lake, British Columbia, Canada - sak_2013_06_06_60m | ecosystem: Environmental > Aquatic > Non-marine Saline and Alkaline > Saline ...
ATATGAAGGTTGACCTGAAAATGACTGTAGAGGATTCTCACCAGATAACGGATGACCTCAGCCGGGACATTACTGGACGTCTCCCCAACTCAAGTGTGACAATTCATGTCGAACCCTGTGATGGTCGATGCGAGAGTGATTGTAAAGAAGGTTGCCTGCTTACGGACGATGAACAAAAAGCGGTGAGGAAAAATGCCGGTGCCCTTTAATGACTTGGGTTAGTCAATTCTAAACTTCTAAGAGACCAAGACGAACTTTTATGAAATTGTAAATTTCCTTTGCCACATCGATATCACAACAGCTTTCTATCCCTTCAAATCCGGTTGCCGAGTTAGCTTCACATACCTTGTAATGATCCCCGGCAAACAATAAATCTATGCCTGCAATATCCAAATCCAGTATCCTGGAAGTTTCTGTGGCAAGCCAGTCAATTTCAGGTGTAATCTCGTGTTGTCTTACTTTCCCGCCTCTTGAGTAGCCGGTTTTGAACCCCCCATCGCTAACACTCCTTTCCATACAGGCAACAGCTCTACCACCAATAGTTACTACTCTTAAATCCCGGCTCTTACTGGCTTCAATAAATTCCTGCAGAATAATATTTGCAGTGCTGTCTGTAGATTCAATTAATTGCATCAGATCTTGAAATCTTGATTTGGATTCAGACAGGTACACGCCAAATCCTTGAGAACCGGACAGGATTTTGACAACAACGGGAAACCCGATGTGTTTCTCCACCATATCTATGTCAACTGGAAACCTGGTAAGCATTGTCCTGGGAACAGGCAAGTTATTCTCAGCAATGATTTGGTGTGTATACGATTTGTCTTTAGCGATTTTAATACTATGGGATGTATTGAAAGCTTTTACGCCCAATCTTTCCAAATGTCTCAATACAGCAAGGCCAAAATATGTGGTACCTGCACCCGTTCTCGGCAATACGAAATCAGGGAGTGGCACAGATTCTCCGTCGAGCAATATGCTCTTGCGATCTTCTCCAGCAACAATCAACTCAACTTGTTCTGGTTGAATAACCGTTATATCGATGTCGTTTTCCTCGGCAACCTTAATAAAGCGATTTATTTCATATGTCTCGGGCTTCAATCGATTTGCCGAGTCCTTGTATAATATCCAGCCTCTCATAAGATATGATTTCCTAATTGTTCATTTGATCTCAACGTTAATTAACCTGCACAAGTTAATTGTCGAAACACTCCTTTAGAAACAATAAATTTGATAATTTCAAGGTTCTAATCGTTTTTGCCTCTGGAACATATAAGATAAGCAATTCCTATCTGAAAAATTTGAGATCGATATTGGTGCTGCCTGAATAAAGCTGTTTGCAGTTTTTGCTTCCTCCTCATCGGTAATACTATTAAACGACTAGCGCCATAGCTGATGGCAAAGATTGAGAAAATCCACACTTGGGCAAAGAGGATTTCTACGTCAACATTTCCATATTTTTAGCCAATTTAGACCAGAATGGCCTGTTGACAATATATCCGACATCTGTTAGCTATACTTTAATTGTATGTCAGTATCCGCATAAGCACTTCACAACATGGGACACCACATATTATGATTTATCCGGCTATCGTACACAAGCCTGAATTTCAGTTCAATCCGTTTTCAAAAAGCAAGTTTTCATCAAACACCAGATTCAAGCCGCAGAACTCTCCAAAGAATGGGGTCCACCTCTGAAAACAGCTCGCCGGCTTGTTCAAACAAAGGAGGAGGGCATATCATGAAACAGTATTTAACAGTTTGCTTCAGTTTGTTCCTTATCATTGGTATATTCTTCACCCCGGCCCCGGCTGCGGGTGAACCCGTCAACATACTCTCCTTGCAGGAAGGCGCCCTGCCCGTGGTGGTTCCTGCCAACTATGGCAACTGGCATGCCCATTATCTGCTGGACGACAGTCCAAAATCCGGCTGGGCATGCAAATCGGGCAACATCAACGACAATGTTTTTGTCTTCGAGCTTGTGGAAACCGCCACCCTGGAACGTTTTGAATTCGACAACGCCTCCGTGGATGCCAAGGGCGCCGGTGCCAAGGACGTTCTGGTAGAAGTGTCCACCATTTCGGCCCAGACCGGCTATACACCTGTTCTGGAAACCACCCTGGCCGACCTGACCGGCCAGCAGAGTTTTCCGACCACAGTCAAAGCTCCCGCCCGCTGGGTACGCCTGACCATCCGTACCAACCAGGGTAGCGCGAAATGGACAGAACTCTTTTCCTTTCGGGGCTTTGGTGAAAAGCCGGCCATGACCACCCCGGGCAACATTTCCGGTACTTACGAAACAAGTTATTCCAGCTTTCACGTCCTGCAGCAGGGTACGGCCCTGACCGGATGTTATGAGTACGATGAGGGGCTCCTGGAGGGAACGATTGAAGGCCGGGTCATAAAGATCACTTGGCGGGAATCCGGCGGCCCTGACGACCGCGGCCCGGCGGTCATGGTCTTTGCCCCCGACGGCAAAACTTTCCGAGGTTTCTGGTGGTGTCTGGGTAAGGAAAAAGGCGCTCCCAACGGCAGTTGGAATGGGAAAAAGGTTTCCACCCAGGTGGGGGGGTGCCCTCACTGGTCCGGGTCGGTGGGAGGTGAATTGAGAAAGCAGCTCAGCGCGGGAAAACGGGCCCGGCTGTACGGCATACTCTTCGATACCAATTCCTCGGTCATTAAATCGGAATCCAAACCCGTACTGGATCAGGTACTGGATCTCCTGCGCACAGAACCGGACTGGAAACTGACCATCGAAGGGCACACCGATGCCGTAGGCTCCGACGAACACAACCTGACTTTGTCCCGACAGAGGGCCGATTCCGTCAAAGCCAACCTGGTTTCCAGAGGCGTGGACGAGAGCCGGCTGAAGACCGCCGGATTCGGGGAATCAAAACCCGTGGCCGACAACGACACGGAACTGGGCCGCGCCCAGAACCGGCGCGTGGAGCTGGTTCGGGAGTAGTAACCTCATAGAATTCACGGCAAAGACAGCATGAAATTGTAAATCGGGGGATATCATACCTGTTTAGAGATTTCCGGTGTCCCCCGATTTCGTCATATCTGTCGAATATCATAACTTCTTTGTCAATTCTTACGGTATAGACATCTACTTAAAGAAACCAAAGTCTGTAAAAACAAGACAGGCAATCCCTACCTGGAAAATTTGAGATTGATATCGGTGATGTCTGAAAAATAAAGCTGTCTGCAGTTTTTGATTTGATAGCCTTGATCAAGGTATATGCCGACCATCTGACCGTGGTTCAACGAAGAAATGTATTATTGACTTCACCTACGAGTTCTCAAAATAGTTTCAGGAAAAAATCGATTATTACCACTTGAAAGTTTTGCTGTAATATTTATTGACAGGGCATCGTAATGGAGTTAGTGGTTTAGCAAATTGTATTGATCTTGAATGTGTCATGCATGCTTTTGAGCAGCTATAACCGAGGCTAGATAACCGCTCTACTCTACCAAGATACTTATTGGTGGTGGAGGAGGTAATATGGCAATAGATTTCGTTTCGATTGACTTTGAAACAGCAAATGAGAAACGTGCAAGCGTCTGTGCTGTAGCATTGATTTTGTTTGAAGATGGTAAGATTACCAAAGAGCTTGAATGGATAGTTTCCCCTCCCCAACATCTAAACTATTTCAACCCATATAACGTCCAAATTCATGGTATAAATGAATCAGATATTATCGGTAAGCCAGAATTTAACAAGGTGTGGCATGAAATATACCAACTCATAAACCATAGAATTCTTGTTGCCCATAATGCAAGTTTTGATATTAGCGTCTTGCGGCAACTATTAGATTGCTATGACTTAGATTATCCAAGTATTAAATTTATATGCACTTGTAGCGTTGCAAGAAAAACTTGGGATAAGCAAATAAATTACACCTTGAAAAATATCGGAAATAATCTTGGGTACATATTTAATCATCATGATGCCCATGATGATGCAAGAATTTGTGGACAGATATTTCTTGATGCATGTAAATATCATTGCTGTGATTCCATTGCTGATTTGGCTAAAAAAATAGGTTTGAAAAAGGGGATTCTTAGTTGTAACAAATATCGTCCATGCTCTGTTTCTGACCCATATCCAGGATTAAGAAAAGGAAAGTTTGAAAAAATTGAACTTACTAAACTTTCACAAGAATGCATTAATGCTGGAGGGATATTCAGTGGTAAAAACGTGGTTTTTACAGGAACATTGATTAGCATGACAAGACAAACTGCGGCACAGAAAGTAGTGAGCCATGGAGGTTATGTATCGAATACCATTAACAAGGGCACAAATTTCTTGGTAATGGGTGTCCAAGATTTTGCAAGATTTGTTGATAACAAGCAAAGCAGCAAGACAAAGCGGGCGAATGAGCTTATAGAAGAAGGTCAACAGGTGGAGATTATAGATGAGAATGAATTTTTAAGACTGATCTTTCAGGAGAAACAGGAAAATGAATATTGACGAATTTAAAATTAACATTGAAAGACATGTAAAAATTTGCATTGAAGAACTTTCAAAAGATAATAGTTTTTTTGATCCCACAATAAAAAGGTATGAATTAAGACTTAATAAAAGCTATGAAACAATTTTGTTGTGCAATTCTGCTGTGATAAGAGTTAAGCAATTAAAAAATAAAGAAACACGTCTTGAATTATCAAAAAAACACATGGATCTTTTTGGATTGCAGAACGAAGTAAAATACACGAATTCTGAAGTCCATTGGGGAAAATTATCATTTGATGAAAGTGTAGCAATACAGATAATAAATAATATCAAAGCTGTTTTTGAACGATGTTATACAGACGAATCGGTAGAAAGTTTCGGTTGCTGTTCAAGATATAATGAATGTAGCGATGAAATGAAATGCATACACCCAGACATTAAGTTTGCAAAAGGTTGTTATTATAAAATTCATTTAGAAAATGAACGAATCTTTTATGGTAAAAATCGTAACATCGATCATCTTCCTAGTAGTCATCGTCAAAATAATTCTGGGGGAAAGAGGGTCAGATCTTAAATATTAAGTAATAGTATCATAGATGTTTAGTTTGAATAGTGAATATTTAATATTTAAGATGCGACCATCTCGGCTTTTTACCTTGTCATCATGGGTTTACTGGCTTCTCAAGAAGTTTCTGCAGATACGGCACACTCTCTTCCACCCGCTGATACATCTCGACCCCCTCTGCATCCTCTATAAAGTGCCACTCCCTGAATAGCGCGATGACTGGGCCAAGCTTCTTCCTCTCACTCGTGTCCCTAGGCGTACCAACGTGTCTCCAAGTTGTTGACTTCGACCATGGACCATACTGGTCGCTAATTAGATATTGTGCAAGTTTACGATAGTAGCCTTCGCGAAATCGTCTCCTGGCTCCGTCATACTGAGGTTCAAATGAGTCCGGTAGTCTTTGCCAATCTTCCGGAAATAAATGGCTTTTCTGGGCACGCCTCGTACTCTTTTTGCTGCGTTCAGCGGAAGCGCTAGGCAACTTCAACTTTCCTAAAAACGTCAGAATCTCCTCGTCTTCGATGCCAAGTTCACTTGGCAAGCCTTGCCTTATGAGTTGAAGGAGATCGTGTTTACGTTCATTCACCAACACATTCAGGGCGGTAGGCAATGCTGCTATTTTCCACTTCTCGCGAATGGCCTCATCAAAGAGCTCTGGGTTAGCAGTAAGGGACACCTTTTCTATAATGTGAAAATCGCTGGCGATGTGATGCTTTTGATCATTGTTACCGTAGGCGTTGCTGAGCCTTAGATCGTACATCGGCGCATCCGGCAGAGCCAAGGAAAAGAACTGCCAGCAATCGCCATTTGTCCAAATGAAATACGACGCCCCTCTCTCTTTGGACTGCCTCAGCCCTTTCTTGATATACGGATGGTTGCGGTCTTCGGGGGGCTTCACATCGAGTGCCTTAGCCTCAATGCCTATAGGCGGTTGACACATGAGAATGAAATCCAACCATCCCTCTCCGTCTTGTGAACTGGCTTCGTAACTCACATCTTTCAACCTGTTCCAGCCCAGTCCCTCTAACAACGGCAAGATGAAGTTTATCTTGGTCCATTCCTCATTCCGCTGAGTCGGCCCAAACGTATCTGTTGCATCTACGACCTGTTGGGAAAGCCGCCCGATTAACTTGACAAACTCTTCTCTGTACACCATGCCAGTTTCCTCCATGCATTATGACTGACTCAGGACTGCCTTGATTGAGGCAGATGCCTTTTAGATAAACAACAAAAAAACCCGCATCTATTTGAGAGAAACGGGATATTGTTGCGATTAGCTACCATTTTTAAGCCATTCTTTTATTTAAGAAGAAAAGATTATTTGTTGTTTGTAAATATACGGCACCTTCTATTCTTTTATTAAGACTTTTGTATGGTTAACAAAAAACCTTAGAATGTCAAGAATTTTCAACACCTCTGCGGCCACTAATTTTTCAAGAAATGTTGTTTACCATTTGAAAGAGCGCATATATTGATAAATAGTTAGGCTGATGACTTCAGGAAGCTATACGTAACATATCCTGAATTATCTTTGGGAGGAACACATAGGGTCTGGCCTTCACTGTTTACAAAATCAATTTCAGGGACGGGTTGGCATTTGTTCAGACGCGGCATGGGTTAAAAACAAGATAATGGAGGGCCGAAGATGGGAGTGAGAGGGGGAATTAGAGGGGTCTACGAAGTCAATCCGGGGTCAAATTTTTATTATTGACAATCATTATGACAAGTTGTTTATTGTAAAGAATAAAGGCCCCCTCATTTCCCAAAATAACTGTATGGTCTCACAAGAGGTTTTCCTATGGCTAACGTTTATAGAATTGTATTGGGAATGTGTAATGTATATCTCGTCAGGAAAATGATCATTGCATCCTCATTGACGCCGGGAATGCTCATAAAGAAAAACAATTTGCCAGGGAACTCAAAAAATACCATCTTATTCCCCGAGCAGATAGAAATCGTTGTTACCGGGCGCTACGCGCCCGGTAACGCCAGGCTGAGCTGATGCTCTCATCGGCCCGTTGATATCGGCCCGTTCGGGGAACGGGCCCTACCGGGGAAGGCAATTATCGTACCGGACAGTATTGGCGCAGTCCCCAATTGCGCAGAAGAAAATATGAAACATCAAGAAAAATATCTTGATCAATAAGCAACTGTGACTTTATAAGATATTAAGAAACCTTTGCAAAAGGTCTCTCTTTGGGGTGCGAACGCCCCAAACCCCAAAAAAGGAATAGGATTATTGATAACCCATAAATTCGCATAGAGACGAATTTGAGAGTTTTGCATGTTATGCAAACCTTTCAGAATGAAGGCGTAGAATGCAAAACGAAGTAAAAACCGTTTCAGGAAATATTGTTGACGTGTTCAACTCTAAAATATATCCCGGAACACTGCACATTTCCAACGGTAAAATAGTCGATATCATACAAGAACAGAAATACTATAAGACGTATATTATACCCGGATTTGTAGACTCCCATATCCATATTGAGAGCTCCATGCTGACGCCATCAGAGTTTGCAAGGGCGGCGGTCGTTCACGGAACTGTAGCCACAGTATCCGATCCTCATGAAATAGCAAATGTCCTGGGCATTGATGGCGTAAAATATATGATTGAAGACGCCAAAGCGGTACCGATGAAGTTTTATTTCAGCGCCCCTTCCAGCGTTCCGGCTACACCCTTCGAAACTTCCGGAGCGGACCTTGATCCGGAAAAAGTTGAACAACTCCTGAGATTGAGTGAAATCAAATACCTGGGAGAGGTAATGAATTTTCCCGGAGTCATACATGGTGATCCGGATGTCATGAAGAAGATTCACAGCGCAAAAAAATATTCAAAAGTTATAGATGGTCATGCCCCCGGACTAAGGGGCAGGGACCTTAAAACGTACGTTGCGGCAGGGATATCCACAAATCATGAATGCCTGTCTATAAATGAGGCACTTGAGGATCTTCGCTCAGGAATGAAGGTTCAAATCAGAAAAGGATCGGCAGCCGACATCTTTGAAGAATTTATTCCAATCCTGGAAGAGCATTATGACCTCTGTATGTTCTGCAGTGATGATAAACACCCTGATGATCTCATCAAGGGTCATATAAATGAAATGGTAAGGGGGGCAATTGATCATGGTATTGATGCCATGAAAGTTCTCAGGGTTGCATCTGTCAATCCTGTTCTGCACTATGGGTTAGATGTCGGGTTACTCCGCGTCGGGGATTACGCGGATTTCCTCGAAATAGACAATCTCAAAAATGTCAGCATACTGAAAACTTATATTAACGGGGAAATCGCAGCCAATGACGGAAAATCCCTGATATCGAGAAAACAATCAAAAATTGTCAACAATTTTAAGGCACAAATAAAAGAAATCACTCATTTTTTTCTTCCATATTCAGGAGGCAAAATAAACGTCATAGAGGCCATTGACGGTCAACTGGTAACGGACAAACTGGTAATAAATCCGAAGGTGGATGCTGGTAATGTCATATCGGATGTTGAGAGAAATATTCTAAAAATTGCAGTTGTCAATCGTTATTCTGATGCAAAGCCAGGCTTAGGCTTTGTCAAAAATTTCGGTCTGAAAAAAGGCGCGATTGCATCCAGCGTAGCCCACGACTCTCATAATATCGTAGCAGTTGGAGTAAATGATGAAGAACTGTGCAAAGCCGTTAACCTGATCATTGAAAAACAGGGAGGTATTGGCGCTGTATCCGGGGACCGGGAAATGATACTTCCTTTGCCGATTGCCGGAATCATGAGTGATGAAGACTACCTGACCGTGGCAGAAAAATACACAAAGATTGATAAAATGGCCAAATCCATGGGTTCAAAACTACGGGCACCTTTTATGACACTATCTTTCATGTCCTTGCCCGTTATTCCGAAGCTCAAGCTTACCGATAGAGGGCTTTTTGATGTTGAAAAATTTGAATTTATTGACGTTATTGATAAGTTGTGATGTTATGGAAATTGAGAAATTTGTTTGGCTGCAGGGTGGGTGCCGGGAAACAAGAATAAAGTGTGACAGTTTTTTGAAAGGAGATCTTAATGAAGATTTTCATGACAGGAGGTACCGGCTTTGTAGGTGCCACCCTCACGAAAGAACTGATCGGACAGAGGCACAATGTAACTATTTTGACCCGGGGCATCAAAAAGGGGCTTACACTCCCTGAAGGTGCCTCCTTCCTTGAAGGAGATCCAACAAAAAGAGGGCCCTGGCAGGAAAAAGTTGCAGAACATGACGCATTTATTAACATGGCAGGTGCCTCCATCCTCAGCCGCTGGAGTAACGAAAGAAAGAAGGAAATCAGGGACAGCCGCATTTTGACGACCAATCATCTTGTAGAAGCCATGGCGGGACGAAAGGGAAAGGAAACCCATTTACTCAGCGCTTCTGCCGTGGGCTATTATGGTTTTCATGGAGATGAAACCCTTGACGAAAGCAATTATGGAGGGACCGATTTTCTCGCTTCCCTCTCTGCTGAATGGGAGGCAGCCGCCCTTGGCGCTGAAAGATACGGTGCAAGAGTGGCGCTCTGCCGTATCGGGGTTGTCCTGGGGAAGAAAGGCGGTGCCCTTGGAAAAATGTCTTCGGTTTTTAAGTTTCATTTAGGAAGTCCATTAGGCAGTGGCAAGCAGTGGGTTTCCTGGATTCACGAACAGGACCTGGCAAACATCTTCCTTTTTTTACTTGAGAATAAGAATCTGGAAGGACCTGTTAATTGCACAGCACCTGATCCTGTTCGAAACAGGGAAATGGCGGAAATTTTAGGAAAAGTTCTTGGCAAGTCCACGTTTTTGCCGCCCCTGTCCCCTTTCTTCGTCAAGATGACACTTGGTGAATTAGGCAATATCGTCCTGAAAGGCCAGAGAGTTATCCCGGAAAAACTTTTAAAGAACGGTTTCGCTTTCGCATTTCCAACAATGGAAGAGGCCTTGAATGATATATTTTTGAAATAATTTTATGATATAATAAATAACATTGCTTATTCGCGTTCATATCCGTAATCAATTGCAAAGGGGGACAAAGCATGATTATCAGATGCTGGGGGGCGAGAGGATCAATACCCGTCTCAGGATCGGAATATCTGAAACATGGAGGTGATACGACGTGCATTGAGATCCGCACGAAAAACGACGAAATAATTATCGTTGATGCCGGGTCTGGCATCAGGAGACTGGGGAACAAGCTCCTTGCTGAAAACCGCCGCGAATTCACTATGCTTTTTACTCATGCCCACTGGGACCATCTCATGGGATTACCTTTTTTTAAACCTTTGTATTCCTCGAAAACCCGGATAACTATCTGCGGTTGTCCCTTCGCCCAATCCACTGTAAAAGAGATGATTTCGCGTGTTATGAGCCCTCCATACTTTCCGGTAAATTTTGACGACATTCGTGCCAAAATAACATACGAAGGTGAATGCAAAAACAGCTTCTCCATAGATTCAACAACAATAACCCCAATATCCATAAGTCATCCGAATCAAGGTCTGGGATATAAATTCGTTGAAGACGGGAATTCCTTTGTTTTTCTCACAGATAACGAATTATCTTTCAGGCACCCGGGCGGGCTTGATTTTCAGGATTATTGTTCTTTTTCCTCTCATGCCGACCTTCTCATTCATGACGCCGAGTATACGGAAGAAGATTACAAAATGACAAAAGGCTGGGGACACAGCGTTTATAAGGACGCCCTCTCGTTAGCTCTGGAGGCAAATGTCAAGAAACTTGGCCTGTTCCACCATAATCAGGATAGAACTGATGAAGGTGTGGATCAGATTGTTGAAGATTGCCATAAAATAATTGAGGAAACACACTCATCTTTAGAATGCTTTGCCGTTTCCGATGATATGGAATTTAGATTATAAAAAATGGAACTTTTATTACTCAAAGACATCTTTATTATATTTTGCCTGTCGATTTTCGTCCTCTTTCTTTGCCTGAGGATTAAATTACCAGCCATTGTAGGTTTCCTTATTACAGGTATATTGGCAGGACCTCACGGATTTGGATTTATTCAAGCTGTTCATGACGTCGAGATTATGTCTGAAATCGGTGTTGTCCTTTTACTTTTTACAATTGGACTCGAATTTTCAATAAAAGATCTTCTGAAAATCAAGAAATCGATTTTGCTCGGTGGTTCCGTACAGGTCCTCCTTACGATCCTGACAGTTTTCTTCATATCTTTAAAAGTAGGACAAACGCTGAGCCAATCGATCTTTACAGGTTTTCTTATATCACTGAGCAGTACGGCCATTGTCCTCAAACTGCTGCACGAAAGGGCTGAAATTGACAGCCCCCACGGACGTACGTCCCTTGGCATATTGATCTTTCAGGATGTTATTATCGTCCCCATGATGCTTTTGACACCTCTTTTAGCAGGAGTAGAAGGAAATCTGAGTGAATCTCTCTTCATTCTCATGATCAAAGTTGTCGCCATCCTTCTGCTTGTCATGGCAAGCGCAAAGTGGCTTGTTCCGGTGATCCTATATCAAATTACGCGTACCCGAAATCGTGAACTTTTTCTACTGAGCATTATCGTTATATGCCTGGCAATTGCAGGGTTAACATACAGTATGGGTCTGTCTCTTGCCCTCGGTGCCTTTTTGGCGGGGCTAATAATATCTGAATCGGAATACAGTTACCATGCTATGGGAAACATTTTACCCTTCAGGGATGTTTTTATCAGTTTCTTTTTTGTATCTATCGGAATGCTTCTGAATCTGGATTTCCTTTCCCGGAATATTGGTCTGATTTTGTTAATTACACTGGGAGTCCTGGCCTTAAAAACGATCATTGCAGGCTTCACAACATATATACTTGGATATCCTCTTCGTACAATACTCCTCGTCGGATTTGCACTCAGCCAGGTGGGCGAATTTTCTTTCATTCTCTCTAAAACGGGGCTTGAATACGGCTTATTAGCTCAGGGAAATATTTATCAACTATTCCTTGCCGTTTCTGTCTTAACAATGGTTTCGACACCTTTTATTATTTCCCTTTCACCCCGGATTGTGGACGTTACCATGCGATTGCCTCTCCCGAGAAAGTTAAAATCGGGATTGCACCCTGCTCAGGCAATAAATGATCTTATAAAAAAAGATCATTTGATAGTCATCGGCTTCGGAATAAATGGAAGAAATGTAACGCGAGCCGCAAAAACAGCCGGCGTTCCATATGTCATTATCGAAATGAATCCGGAAACGGTACGTGTTGAAAAAAACAAAGGAGAACCCATTTTTTATGGCGACGCAACTCATGAAGCCGTTTTAGAACATGCAGGGGTTCACAATGCACGGATTGTAGTGATAGCTATTGCCGATGCGGCGGCAACGCGTAAAATTATATCACTTGCCCGAAGGCTGAACCGCAATATCCACATTATTGCGCGAACCCGTTTTCTTCAAGAAATGGAGCCTCTCTACGAATTGGGAGCAGACGAAGTTATTCCGGAAGAGTTCGAAACGTCGGTTGAAATCTTTACACGGGTCCTGGTCAAATACCTGATACCGAAAGATGAAATCGAACGATTTATAAGTGAAGTCCGTTCAGGTGGTTATCACATGTTCCGAAGTCTGTCACAGGAAGCATCGTCTTGCTCCGATTTAAAACATTGCCTGCCTGATATAGAAATCAATACACTTCGGATAGGTGAAAAATCGCCCATTGTGGGAAGGACTTTGGCTGAAACAGAAATGAGAAAGAAGTATGGCGTTACCATCCTGGCAATACGAAGGGATGGAAAAACGATATCCAATCCGGACGTAGACATAGAATTTGTTGCAGGAGACATCCTGTTTGCCATCGGGACACCGGATCAATTTGCCAAAATATCAAATTTGTTCTATGAATCTGAATAAAAGATGCTGTTTACTATCCAAATAAACCAAATACAGGAAGGGAATAAAAATGCAGGTTTTAGTAATGTATTATTCAAGAACAGGTAACACTCAAAAACTGGCGGAAGCGATTGCAAAAGGAGTAGGGCAGGTTGAGGATGTAAAATGTGTGATAAAGCCGGTGCATGAAATTACAACGGATGATTTTGTATCTTCCGACGGTATAATTGCAGGCTCTCCCGTTTACTTTGGAACTATGGTAGCTGACTTGAAGGAAATCTTTGACAAATTTGTCGGTGTACGCAAAAAGATGGAAAACAAAGTAGGAGCCGCCTTCGCGACTTCAGCCGATCCATCCGGCGGGAAGGAAACGACGATGATGTCAATTATCCAGGCCTTTTTGATCTATGGAATGATCATTGTGGGAGATCCCATAGCGGCAACGGGTCACTACGGTGTTGCCTGCACCGGCGCCCCTGACAAAAAAACTGCTGAAAACGCTGCCAAACTGGGGAAAAGGGTTGCCATGCTGGTCAGGAAATTAAAAAGTTGATTGTTTGCCCGGCAAATTCAAGTTTCATAAGGAAGGAGAATACAATCTATGCTTTCTTTAGAAAACACAATGCTGCTTGTTATTGATGTTCAGGGAAATCTTGCGCAGGCAATGTATGAAAAAGAGTTTCTAATCGAAAATCTCAAGAAGATCATCAAAGGAGCGCACGTATTTGACATCCCCATTTTGCTTACTGAACAGATTCCGGAAAAACTGGGTCCCACCATGCCCGAACTCGCCGGACTTCTTGCCGATGTTCAACCCATACATAAATCAAGTTTCAGTTGCTGCGATGACGAGGGTTTTATGAAAGAATTGAAGTCAATAAATCGGGGACAGATCCTTGCTACGGGGATTGAAGCTCATGTTTGCGTGTATCAGACAACCATTGATCTCATTGACTTAGGCTACGAGGTCAGTTTAGTAGCAGATTGTGTTTCTTCAAGAACACTCATGAATAAAGCCATCGGCACAGAGAGCATGACCAATAAGGGGGCGAAACTGACCAGCACAGAGATGGCGCTTTTTGAACTTATGAAGATTGCAGAGGGAGACAAATTCAGCAAAATGATCAAAATAGTCAAATAGGAACAGCATAAAAACCTGTCACGAAAACTTCGGGCGGGGATAAACCCCGCCCCTACAAACGAAGGTCAATGGAAATCAGCTCAATAAATCACGGTAAAACCCTTACGGGTAAACTCCAAATAAAGCATCTAATTGTATGAAAAAGTAGTAAGGAAAGTTTCCTCAAATGAAACCAGTTTATCTCGATTATAACGCGACGACCCCTATTGATAGTGAAGTTGCTGAAGCCATGATGCCTTATATGGAACAATATTTTGGAAATCCATCCAGCCTCCACTGGTACGGCATTCAGTCTAAAAAAGCTGTCCAGAAGGCCCGAAGTCAAGTCGCCCTTCTCCTGAATTGCAAACCCGAAGAGATTATTTTTACAAGCGGAGGAACAGAATCAAACAACTTTGCCATCAAGGGGGCAGCTCTTGCCAATCGAAATAAAGGCAATCATATCATTACCTCAACCATCGAACATCCCGCAGTAACGGAGGTATGTAAATATCTCGAAGCCGGCGGTTTTCAGACAAGCTATATTCCCGTAGACGAAACGGGGCTTATAGACCTTGTCAAATTGGAAAAATCAATAACATCACAGACAATTTTGATTACAGTCATGCACGCCAATAACGAAGTGGGAACCATTCAACCAATTCAGGAAATTTCAGAGATCGCAAGAAAACACGGGATTATTGTCCATACAGATGCCGCTCAATCGGTCGGGAAAATCTCAACAGATGTTAATGAACTCGGTGTGGACCTCCTCTCTGTAGCGGGGCACAAGATATACGCACCGAAGGGAATCGGCGCCCTTTTTGTCCGTGAAGGAATTCAGCTTGAAAAATTCATGCACGGTGCCGGTCACGAACGGAACATGAGGGCAGGCACAGAAAACGTCCTGGAGATCGTCGGACTTGGAAAGGCCTGTGAAATAGCAAAGCTGGGGTTGAAAAGGAACATTACACATATGAAAGAAATCCGGGATCGTCTTTACAATGGATTGAAAGAGAAGATAAAAAATATCAGACTAAACGGCCACCCCGAAAAGCGCCTTCCCAATACCCTGAGTATCGGTTTCCGCAATATTGAGGCATCCTCTCTCCTCAACGAGTTGATAATTGCAGATATTGCCGTATCGGCCGGCTCGGCTTGCCACGCCGGGTCAACGACCATCTCTCATGTACTCGCCGCCATGAATGTTCCCATGGAATTCGCAAGAGGAACGCTCCGCTTATCGACCGGCATTATGACGACAGAAGGGGAAATTGATCGGGCAATCGAAGTTATTTCGGAGGCGGTTCAGAAATTGTAAGAATCAATCAATGCTTGATGTATATTTTCTAAGGAGGACTGAATCGGGTCAGGTACCTCACAACGTACCAATCGCCAGGGCCGGCTTCCCGGACTTCGTTTGAATATAGAGAAGATCGTCTTTGCAATGACATATGCGCAGTCGCACTTTATCTTTACCGTCCTGGCGGATATAGCCTTCAGACAATAGTTCACCAATGTTCAGTCTGAAGGTGCCGACAAATGCGGCAGACTCATCTCTCCCTCTCTTCCAGAAGAGGTTAAGGTATAGTGGATCTTGAGTGAGGGGGACAGCTATGTGATAATGATGATCAATATCGTCATTGCCGGTCCAATGACGGTACTTCTGCAGGAATGACGCCTGTTCAATTCGACTCACGAAATGCTCGAATTGCAATAGGGGATATTTTTCTTTACGCATTCTTCAGATAACCTCCAATGAAGGAAGTCATGAAGGAAAGTTTACATTAATATGTGTAAAAACGTCAACAGACCTGTTAAATATTCGTTATAATAAGACATGAATATATCAAATGGTCAAGTCATTTCTCTCTAAAAAAATGGCAAGATAAATCTGCTTGACACTTGGCAAGAGATTTATAAGACTACTGGATAAATGAACTGCCCCGCGGCAAGCGTCTGGAAATCAGACCCCCAACGATTAAATTTTGAACTTTTTACCGGAGGATGTATTATGGATAAAATTCCGATTACCAGAACGGGATTTGAAAAATTGAAAAAAGACCTAGCATATTTGAAGAATGTAGCAGTACCCGAAAATATAAAAGATATTGAAGAAGCCAGAGCCCATGGTGATATATCGGAGAATGCCGAGTATGAAGCTGCGAAAGAAAGACAATCGTTTATCCAGGGAAAGATACAGGAAATCAATAATAATCTGGCCACTTCCGTCATTATTGATACAAAAGATCTAACCGATGATAAAGTTGTTTTTGGTACAACCGTTACTATAGAAGACTTGAAAACAGAAGAAGTCACGAAATATAAACTCGTCGGACCCTTTGAATCAGATATAAACGAAAACAAGATATCCGTGACCTCCCCCATCGGAAAGGCCCTTATCGGGAAAGAAGTAGGTGACGAAGTCAGGGTCCATACACCTGGCGGCATCAGAGAAATTGAGATTGTGGATATATCTATAGAGTCATAAGCCAATTGCATGAGAATTTACAATGATACCAACTTGACTGTTTCATAAGAAGTCATATCAATAACTTTATCCCCAAAATAATCATTGACAAGGATGGGGACTTTTCTATAAACTCCCAACATCCTGACTTGTTTCATTTACTCGTCTCGATTGTGTAATTACTTACATTTACAGTTATTATTATAATTTTGACGAACAACCAGGGTTAGATAGATTTTGCATTCTATTTAAAATTCAACAAGAGGGAGGGTATATTAAGCATGAGAAAAAGCTTACTGTTTTTAGGGTTGCTCTTTGTTGTTCTTATTACTTTCGGCTGCGCCGGTATGGGCGGAGAAACCAAAAAGGACGAAGAAAGCACGGCTGCGAAGCTGCCTGCCTACTCGGGATCAAAAATCACAATTGCTATTATGGACTTTCAAACCAAGGTTCCAGGTCATGACTGGAGGCTCGGACAGGGGGCGTCTGATATGTTGGCCACCGCGCTTTGGAAAACCAAGAAGTTCAGAGTTTTTGAGCGCAACAAACTTGCCAGCATTATGAAAGAACAGGGACTTCAGCAGAGTGGTGCCGTTAATCCTTCTACGGCTGTTCAAATTGGTAAGCTTATCGGCGTTAAATATATTCTCACCGGAGCGGTTACCGAGTATGGACAATCTCAAACCGGAGTTCACGCCGGCGGTTACGTAAATGTGGGCAAGAAGGGTTACAGCGCTGCTGTTGATGTACGTGCAGTCAGTGTAAAAACCGGTGAGATCGCTTTTGCAGACTCCGGAGAGGGTACGCTGAAAAGCACACATGTGATGGTTTTAGGATTTGGCGGAGGCGAGAAATTTGATCAGAAAAAAGCAACGAGATCCATGCGCATGGCCATTGAAGACGTAATGAAAAAAATCTATATTGAACTTGACTGACAAGTAACTAACAACTCTTTCCACACAGATGTCGCACCGGGGCAATCTTCATTGATCCGGTGCGACTTTCTTTATAAGTTCCTCCGCGACAAAACACAAAATCTTTTACTACCTCCCCCCTTCCATTTTGTGAGACCTTTGTATAACGTTCCCTTTTGCCCACTTTCTGCGCCTGCCCTGTGGAATGCGAAGCCTATTCCTCTGGGGTCAGGCTCAAATTTTAATCCTCGAAATATCCAATATATTCCTGTGGTTAAAATTTTCCCCTTCCTTGAACTTGAACAAAATTGAACATTCTGCAAAGATCTCTTTGGTTGACCCACAAAAACAGAGTGAGAAATCTTTTCTGCCTTGACAAAGGTTTTATTTTAGTCTAATTTTTAAACAATTAAATATCTTATCTTTGAAAAATCGGGGCTACCTTTTCAATTGTATCAATGAGTCGATCTCAGGACATCCCGGTAGTGGAGATTTACCCTGAAAGAGGCATCCAGATTATAACCATAAAGGGGTGGGATTATGAAAATCAGTTTGAAATCAAAAAAATGTAATAAATTGACAACAACCGTAATGGTTTTGGCTTTGGTGATTTTTATTACATACATAAGCGGATGTGTAAGTACCTCCGGCACAGCTATGAAAAGCCACCAGGAATCCATGGGAAGTGTGATGGAAAATGAATACGTAATTCCCAAAAAACCAATAGATCGGCATTACATAGGCTGCGCATGGTCAAAACAGTTCGGCCCCATAGAAGATCCTTCAGTAGCAGATATTCGCATCAGAAAAGAAAAATCGTTCAGTAATATGCAACAGGATTTCGCCGTCAAAACAGGTCTGGGTTTAGGTGGTCAAATTATTGCCGGTCCTAAAGCAGAGGCTGGAATCTCCGGTTCAAGCAAGAAAAAAGCAAATCTGGGCGGCGTAGAAATCATCAAACCATTTTCTCTGGCGGATATCCCCTTTGAACCTAAAATTCCTTATATTACGGAGGCACTGCGCCTCGCCAATTTCAAGCTTAAAGAAGAAAAAGCCTCCAAGGCATCAATCAGCGCCACTGCCGGCACAGCAATTGGAAGTGGAACTGCCCTTGCCGAAGCAGGTTCTGAAGGAAAAAGAGGAACAGAAGGTGAAGGCCTAGTTGTAGCCTACAAGCTTCATACTATTGATCCCGGAAATTATGAGAAAAATGATTCAGGCAGCCTGCCACTGGAATTAAATAAGATGCTGGAATTCCCTGAATCCCAATTATTCGTTAAAGCCCAGCTTAACTGCATTGAGGCCGGCGGTAAAAGGTCACTGCCCAGAAACACAATATGGTCTTGCGCGCGTGCTGACGCCAAGAGCCGCAATATGATTGCCGCATGGTTTGTGAAGTTAAAATCCACGGACCCGAAAAAGAAATCTATGACCATCGCCTTTCCTGCTTTTCCCAAAATCGAAGATTGTTACAGCTATAGCGGCACAATTTATTCCAGAATCGACCCACTGACCGACAAAATTCACCGTCAGAAAATAAATATCACCATTATTGATGCGGATGTTTCCGATAGCCTTCAACCGACAAATTTTGATGCCCGGATTTCTGTTATCGATGAGTCCTTTAAGATTAAATTGGTAAAGCCAGGCAAAATACAATAACCTGAAAAGTCCTCGAATCCCTCAATGTTTGGGAACATCACTGAATTTGCGCATCGAGGCACAAGGTAACTGAACTGAAACATGAGGCATTTGTCTGAACATTTTCAAAGGAGTTAGACGATGAAACGATCACTTTTTTTAAGGTTGATATTAATTATTCCTGCTTTGATCTTACTTGCCGGCATAAATTCTTATGCAAGAGAAAAACCTGATATTATTCAATATGATGCAACCTATCTCGAAGATGCCATAAGTGTAAATGTGCACTGGCAATCTCCAAATCCTGTTGTAATGGTCAAAGTTTCTGCGGGCAAAGAACAAAAAGAGATAGAGGTCGACGAATACGATAACAGAAGAAATCCTTATGGTTATTCAGGCGAGGTAACCGTTGTTGTAAATTTAGAACCCGGGGTAGAACGAAAATATGTCAATTATGTTATTCAACTGAAAGATGACATCGGCCAGAGAAGCAGACAGGTTATCGGAAAAATTAAGTTAGCGAAGGCGGTATCCGAAGCACCACCTGAAGAAGCGCCGCCTGAAGAGCCACCAGCGGAAATTGGACAACCGCAACCAACTGACATTGTTGACAAGCTTATTGCTATCGCAGAACGCCATGACTCCGCGCCATTTATGAACAAAGTCAAGATTAACCGCATTAGCGAAGGCAAAGTAAACTTTACATCGAAGGCAAGCGACGACAAGGGCTTGAGAGAGGTTATCTTCCGTATTTATGATAAAGGCGGAAATATGGTCAAGGAACAGGTTCTGACAGATCTTGGCACAATCTGGCAGGGAACGACCAAAACTTTCACGCTTGCGGATGGAAATTATAAAATTATCGCTCAGGCGGTTGATACTTCGGGAAACAGATCCAGGGAGAAGATTGAAAAGTTCACTATCACCGGAGCTGGCTCTCAACAAACGGGTTCTGAAAAAACAGGCTCCGAAGACGCGGGCACAGGAGACACGGGCGCTGAGGAAACAGACACAGGAGACACGGACCCAGGTGAAACAGACACCGAAGAACCGGATACAGAAGACTAGAGTCGTGTCAAGTCTTGAGTGTCATTGCGAGCGAAGCGAAGCAATCTCCTGCTACTGGGAGCTAACTTGGCATAATCCAAGAGATTGCCACGGCCTTCGGCCTCGCAATGACGAAGGCTTGTGCGTCATTGCAAGCTTGCCAC
>Ga0265596_1000602_pt1 | contig 20156 bp, 22 predicted proteins | sample saktaG_FD_190143 | JGI IMG/M metagenome (GOLD analysis project Ga0265596, IMG submission 190143) | Saline water microbial communities from Sakinaw Lake, British Columbia, Canada - sak_2013_06_06_60m | ecosystem: Environmental > Aquatic > Non-marine Saline and Alkaline > Saline ...
GGTGTAAATCCTAAAATACCATGGCTATTTGATTTTAAACTGGATTTTCGTTTTAAATAGTATTGATGAGTCAAATTTATTTGGTAAATAAAATTGCTGACAAGTCGGGACTTCTTTTATCTGCAAACCGTTATGTGAAATTTCGGCTAATAAGGAGATGATAAAATGAGTCTATGGTTAGTAAGAGCAGGAAGACATGGAGAACAAGAGCAAGGAGCATTAGAGCATAACGTCGTAACAATCGGTTGGAATGAGTTTTCTGATCTTTCCGATATAAAAACTAGAGATGAACTAGCAGAGCTTTATTCCCGTATTAATCCGGCAGCTAAGAAAATGCAGGCTGCAAATGAGGTTGGACAAATATGGAGATTTCTTCGGGAGATACAAAAAGATGACCTTGTAGCACTCCCACTCAAAACGCAATCGGCAATAGCAATAGGGAAAGTTTTGGGTGAATATGAGTATAAAGAACTGACTGCTAATATTAAACATATTAGACGCGTAAAGTGGTTAAAAACAATTCCAAGATCTGCATTTGACCAAGATATTCTTTATTCACTCGGTGCATTTATGACTGTCTGCCAGATAAGTAGAAATGATGCTGAGAATCGTGTTAAGGAACTCTTACAAAAAGAGGCAATAGATGTTGGTAAGGAGACTGAAGTCACCGAGGAAGTTATCGACATCGAGGAATATGCAAGAGACCAGATTGTAAAGTTTATTGGACGAAAATTCAAGGGACATAATTTAGCACGGTTGGTAGAAGCGATTCTCCAAGCACAAGGTTATGTTACAAAGAAATCTAGCCCCGGTCCAGATGGGGGTGTTGACATACTTGCTGCAGGGGGCCCATTAGGTTTTGATACCCCTCGAATTTGTGTACAAGTAAAATCCTCATCATCTCAAATTGATGTCAAAGTTTTGAGAGAACTCCAGGGAGTAATGTCAAAGTTTAGAGCAGATCAGGGATTATTGATTTCTTGGGGAGGATTTACAAATAAAACTATTCAGGAAGCACGAGACGCATTTTTCTACATAAGATTATGGGATGCAGGAGATTTGATTGAGGCAGTTTTTAAACACTATGAACGATTCGATGATGAGTTAAAAGCGGAATTGCCGCTAAAAAGGATATGGGGTTTAGTCATTGAAGAAGATTAGATGTGTCGAACCAGCATATAACACAGCATATACGGCTCACTCCGTTCGCCCAAATTTCCCTTCGGCAAACTTCAGATACGCTCGAACCGTTATGTGAAATGTTCGTCAATAATATACATGGGTGAATAATATGCACGAGTCAATTAGAAAAATTTTGGGCTATGATTCCTCAATTCCCGAAAAGGAAATTATAAAAGACTGGAAAAAGCGTACTACTGATCTTTGTAAGCCGTGTTGGGAACTAAAATATTGTCCTTATGGGCCAATAGTAGAAGATTTTCCGTTGATACCACCGACCAGGAAAAATGCCGAAGAACATAATGAGTATTTAAGGAAATGTATAGAAACAAACATTCTTGGAGATGGCTTGATACTTGATTCAAATAGAAAAAAGTGGTTTAAAGAGGAAATCAAATCATTTAATCCAAATGATTATCCTGCATCAATCCCCAAAATACTAAAGGATGCTTCGTGTAGAGTGTTTGGTCATATTTGCCCTGTGTTTTTTTCTGCAGAACCACTTACAGAAACAAAGGAAAGACGCAAACACAGTCGTTCTATTCCAAGAGATGTAATGTTGAAAGTTGTACGAAGAGATGGCCAAATTTGCCAAAAATGTCATAAACCTGTACCAGATAATGAGGTTGAGTTTGACCATATTATTCCGTTTTCAAAAGGTGGAAAATCGACTGTTGAAAATTTAAGACTCATGCATAAGGATTGTAATCGAAAAAAAAGTAATTCTTTAGAAGAAATATTGCATCATAGTCCTATAGAACATCTTTGGGAACTGCGTAAAAAGAAATGACGAACACTTCACATAACAGAGCATATGTGCTCCGCTTCGCTCCCCCCATCGTCACATTTTGCTTCCGCGCTGCTCCAGCAAAACGGCACATATGCTAGGAACGTTAAGCGAGGAATTTACGAATCTAATATTGAAACAAAAAGGAAATTTCTATCACCTAATGCTAACAGAAAAAGCGACTCGCTAAAACACGATAAAATAGATCATCTCTCTTTTTAAGTATGTTATTTTCATGAGTGATTTGGACAGCGGGAATATTATTCAAGATACTTGAGTGTTTATGATGGAGTTTGTTAAAGGGAAAAAATAAGTAATGTGTCCCCAGAATTTAAAAGATTGAATTCTTAAAGAATTTATCTTATATTTCTTATGAGCTGATGGGCTATCTACTAAAGCACCCAGGACTGAAAGAGAAAGGCATTCCGGCATTTCTGGGTAAGCTGGAATATTGGGATGCCTTAGGGTCTGCCTTAGAGGATAATGCCGGCAAGAATCCAGAACAGGCGGAGACGCTTATGAAACGTTATCAGAAGTTTGCTGAGGAGTGGATTACACCTCTGTTCTAAAGAGGAGTAAAAACATGAGCCAAAAATTAAGAACGCTTTTTATTATTTTTATTACAGCGATCGTTCTGACAGCTCCGGTCTCCGCTCAATCTTTGAAAGACATCTATGCTACCGGCAGCGCTCTGTTTGTTGCGGAGATGACCATCGACGAATCCAGCCTTCCTAAGGGTGAATTATTCGAAAGTATTGCTGACATCGCCATCGATGGGGATGGAAACATTTATCTGTGCGATATTAGAGCCTGCAACATCAAGAAATTTTCCGAGGAAGGAAAATTTGTAAAAGTCATCGGGAGAAAAGGCCAGGGGCCGGGCGAATTTAGCTTGCCTTCAGGAATAGTCATTACCAGAAAATGCCTCATTATTTACGATATAAGAAACCGGCGTCTGTGTTCTCTGACGACTGACGGGGAATATGTTAAAAGTATCGGGATTCGATCAAGCGAGGGCGTGCCAAGGAATATGCGGGCTCATCCCATGGGTGATGTATTCATAGAGGGGGAGATCAATCATTACCGTGAACCGGACAAACCTCAAGACTGCGTCATACAGATCTTTTCCCAGGGACTTGAGCTAAAAAAAACGCTCTTTACGCATAAGGTACTAAGAAACAAGTTCCGGACGATCAAAGGAATCTTTTTCAACATTATTCAGCCTTTCTCGCCTGATGTATATTGGTCTGTGGCTCCGGATGGAAAGATCATCATCGGCATTGCTGAAGATTATACGATTGCGGTTCATGATGCTGGGAAAGGGCTTCTTTCTTCGTTCAAGCATTCTTACAAGCCTGTTAAAGTAACGGATCAGGACAAGGAAAAATTTTTCTCCAGCCTTACCTATTCCACTTCGGGAGGAGGGAGAACCGGAGTTCCGGAAGAGATCAAAAAGATGACGAAATTTCCCAGGACTAAGCCTGCATTTGATGGGTTGTTTGTGGATTACGAAGGCAACATCCTGGTACACGCAGTCAGAAAAGATACGCCGGGCTCAACTCCTGAGTGTGATACCTTTGACCTGGAAGGTACATTCATTGGAACTGTAAAGACGGAAGGAATAAAATCTTTTCCTCATAGAGTTATTATAGAAAAAAGATGTCTCTGGATTCTTGTATGGGATGAAGATGGCCGTGCTCGGGCCGTAAAATATCACATCGCCCCGGGGAAATAGCGGGTGAAAAACTTATTTTCATAAAGCGGAAAATGTAAATTTGAAGCTTGGATGCACTAACTTTTTGAATACACAAAAGATGATATCAAAATTCCCCTCATTCTTGACCTCAGATCAGCAATTTTACAGCCAAAAACGCCGCTCTAAGAATAAGAATTCCGATGTTAACTATAAATTCATAGGATCAGCATATGTCAAGAGGCGTGATATATTACGAGAGGATCGGCGTATACATTCACGAGATTGCATCGCAAGATATGCATCATTATTTAATAGTAATAGTAATAGAAAAATATTTCATTTAGCTTCAACAGACGTGAAGGAAACCGTGATCCATCAGTTGCCATTCGCAATCACATGTCCTATAGCAAAAAATTGTGGGCAATCAAAAAAAGATTGCTGAAAAAAGTGGAATCACAAAAAAAGTTATCTGGAAGAAGAAGGAAGAAGTAAAATGAAGTGGTCTAAATTTTAACAGAAAAAACGGCTCGCTGAAACACGATAAAATATATCATCTCTCTTTTTAAGTATGTTATTTTCATGGGTGATTTGGACAACGGGAATATTATTCAAGATACTTGAGTGTTTATAATGATGCCTGGCGATAGTGGCATCTTTTAGTTTGGCTTCGAAAAAACACCAGTGGGAAAAGTACTTGACATTTACACGCCTATTCGAAACCATATGGAAAGACAGAGCGGAAAAAGCAGGATGGACTCTTGATATTCAATATTCTAAAGACGAAAATGAAACCTGCGTTTTCCATTTCAGGCGGGATGGAGAAGGAGAATTGAAGGAGGGTAAAGAAACGAAATAAGCAAATTAATCGTATTATTAGTGTAAAACGAAGTAAAGTAATCATTGACAAGCCATTTACCAAAAATTATATAATAGGATTACAAAGGAGAAAAAGGAGCATGAAGCCACTCGGCTATATCGTCCTTACAATTAAATTTAAACAAGAAGGCAAGAAATGGGTTGCCTATTGTGAAGAATTGGGGACATCCACATATGGCAGATCCTTGAATGAAGCAAAAGAGCGGATTCAAGAAGCGGTTTTCCTCCACCTTAATACTCTTGAAGACCTGGGAGAAAGAGAGCGGTTCTTTAAAGAGCATAATATCCGCCTTGTCGAGAATAAGCCAAAGGATAGCGAGCTTAAGCTCAGAGGGCCCTTTGACTCTAAAACCTACTCTGTTCCTTACGTCTATCCCATCGAAAAAGAACTCTCACAACATTGACCCCAAAACTTCCTGCAATAACTGGAAACCAACTCATCAAACTTTTAAAACGAGATGATTGGTTTGAAGTTCGCAGGACTAATCATGGAGCTTCTTTAGCAAAACAGTTCAGAACAAGAAAGCGTGTTACTGTTGTTCCTACTAAAAACGAATCCCTCCCCATAGGCACTCTATCTGCAATCCTTGGTCCGAAACAGACAGGCCTTGGAAAAACAGGTCTACAAAAACTGTTGGAAAAATTCGGAATATGAGGCCGGCGGGGTCCGAAGGTGTCCTTCTGAAAGTAGACACTATGCGATAGTGGCCTCAATATAAAGACGAAGAGAAAGGAGGGATGGGACTTTTTTTGACCTTGTTACAGCATTTTTAGTTGCCAATGTAGGATTAATGAGCCTCTCCCCATTGTTTTATATGTTAACAGATGAACCTCAAAGATTAACAAACGCAAATTTTGGAACCTGGTTTCTTCTCTTCCCCACAAAACGCCATTGGAAAGAAATGGCAGGTATTGAAGGTATTGAAGAAGGGTTAAAATGGCTTGTTAACAATTATAAAAAGGAAGGTATAAAATCTTTATCTATATCAGCACTTGGATGTGGACTTGGCTGGTTGGATTGGGGAATGGTTGGACCATTGCTTTGTAATTATTTGCAGGACTTAGATATTCCGGTTAATTTATATTTACCTGTAGAAAAGAAAATTCCTGATGACCAGCTTTCTAAGGATTTCTTATTAGGGAAGAATTCTCTATGAGATGTGAAAGTTTAATTACGATATTAAAAGAAGGCACGCCATGGCGTATAACACAGCATAAAAGGTTCGTGCCTTACGGCACTCACCTAAATCCCACCTTTGGCGGGACTTCTTTTATGCTCGGAACGTTATACGCAATCGGGTTCGGGGTGCAAATTTATAAAAATAAGGGATCATATAAATGGAGGGTACATGAAGCAAGTTGAAATGGATAAAATTTATAGGAATATGCACCATAAAGAGATTCCTTGGAATATTGAGGAGCCTCCGAAAGCTTTAGTTGAATTAGTTGAGAGCGAAAAAGTAAAATCATGTAAAACTATTGATTTGGGCTGTGGTGCTGGCAATTATGCTATTTATCTTGCAAGTATAGGATTTGATGTTACAGGAGTTGATATTTCCCCAATGGCTGTAAAGATTGCCAAGGAAAACGCAAAGAAGAGAGGAGTCAAGTGCGATTTTTTTGTTGCCAATGTTCTTGGTGATTTGGATGAAGTTAAGGAAATTTTTGACTTTGCATATGACTGGGAGTTGTTGCATCATATATTTCCGGAGAAAAGGAAAAAATACATTGAAAATGTGTATGGAATACTTAACCCGAGAGGGAAGTATCTTTCTATTTGTTTCAGTGAGAAGGACCCTCAGTTTGGTGGCGCAGGAAAAGTCAGGGAAACTCGACTGGGCACCATTTTGTATTTTTCCTCTGAAGATGAGTTGAGAGACCTTTTCGATCCGTACTTCAACATAAAAGGATTAAAAACGATAGAGCTTATGGGCAAATCTGAACCCCATCTTGCAAACTATGCTTTTATGGAGAAGAAATGAAAATGGAATGCTGTAAATGGTAAGCTGAATTCCTAGTACTATGGAAAGCAGAAATCCCATGGTAATGGAAGACAGAATTCCTATGGTAATAGAAAACAGAAATCCCATAGACGCGGAAGACAGAATTCCCTTTTCAGGAAAGCTGCACTAACTTTTTGAATTCACAAAAGATAATCTCAAAATTCCCCTCATTCTTGACCTCAGATCAGCAGTTTTACAGCCAAAAAAGCCGCTCTAAGAATAAGCATTCCTATGTTAACTATAAATTCATAGGATCAGCATACATCTAAAATCCGAGGAACCAGATAGAAAGGAACGGAGGTTAATTCATATGTTTTCCCCCATATTTTGACTTTCTCTGTTTTCAAAGGACCGCTGTATATCCGTACAAGCCGGTGATTTTTTACTCTGTCGGCAAAACTATAAAGAGATCTTAACCTCCCTGCTCTGCCAGATTTTACTTCTATCCCTAAAATTGTTCCACTTACTTGAAAACAGAAATCAACTTCTGCAGTGCCTTCTTGCTTTCCCTTTGCCCAATACAAAAGGACAGGAATATGATTTGTAAACTGCGCAAAAATATTTTGTCCTACAACCTGTTCTGCAATTCTTCCCCGGTAAAAATCATCCAGATCTTTAAGATTAATGAATTCCTCTTGGACACCCATTCGATGATTCACAAGTCCAACATCAAGGAAGAGAAGTTTCTTAGGTTTTGCACGTGTGAGAAGGCAAAGTTAATAGAAAAAATTAGCCCTCAAAGTTAAGAAAAAAAGCGGCTTGCTGAAACACGATAAAATAGATTATCTCTCTTTTTCAGTATGTTATTTTCATGAGTGATTTGGACAATGGGAATATTATTCAAGATACTTGAGTGTTTATAATGATGCCTGGCGATAGGGTCATCTTTTAGTTTGGCTTCGAAAAAACACCAGGGAGAGTTGTTTTTTGTTATTAAAAAATCAGTTTCTTTTCCATCTTTTGTCCTAACATAGAAAAGCTCAAAATCAGCTATTCCATTATCATTCCAGAGTTCAAGCATTATTTTAAGTTCTAACGCAACATAGTTCTCAAAACGTTTTGCGTAATCCTTACAACGTGACCAGTCATAAAAATAGCATTTTTTTTCTTTTTTTATCGATCTTGCGATTTTTTGGCTGTATGGAGGAACAAGAAAAATGACATAAGTGAGCTGCATGGCTGAAATAGCATTTTTTATCGCTGTATAACTTACGCCAATGTCCTCTTTTAGTGCATTCATTGAGAGAGGGGAGCCTACTCTTTCAGGCATTAACTGAATCAATGTCGCAATATTTTCTAATTCTATTATTCTCGTTAAGTCTCGTATATCTTCTCTGATTAACTGATCGACCATATCACGCTGCCAGCGCAGATGAAAATTATCACTCGCTTTTATAAAAGGCTCTGGAAAACCACTGTAGTTTAATAGTTGATCCATTGTATCCTGTTCGTAATTTAGTGTGCTTATTCTTTTTTCAATGAATTCTACGGCTTTTTCTTCTTTGGTTACCAGTGTTATTGGTTTATTTGCGGCTTCAGATAGAGCTAGCGGTAATAATTTAAAGAAAAAGTAACGCCCGGCCAGGGAATCTCCGGATTTTCTGAACCAATCCAATCTGGCACTTCCTGTGATTATAAAGCGGCAGTATTTTTCAAATTTGTCAAAATAATCCTTTAAAATGTTTTTCCATTTGGGCATTTTATGTATTTCATCCAAACAAATCCATGGCAAATTCTCTCCTATTTTCGAATCATACAGAACTGTCTCAAAAAAATAATGTTCCCTTTTATACTTGTCCTTGATTTCCCGTAAATCCCAGTTGAAGTATAACTTCCCCAAATTTTGGCTATCAAGAAAATTTCTGGCAATTGTTGTTTTTCCAACCTGTCTTGGTCCTGAAATAAAGCGCATTTGCCTCCCGAATATTTCATTAAAGCAAATTGTCTGTAAATGTCGTTTGATCATGTGACTATTTTAACTCAATAAATAAAAAAGTCAAGACTTTTTTTGCTATATAGATAAAAAAGTTATAATATTAGACGTATAAAGTGAAACAAATCGACTTTTTGAGAGTCGCTTCATAAATTTAAATTTGAAGCTTGTTTGCACTAACTTTTTGAATTCACAAAAGATGATCTCAAAATTCCCTTCATTCTTGACCTCAGATCAGCAGTTTTACAGCCAAAAACGCCGCTCTAAGAATAAGAATTCCGATATTAACTATAAATTCATACGATCAGCACATGTCAAGCGGCGTGATATATTACGAGAGGATCGGCGTATACATTCACGAGATTGCGTCGCAAGGTATGCGTTATTATTTAATAGTAATAGAAAGATTTTTCATTTAGCGTCAACAGACGTGAAGGAAGCCATGATTAGAAAAGAAAATCAAATTTGTCGAAAGATCATAAGAACGGTTTTTGAAATACATGTCTATCAAGTATAATTGTACTTTATTGCTGAAAATGCGAAGTAAAGGGGAAAAAATTAATTCTTTGGTCGGGCATCTCTGAAAAAGGTGCTGAAGAAAATACAATGCCAATCTCGGTTTTTTTCAAGATCCACCGTAAGCATGGATAATTTCAAATATCAAGGGTTATATTTAATTTATTATTTCAAATATCAAGGTTAATAGGATATATTTTCATTTTTGACCAAGTTCCATCAGTTGCCATTCGCAATCACATGTACTATTGCAAAAAATTGTGGGCAATCAAAGAAAGATTGCTGAAAAAAGTGGAATCACAAAAAAACTTATCTGGAAAAAGAAGGAAGAAGTAAAATGAAGTGGTCTAAAGCTGACAGAAAAAGCGACTCGCTGCAAGCTCAGCACGAACTTTTAATAGCTGCCGAAATAAGAGAGAAGCATTTCTAAGTATAATATTTATATTCGAGCAGCTTAGCGGGCGGAAATTGAACAAAAATGGAAAGAAGATGGCTGGAAGACAAAAAGGAAATATTTATAGATTAAATTTAAAAGATTGAATTCTTAAAGCATTTATCTTATATTTCTTATAAGAAGAAAATTAAATATTATGGTCCCTATGAATCCTTCCATTAATAAAAATAGTGAAAAACTATTTGAGGATTTAAGGAGGGAAATGCTAAAGGACGGAAAGACAGATATACGCTACTCTCGGGTATAGCATTAGAAACCTTGAGAAATTATTGGGGCAAATATAAACCCAAAAAGTGGTTATTTCAGAGCCAAGATAAAGAAAAGCATATAACTACGAGAACGGTTCAGCGGATATTTGAAAGTGCCTGTAAAAAAGCAGGGATAAGGAAAGAAGTAAGCGTTCACAGTTTAAGGCACAGCTTTGCTAATCATCTTTTAGAGCAAGGGACCGATCTCAGATATATACAGGAGCTATTAGGACATAAGAGCAGTAAAACCACAGAAATCTATACACATGTGAGTAATAGGGATTTAAAGAAGATAAAAAGTCCATTAGACAATATAAAAGTAGTTAAGGGGAATTTATGAAGAAAAAATTTATTCTATGATAGGGATGTATATGCGACACAGTCGCATATACTCCCAAAATGGAATGATATCCGATACTGTCGGATATAAACAAGTTAGGCGACATTTCATAACTTAAATAAAGAGGAAGGTAAGAGCTATGAATAGGGAAGAGATATTACGGAATGCAAAGAATCATTGTTTTTTTATTGGATTAAACGATAGTGGAGCAGAATTGTGTAAGGCTAATACTATCTATGGTATCGCGGGAATTCATTACGTTCAACATCAACTTGGTATAAGCCAAAACGCTACTTTTATTGCCACCCCAGATATGACCATTACTAGAAATGCGAGTCGGTGGAAAAGCGGATTTGGCTATGGAGGAAAGGTAAGCTGGGGAGAAGGGGATCATGACTTTATTATTCTTAATACAAAACCTAATGCATGTGGAATGTTGGTAGGTGGATTAGAGGAACTACCTAATATTGAGGTTTTAATTAAAAAATTACACGAGATGGAAAGGAGTACAACACAGATAGATGGTATTGAGGTGATATGGGACTTTTATAAGAGCAATCATTTTATAGATTTATTTGAAGTAAAACCTGTTACAAAGATTGATTTTGATCTGCCTCCATATGCTTTTATCATACACGGATCCGCCGGTGAATTTAAGGGGGATAATAAATTAGGCTTCGGATTATATTATGATAAAAGTAAACAATTGTATGAGATGGCAGAGCATATTGAAACACCTTTTAAAGAATTTCACATTCTTATAGGCGCTGCTGCTAAAAAGTATTTTGAAAAATATAAATATGTTGAAAATTTTGCAAAGAAGAAAAGGAAACTAGCTGCAGAGTTGTTGTTTGGAAAATTCATAAAGATTTCTAATGAGACCCATCAAGGACTTATAAACATGCATGAAATATTGTTAGGTTGTCATTATTTGAAAAACGATACTACTCTTTTTCCACTTACTTTAAGAGGAGATTTGCCTGCGTATTTAGTGAGAGGTAATCCAAATCTAAGTCCCGAAACTATAGAGTTATTGGGTTTTGAAAAAAGGGCAAATAGATTGAGAGTTTATGATAGACTCTTAAATGCTAACGTCATCCCACATGGTGGAGGATATGTTTTACCAGATATCCTAACCGTAAATAAAGTAATAGATATTGATAGAACGAGATACTTCGAAGTTGAGATGCAAAATGATAGAGGTAAGAAAATCATATCTGAAGTGCAGGAGTTACCTTATGAATACAGGGGGCGAGCAGTCGTGCTGCGTGCTTTAGAAATTGGGTTAATAGAGATTGTTGTTAAGTTGATTCCACAATATGTCTTAAAAATATAATAGGGAGGTTTTAATGATTGAAACGTCGCCTAACAGAGCGTATCTGGCTCTGCTTACGCTCTGCCCAAACCCAGCCTAACGGCTGGACTTCAGATACGCTCAGAACGTTATATGCAATCGGGAGCAAAGAAATGGATCAATATTTTGATGAAAGAATATGACACAAATAACAATAATCACAATTTATTTTTTTATCGGCCTTTTTGCTGGTTTTATGAGTGGCATGTTTGGGATTGGCGGAGGCTCAGTTAGGATACCCTTACTTAATCTTGCAGGCCTGCCCTTATTAACTGCTTTCGGAATTAACTTATTTGTTATACCTTTTTCATCTTCAATTGGTGCTGTAACCCATAGAAAAAATATACATAGAAAGATTGCTGTGTATGTAATTATAGGCGGCACTTTAGGATCGGTGGTGGGTGCATTTTCTGTAATATCTATATAGGAATAATTTGTTGAAAAAGAATGCGTAAAGACTGGATAGCAATACTTGACTTCGGGTCGCAGTACACTCATCTTATTGCACGCCGCTTAAGAGAATTTGGTGTATATTCGGAGATTGTTCCGTTTAATATCGATGCACATCAGCTGCTCAGTCGTGATCCATGTGCTGTTATATTGTCCGGCGGGCCTGCAAGTGTGACCGAGGAAAAGAGTCCTGTATGTGATAAGGATATTTTCAATATTGGTATCCCTATACTAGGTATATGCTATGGTGTGCAGCTCATGACTAAACTTTTGGGTGGCAGGGTTGATAAAGTACGTACGAGAGAATATGGTAAAGCAGTTCTTAATTTAAAATCCAGGGAAACACTTTTAAAAGGATTATCTTCGAAAGAGGTTGTATGGATGAGCCATGGGGATAGGATTATAAGGATGCCTCATGGTTTCCGTACCATAGGTTCAACCGATAATTCTCTTATAGCAGCCATGGAAAATGAAAGTAAGCAGTTTTTTGGGGTTCAGTTCCACCCTGAGGTTATCCATACTCCAAAAGGCAAAACGATATTTAAGAATTTTATATTCAATATAGCCCGATGTAAGGCACAATGGAGTATGTCTTCTTTTGTAAAGGAATCGATTAAAGAACTGAAAGATCGGATCGGAGATGAAAAGGTGTTGTGTGCTTTAAGTGGAGGGGTCGATTCTTCGGTTTTAACAGCATTGCTTCATAAGGCAATTGGCAAGAATCTGATTGCAATTTTTATTGATAATGGACTGCTGCGAAAGAATGAAGCAGCCCTGGTTAATGAGAGATTTAAACGCCATAATCACATTAATGTAAAGATGGTAGATGCGAGTGATTTATTCCTGAAAAGGTTAAAAGGAGTCAAGGATCCGGAGGCTAAACGCAAAATAATAGGAGAGACTTTCATCGAGGTGTTTGAAAAAGAAGCAAAAAAGCTTGGTGATATAAAATATCTTGCACAAGGAACATTATATCCGGATGTGATAGAGTCTTGCTCTGCGTTTGGAGGGCCTTCAGCAACCATTAAAACACATCACAATGTTGGAGGGCTGCCTTCTCATCTTAACTTTAAACTCATAGAACCACTTAAGTATTTATTCAAGGATGAAGTTCGAATAGTAGGGAAGGAGCTGAGGCTTCCAGATGAAGTAATATACAGACAGCCATTTCCCGGACCCGGGCTTGCGGTTCGTATCATTGGGCCCATAGAAGAGGAGAGGCTGGATATTTTGCGTGAGGCAGATTGGATATTAATTGATGAGATTAAACGGGAGGGATTATATCGAAAAATATGGCAGTCCTTCTGTGTGCTCCTTCCAGTAAGGACAGTTGGTGTTATGGGAGATGAGAGAACCTATGAAAATGTCGTTGTTCTACGAGTAGTTACAAGCGAAGATGCAATGACTGCACAATGGGCAAAGCTTCCATTTGAATTACTCGAGAGGATTTCGAATCGTATAATCAACGAAGTAAATGGTATTAACCGTGTGGTCTATGATATTTCTTCAAAACCCCCCAGCACCATCGAATGGGAATAATTTTGTTGTCAGGCACGTATTATCTCAACTGTCCGAAGTTGTTATATTGAAAACATTCATATGTGTACAGTTATCATAATGTGTGTTTGATAACAGATAGGAGTGGAAATGTTTGAGGTAAAGATTTCGATAATGCTTAAGAAAACAGTGGCGGATCCCCAGGGGCTTACTGTGAAACATGCACTTGATTCATTGGGATATAAAGATGTTGATAATGTGCGTATCGGCAAGCTTATTACTATGTCGCTAAAAGCCGATAAGAAAGATGCAGCAGAAAAACAGCTTGATAAGATGTGCAGGAAGCTCCTCGCAAATCCCATCATAGAAGATTACAGTTTTGATATTAAAGAGGTATAAATGAAATTTGGAGTTGTTGTTTTTCCAGGTTCAAACTGCGACAGAGACTGTTTCTATGTAATACAGGATGTCTTAAAACAGCCTGTGGAATTCATCTGGCATAAACAAAGCCAATTAAATGGGTTTGATTGCATTGTGATACCTGGAGGTTTTAGCTACGGGGATTATTTACGCTGTGGGGCTATAGCAAGATTTTCTCCTGTCATGAAACCGGTTATTGATTTTGCCTATGAGGGAGGTCTTGTCTTAGGGATATGCAATGGTTTCCAGGTATTACTCGAGTCAGGCTTACTGCCCGGAGCAATGCTGAGAAACCGAGATCTAAATTTTATCTGTAAATACGTATATATTAGAATCGAAAATAATATGACATCCTTTACGAATCTATACAAAAAAGGGGATATTTTAAAGATCCCTATCGCACATTATGAGGGCAATTACTATATTGACGAGAATGACCTTAAAACACTTGAAGAAAACAAGCAGGTTGTCTTTCGTTACTGCAGCAGAGAAGGTGATATAAAACCGGAAGCAAATCCTAATGGTGCTTTAGGCAATATAGCCGGAATTGCAAACAAAGAAGGCAATGTGTTAGGCATGATGCCCCATCCAGAGAGATGCTCTGAGAATGAATTGGGATCCGGAGACGGATTTCTTGTTTTCAAATCTATAGTGAGCTGGTTGGAGAGAAAATGATATGGTAAAGACAGCAGTTTACCGTACTCTTGGTCTGAGCGATAGTGAATACAAAAAGATCCTGGATATTTTGGGGAGGAAACCATCTCCAACTGAACTTGCTATGTTTTCCGTGGAGTGGTCTGAGCACTGCGGCTATACCCGCTCACGCAAGTTGCTTCAGCTCCTGCCTAAAACCGGAAAATATCAAGTTCTGATCGGAGAAGATTCAGGTGGAATTATTATAGATGATTTTATAGTTGTATTTAAGATGGAGAGCCACAATCATCCTTCTCAGATAGAGCCAAAGCAGGGAGCAGCCACAGGTGTTGGCGGGATCATTCGTGATATATTTACTACAGGCGCAAGACCGATAGCATCACTTGATTCTTTACGTTTCGGTCCACTCAATGATCCGTATAATAGATATCTCCTTAGAGGAGTAGTAGACGGGATCCAGTTTTATGGCAACTGCCTTGGAGTTCCGACTGTTGGCGGTGAGATATATTTCGATGAAAGCTACAGCGGTAACTGTTTAGTAAATGCAATGAGTATTGGCATAGTGAAGAAAGAAAACCTGGCCAGAGGTCGTGCATTTGGCGTAGGAAACTCAATCATTTATGTTGGTTCCAGTACAGGACGTGATGGAATAAGCGGTTGCAGTGTATTAGCATCTCAGGAGTTCAAAGGGGAAGAAGAAAAAAGACCGTCTGTACAGATTGGAGATCCGTTTACCGAAAAATGTCTTATTGAAGCCACTTTAGAGGCATTGCAAACAGGCCATATTGTGGGGATTAAAGATATGGGAGCAGCGGGTCTTACCTGTTCGGCGAGCGAAATGGCAGAGGCTGGTGATTTTGGAGTTGAGATTGAACTTCAGCATGTTCCTCGCAGGGAAGAGAATATGGAGCCATGGGAAGTGATGATGTCCGAGTCTCAGGAGAGGATGCTTGCCTGTATAAAGAAGGGGAATGAACAGGAGATAATACACATATACGAAAAGTGGGATCTGCATGCTGTGGTCATAGGACATGTAATTAAAAAGAAGGTCATCAGGGTAAAGGACAACGGAAATAAAGTTGCTGAGATTGATCCTAATGCCCTGGCCAATGCGCCCCTCTATGATATGCCGTACTCTAAACCTGAGTATCTTGATGAACTGAATTCATTTGATGTATCGACAGTATCAGAGCCGGCTGATTTCAGTTCTGCATTAATTATGCTCTTATCGTCACCGATAATTGCCAGCAAGAAATGGGTTTATGAACAGTATGACCATATGGTTCAAACAAATACTATTGTACTCCCCGGTTCTGACGCTGCTGTGCTAAGACTCAAAGGTACTAACAAGGCAATCGCAGCTGTTACGGACTGTAACAGCAGATACTGTTTATTAAATCCATATCGAGGAGCTCAGATTGCAGTAGCTGAGGCGGCAAGGAATCTTGTGTGTTCCGGTGCTGAACCTGCAGCTGTTACTGACTGCCTGAACTTTGGTAATCCAGAGAAGCCGGACAGGTTCTGGCAGTTTAAGAATTGTGTTGAGGGTATTACAGATGTATGTAAGTTTTTCAATATCCCTGTAGTAAGTGGCAATGTCTCTTTCTATAATGAAAGTCCAAAAGGTCCAATAAATCCGACTCCGACAATAGGAATGATAGGAATTATAGATGATGCGAGTAAAGTGTGCGTGCAGTATTTTAAGAAAGAAGGTGATATCATTATACTGCTTGGTGAATGTGGCGGAGAATTAGGCGGCAGTGAGTATTTAAAACTTATTCACGGCACAGTAAAGGGTGATGCCCCTGAATTGAATCTGAATCGGGAGATGTCAGTTCAACAAACTGCACTGGAGGCTGTACGCAATGGGCTGATCCATTCTGCACACGATTGCTCTGAAGGGGGTCTTGCAGCAGCAGTAGCAGAAAGTTGTATATCAAGTGATGACATGATAGGTGCGAGGATAGAGTTAGAAAATGGTAACGAAAGAACCGATGCATTATTGTTTGGTGAGTCACAGTCACGTATCATCATTTCCTGTAGTAAACAGAATTTATCTAGGATTGAAAAGATAGCTGATAAATACAATGCACTTCTTACAGTGATTGGGAGGACAGGTGGTAATGAATTAGAGATTTACAGAAATGATTTCAGGATAATAAGTCTGCCACTTTCAAATCTTCATGATGCATGGGCAGGGGCACTGGAAAAGAGTTTAAAAGAGGGATAAGAATATGTGTGGAATCTTCGGTGTATTTGGATATAAAGAAGCTGCCTCAATAACATACCTGGGACTTTATGCGCTCCAGCACAGAGGTGAAGAGAGTGCCGGTATAGTCGCATACGACGGTAAAAGGATACGAAGGCATCTTGGCATGGGTTTAGTCAGCGATGTGTTTGATGAGAGCTTGATTCGTTCACTACATGGAGATATTGCTGTAGGACATGTGCGTTACTCTACTTCAGGTTCAAGTACGTCAGATAATATCCAGCCCTTCCTGGTGAAGTATAAAGGAACATACATAGCAATAGCTCACAACGGGAATTTGACCAATATAGCGCAGCTTAGGGGTGCTATGGAAGAGGAGGGTGCTATATTTCAGACTACAACAGACTCCGAGATTATTGCACATCTGCTTGCTCATTCTGATGGTGATGATTATAAGGCTAATGTCTTGAAATCACTATCTCAATTAGAAGGTTCTTATGCCCTTGTGTTAATGGTTAATGATATGATTATTGGAGCCAGAGATCCGGGTGGTTTTAGGCCATTATGTATCGGTAAATTAGACGGTGCCTATGTGCTGGCAAGCGAAACATGTGCGCTGGATTTAATCAGGGCTGAATATATAAGAGATGTAAAACCCGGTGAAGTTGTATTTATCGACAAAACGGGTCTTAAAAGTACTATTCTGCCAGAAAAAAGGCGGCATTCATTCTGCATCTTTGAATATATATACTTTGCAAGGCCTGATAGCGATATCTTCGGCAAAAATGTTTATCTAACCCGCAAACGTTTAGGAAGACAGCTTGCCATAGAAGCACCGGTGGACTGCGATATGGTAATGCCTGTTCCTGATTCCGGAAACTATGCTGCATTAGGATTTGCAGAGAAATCCAGAATACCACTGGAAATAGGCATGATTCGTAATCATTATATTGGCAGGACATTTATCCAGCCGTCTCAGAAGATAAGGGATTTCAAAGTTCGTGTAAAACTTAACCCGATAAAGAATGTCCTTAAGGGTAAGCGAGTGGTTATTATTGAGGATTCGATTGTAAGAGGCACCACCAGCCGTGGTAGGGTAAAGACGCTGCGTGAAGCGGGTGCAAAGGAAGTACATATGAGAGTAAGTTGCCCGCCTCTTATCTTCCCGTGTTTCTATGGCATTGATTTTCCGACTAAGAAGGAACTGATTGCATCGAATCATTCAGTAAAATGGATTAGAGATTTTATCGGATTGGACAGCCTGGAGTATCTGAGCCTTAAAGGTATGCTTAAGGCAATGTTTTTGCCTGAAAAAGAGTTCTGCACGGCATGTTTTTCTGGGCAGTACCCAACAAAACTTCCTAAAAAATTCTCGAAGAATATGTTAGGATGAATTATTCATAACATGAATAATTCTTTTTCACTTATAACAAGCCTTTATAAATCCATAAAATAATGGGGCGGGATTTCCAAGTCTTGATTTAAATTCAGGATGACTCTGTGTGGCAATAAAATATTTATGCTCAGGCAGCTCGATAAATTCCATTAATTTCTCTCCGTCTTCTCTGATATGATAACCTGAAAATACAATCCCTTTTTCCTTAATTTTATCAATAAATTCTGGATTGACTTCATATCTATGCCTGTGCCTCTCTAATATAATTGTCTTATCATCTTCGAGCCTGCCCAGTCTAAATGATTGTTCTTTATTCTTTTTTAATTTATCTAATCTCTCTGAATCTTCTTTTACTCTGCCAGTCTCTCTGTATAACTTCAGAACTCTTGAATTTTTTTCTAACATTGCTGCATAAGCCCCAAGGCGCATGGTGCCCCCATATTTACTTTCCTCAATAAACTTTTTCTGTGAAGGAAGAATATCAATGACCGGAAACTCTGTACCCTTATTGATTTCTGTTGTATGAGCCTTTTTCATCCCACAAACGTTTCTTGCAAATTCAACCACTGCCAACTGCAAACCGAAACACAGGCCGAGAAATGGAATATTGTTTTCTCTGGCAAACTCAATTGCTTTAATTTTCCCTTCAGCACCAGAAGTCCCAAATCCGCCTGGAACAATAATACCGGAATAGTCTTTTAATGTTTCAAGTTCTTTAGAATCGTTCTCAAATTTCTTCGCATCAATCCATTCAATTTCAACACCTAAATCAAATATAACACCTGTGTGCTTTAATGCTTCATTCACAGAAAGATAAGAATCTGTAAGCTGGAAATCTCCAATATCAAAATATTTTCCAACCATGGCGACTCTAATTTTTTTATTAGGATTTACAGTCCTTTCAACATAATTGCTCCATTCTGTGAGGTCGCTATCTTGTTTTGGCTCCATATGAAATTCTTTTAGAATTTTCAGACCAAACTGCTCTTTCTCCAGATCAAGGGGAATTCTGTATACAGTATCAATATCGGGTTCTGAAATAACATGATCTAAGCCAATATTTGCATATGTTTCTATCTTTTTTTTTCTAACATCATCAAGTGCAGTCTTTGACCTACAGATAATAAAATCAGGAAAGATTCCATTTTCAGATAGCATCCTTATAGCTTGCTGTGTTGGTTTGGTTTTCATTTCTTCTATATGTGAGGGGACAGGTAAATATGTTACTAAAACATAGATTATGTTTCTCTCTCCAATCTCTCTTTCAAGGCTTTTTACAGCAAAGAGAAAAGGAATATTCTCAAAGTCCCCGATAGTTCCGCCAATTTCAACCAAACAAAAATCAAAACCTTGAGAAACTGTAACTATTCTGTGCTTAATCTCATCGGTTATATGAGGAATAAACTGAACTGTTTTACCTAAATATTCACCTTTTCTTTCTTTGTCAATAACAGTTTTATAGATCTGACCTGTTGTTAAGTTATTCTTTTTCTGGATGTCAATATTAAGAAATCTTTCATAGGTTCCTAAATCTTGGTCAATCTCTCCTCCATCATCAGTTACCCATACTTCACCATGTTCTGTAGGTCGTAATGTTCCTGCATCATAATTGATGTAAGGATCGATCTTGATGAAGGTTACTTTATAGCCGTATTCCTTTAGAATCTTCCCGATAGAAGCTGTTGTAACACCTTTCCCCACTCCGGAAATAACGCCGCCTGCAATAACAATAAATTTACTCATCGGTGCACCTCATTTATAATTTTTATTAATAAACAATTTAATTTAATCAGCATATATTTGTCAATGATTGGATGCAGTAATTCGAGTATAGCTCATCGCAAGAATGAATAGCTAAGTAGAAAACAAGTTGATGAATTTGAGTCAAAATCAGATAGAGCGGATCTGCTTTTCAGAGAATTCATAGAGGCTTTACTTAAGAAATAGAGGAGTGTATTTGTATATGAAATTCTGTTACAATATTTGTGAGGATTTGACTGTAAGATTTTAACAAAAGAGTGAGGTGAGATATGAAAGGCAGAGGTTATCTACGTAAGGGATTAGTAACCGTAGTTGGTTTGTTTGTTCTTAACCTGTGTGTTGGAGTTTTTCCTTCCTTGGCAGATGAAGGTATGTGGACATTT
>Ga0265596_1000608_pt1 | contig 19999 bp, 15 predicted proteins | sample saktaG_FD_190143 | JGI IMG/M metagenome (GOLD analysis project Ga0265596, IMG submission 190143) | Saline water microbial communities from Sakinaw Lake, British Columbia, Canada - sak_2013_06_06_60m | ecosystem: Environmental > Aquatic > Non-marine Saline and Alkaline > Saline ...
AGTAGTTGCAGCACTAACTGGTGCTACCATCCAAGCTGCGCAGGTAACAGTAGTAACTACTGCTACGACTTTTTTTAAGATATTACTCATTTTAAATTAATTTAAGTTTAGTAAACTAAACTCATTGTTTTTCGACTAATTTGTTCTTGCCGCGTCGACCTTTCTTCTTAATCTCATTTAGAAACTGAGCGGATTATCCCTCATGCTTCCAAAATGAGAAATTATATTAATCTTCGCGACCAAAGCTTTAAGGCCACGAAACTTGCACGGCTATTGTAAATCCTCTAATGGCATATATAATGCCATGTTCAAATTTTAAAAGGGATAACTTATTCTGTAAATCTCTATCAAAGCTTGATCATACTCTCCTTCTTCGTAATACTGTTTAGCATTTTCAAGATTTATCTGTTCTTCCTCTCCTAAATAATAATGTTCAGCATCTTCAATCATTCTCTTTACAAACATTTGATAACTTTCTTGATAATCCTTCAAGGCTTTCTCCGCATCGACAACAGAAGCAAGGATTCTATCTCCTGATTCATCAGAGCTGGTTGCTTGAGCAACTATTCTTTTGGCTTCTGAAATAATTTCATTTCCACTTTTGGAAACACTTCCCGCATTCTCTTTTATCTTTAAAGCTGTTTTTAAATCTCCGACATTAACTTTATCCATATTTTCTCTAGCTAAAGAAATGTCAGCTTGAAGATTTTCTAGAACTGGAGCTAAAGCACTAATCTGAGCTACTTTTATATCATATTCCAATTGAACTGTTTTAATATCATTAAGATTGGAAACATAAAGAAAAGTACTACATACTAAAAGTAAAGCTACCGGCAAAGCAAAAGCTGGCTTCAAAAAGAAACCCCAAGAGATTCTTGATCCTATATGGATAACAGGAGCAGGTTCTTCAAAGATTCTCTGTTTAGCAGAAAAAACCCATTCGTTCCTGGGCTTTATTTCTTTTAGTATTTGGATTTTGTTTATTAGTTCTTTGTCCATCTTAAATTTATGACGAAGAACAAGGAGATTTGTTACACCTAAGCCTGCCTAATATCCATTTCTTTTCTCAGACTCTCCATAGCTCTATGAATCATAACTCTTGTTGTCCCTTCAGACTTGTTCAAGATTTTAGAAATCTCCGGAATAGAAAGCTCATCTAAGTACCTTAAAACAACCACTTCCTGATAATCTTCGTTTATATTCGCCAGAGCTATTCTTACTTGGTCAAAATCAGAGTCAATTATAGCTTTCTCTTCTACTCCCGGTCTGGGATCAATTAGGGTGGTATATTCAGTAGAAATTGTCCTATCTCTGCCTTTTACCCGGTAATGGTCAATAACCAAGTTTCTGGCAACTTGATAGAGAAAGGCTTGAATATTCTCAAACTCTTCCCCTGCTCTATATTTGTCCCAACCACGAACAAAGACCTCGGTAGTTAGGTCTTCGGCCACTTCTTTAGAACTGACCTTCAAAAAAACAAACCTGTAGATTTTGTTTATATATTGGTCGTATATTTTACTGTATTGTTTTCTTAAATTGGCCATTATTGAATAATTTGTTAGGACATACTTAGGACAACTGTGGATAAAGTGTTAGCTAACTGTTAGGACATATCACTTGTCCTAACTAACTTTGTAATAAATCTGGCTTGTTTTTCCTATTCTCTTAACGTGACCGTCTTGAGATAGTTTTTCCAGATCTCGACGCAATGTCCTTTTACTCATTCCGTCAAAAGAAGAAAGAATCTCTCCTGTCTGAACCTCTCCCTTCTCTTTTATTATATCAACAATCTTTTTCTGTCTGGCAGACAGTTTACTCTTCTTAACTGGAGAAGAATTAGGCAATGGTTCTTTTTCAGCAGGACTGCTTTGGACATACTCTCTAATCTTATCATATTCCCTTCTTAAAACCAAAAAATTCTGGGGATCAACCCAATCTTGGATTTCAGCCAAATCAATCAATCCATTGATAGTCTCAATATTCTCATCAACAGCATGAGCAACGTCTTTTAAACTCTTAATCCCCGGATTAGGAGAAGCTAAAAGCAGATCAGTCAGAATATCAAGAGCTTTTTCTCTGATCTTGAACTTTAAAGGATCCTGTTTGGGAAACAGTTCTGTCACCTGATAAACCCCATTTGTTATTTTAAAAAGGTATTCTTTATCCATTTGCCTTACAATATATATATAGCAATATATATTAAACTCTTAAATAAGGCAAGAGATAAGAAGCTAAAAAATATTGGAGACATGTAACTTTATATTGAATGCCAAATTTTGAAGCTTTATAAAGTTTCAATAAAAATATGCAGCTTTATACGCCTTATTTGTATGGTAACATACGTTACCATACAAAACGGCATGCAAATAAAAATATTAAAGAAGTTGCTTTAATAATCTTCTTTTAAAATCCTTGTTTTCGTTCTACATTTTATTCTATTTAGTTCCTAGTATACTAGGAACTTTTTATTTATTACGAAAAACTTTCGCTAATAGCGAAAGTTTTAGACAATTTTTCATCAAAATGATACTAGTATTTAGAAATTCAGTAAAATTAATAAAGATTATTAGTTATTTAACAAATTCAATCTTTAAGTCACACTTAAAAGCAGAAGCAATTTTCTGAAGAGTGTCTGTAGTGAAATTTTGCTGTCCCGTTTCCATCCGAGCAATATTACTCTGTTTGGTACCAATTCTTCTTGCCAGTTCTGTTTGAGATATTCCTTTTTGCTTACGCAATTGTAAAACCTGATAAGCAATTTCTAACTGCTTACCGTATTCGCCATAATATTTCTTGAATTTGGGACTCTTTAATCTCTCGGCGAGATATTCTTGAAAATCTATTGCTTTTTGAACTTTTTTGCAATTTTTCTTATTCATATATTTTGGGATTCTTCAGAACATTTTGATAACCTTCTTCAGCTTTTTTGATTTCCGAAGTAGGTGTTTTAGCTGTTTTCTTCAAAAATGCCTGGAGTAAAATTATTGTCTTTTTAATAAATATAAAATAAAAGATTCTATGCCTATTGCGTCCAAAGTCAACTCTTAATTCTCTAATCTTTCCTCTTATGTGCTTAGAATAAGGCTCATCTAAATATCCTTTATTTGCTCGCAAAAACTCAATATATTTTAATGCTTTTGCACTATCTTTATCTCTCAATCTTTTGATATAATCTAAAACTGGACTTCGTCCTGTTTTAGGATCTTTATAGAATTTTACTTTATATTCTTTTGTAGATTCATTATATATCATATAGGATATATCTGTCAAGTGACTATATAAGATGAATACATCTGTAATAGCTGCTTATATTCTATCACTTATTCAATAAGCATCAAATAACCACAATCAATTAAGGATTTGATTGATTCTAATAAATTACATTCAATAAACTAATTAATTAGAATCTTTGAATATTTATAGTAAAAACTATTTTCTTTATAGAATTTAATCTTTCTTCAATCTACTATAGATAGTATTTTTCTTCCCTAATCTTTTAATAAAACAATACTTCCATTTTCGCCAAGCCCATAAAAAGCACTTCCTCCATTGGATTGCAGTGTTCCATTAAATTCATCTGAATCATAGTAAACAGCAATCCTTCCTCCTCCTCCTGCTCCCCCAACGTTATCACCTCCTCCATCAGCAGAGATTGAACCAATTCCAGTAAATTCATTAGTAGTAATATATACGCTTCCTCCACTTCCAGCTCCAGTATTTTGACCATTAGACCCATTAGAAGAAATTATTCCGTCTAAAGTTAATTTATTATTTACATCAATTTTAATTGCCCCGCCACCAATAGCGCTTCCTCCATTAGGACCAGAACCAAAGTCAACAGGATTATCTGGAAAACCATAACAAATTCCTCCTTGGCCATCGTATCCTATTCCTCCTTGTCCTCCATATCCTGCTCCGCCTCCATGCCATAAGCTACCACCTGAGCCAGGTCCTCCTTGCCCGATCCCTTTTCCGGCAGAGTATCCTTTAGTATCTGCCGAGATTAAAGAACCATTCTCAATAATAAGATTATCTATATTAGCTATAATATTTGCCTTTATTATACTTTGTCTTTGAATTAGTATATCTTCAGCACTTATAGTTAAGAATTTTTCCGAAGGAGCTATTAATTGAGCGTTCAAATCAAGAACAATATTTTTACCTGCTGTAATAGTAGAAGTAGATAAGCTTTCCATTATAGCGTTGTTTATTATTCTAATATCTTGAGCACTTAAGATACCAGAAAAATAAAGAAGAGAAGAATCTGATATTTCCAACTCATTAAAAGTATTATTTTCTCCATATAGATAGGTAGTACCAGAAATATCATTTCCTTTGACTATCAGGTCTCCATACTCTTGATCTACAGACTTTAAAAAGATTGTTCCTGCTCCACTGCTTCCATATTTAGTTGTCGTACCAAAGACTTGAATATTTTCTGATGGAAAATCGCTTGAATTAAAATAAACAGCAATCCTTCCTCCTCCGCCAGCTCCACCAATATTAGCATCACCTCCTCCATCAGCAGATATTGAACCAATTCCAGTAAACTCATTGGTAATAATATATACGCTTCCTCCGCTTCCTCCTCCGGTATTTTGACCATCAGAACCGTTAGAAGAAATCATTCCATCTAAAGTTAATTTATCGCTTACATTAATTTTAATTGCTCCTCCCCCTCTAGCGCTTCCTCCGTTAGGGCCAGAACCTAAATCAATAGGCTGAGTTAACGAGCCATAACAAATTCCTCCCTGGCCATCATATCCTATTCCTCCTTGCCCTCCATATCCTGCTCCGCCTCCATGCCATAAGATACCTCCTGAACCAGGTCCTCCTTGCCCAATCCCTAATCCAGCGGGATACCCTTTGGCATCTGCCGAGATTGAGCAATCATCACAAATATCAATATTTTCAGCAAGAATATTCACACCTCTAAATCCTTCAAAAAGAGAATCAATATTTGATTTTAGGACTAAAGTTGCTCCATCTTCTAAAACCAAGTCCATAAAAGTATATTCCCCCGGCTCCATTATTATTTCCACTCCCCTAACTGTAAGATTTCCAAAATACCCTGGGGCTAATGTTGTTTCTTGATCTATTAATGTAAAAGGTTCAACAACTAAACTTACCAACACTTGTTTTGAATCCCATGTATTAAGAGTATTAACAACATTAAAAGTAGTGTCATATTCGCCAGCATCTAATTTAGAAATATCTACTGAAATTGCAATATTTTCAGAAGAACTGGCAAAAATAATTCCTGAGCTGGGAGTTGCCGATAACCAGCTTTCAGATAGTTCTTCAATATGCCAATCTAAATTTTGCTTTCCGATATTCTTGATAGCCAAAACTTGGCCATCTGGATTTTCCATCTCTTCTTTGCTCTCAAAATCAAAAGAGGAAGGTAAAATCTCTATAACAGGAACTTCCAGAAAAACATTTAAAGAAGTTGTTGAACTTTCATATCCAAGTTCGTCTCGAGCAGAAAAAACAAGATTATTTTCGCCGTCTTTTAATGTAGTCATAATTTCCCAATTTCCAAGCGAATCTGCTTGATCTTGAGAAAGACTTTCTTCCAGAAAAATAAAGTTTAAAGAATCAGATATTCCTTTTATTAAAATCTGCGTTCCAGTTGCAGAATTAACATCGTCTGAAAAATTAAATCTTTTACTCTGTTCCGGTTCAATAATCTGGGGAGAATTAGGCAATAGCCATATAATAGTAGAGGTAGATATTTGACTGCTTGCATTTCCAGCTTTATCTTCAGCTATTATATTATACGTGTATTCAAACTTATTTTCTCCAATCAAATTAAGAATACTTTCTTTTGTTTCCAATACTTTTCCTTGAAGCCACTCTATCCATAATTCCGTTTTATTGTCCCAATATCTGATCCCATTTTTCAATGAAGTCACTGCTTCGCTTACTGGAATAGCGCTATATGAAAGAGAAAAACCGTTAATCCCAGACGGAGAAGTAAAGGAGACTCCGTCAATGCTTTGAGTTACCATGTCTTCTGCTTCCCAAGAAAGATCAAAAGAAACATCTCTTTGAAAAGAATCAAGATTATTAAAGCTAACTTTCGGAGCAGTTATATCAACGGTAGTTGAAGCTATATTCGACCATCCACTCAAGTTTCCTGCTCTATCTTCTGTATTGAAGCGATAATAATATGAATGCCCGTCTTTACCATAAAACTCAGAGTTTGTTAAGCTGTCATTAAGAATCCAATCAATCCAGATTCCGTCTAAAATATTAATTGCATATTGAACAGTATAGTCTAAAATTCCAGAACCAGAATCGCTTCCATTCCAATAAACATTGAACTTATCTGATAATTGGAATAAGTCTAAATTAAAACAATCCAAGGAAGGAGAAACTGTGTCTAAAATAATAGTGTCTTTATTCCCTAATTGGCTAATGTTATTAGCCTTATCCTTTGACCAAACATATACTGTTTTTAACCCGTCTTGAAAAGGAGTAGCAAAAGAAAACATTTCAGGTTTTATGTCAACCCAGCTTGATTCTAAAAAAGGTTTTTCATCTTTTTCTGATAAATACCATTCTATTCCGTCTTCTGGCCCCGAAACAGAGATAACAGTTTTTACTGAATTGTTATTGGTATATATGGAAGAACCTGTATGTAAATCAAATAAGGACATTACCGGACTTTCAATACTATTATCAATTGTCCAAGAATATGAAGCAGGAGACATATCTTCATTTAAAAAAGAATCTATAGCTTTAGCATAAAGAACATGCTGCCCCTCTTCTAAGCCGCTATAGATAGAAAAACATTCTTGCCAGCTGTAATTGTCTAATTTGCATTTAAAAGTGCAATCTTCTTCATTTGACTGGAAAGTAAACTTAGCCCAATTCTGATTTGTTAATAAAGGAGGACCTGGAATAATTATAGTGTCTGGAGGAATAATATCTTTTTGATTTCTATCTTTAGGGCTCGGTGATTGAATTTCAAAATCAGTAAAATTATTATCGGTGTCTTGATAAGTATCATTAATCCACTTTCTTCCAATACTCTGATTAGAATCTGGCTCTAAGGCAGCAAATCCTTCAAACTCTTGAGCATAACCCCAGCCAAGCATATCAATTATTGATCTATTTGGATTTTTAAGAAGAATCGTATTCCCAGAAGTTAATGTAAAATCAAGAAGAATGTCAGCTTTATCGGCAAAAGGAGCAGTTGTTTTAGCAATTAAAAAATAGTCCAGTCCTTTAATTGTTTTTCCCTCGAAGTTAGGAGACGAAACAAGGGAATAGTATGACTTGCCTGTTTCTGTTTTTCTCTGGATATACCATCCACTTAAATCAATCTCTTCATTATTGGGATTGTAAAGTTCGATAAATCTTTCACTTATTGGAGAAATCTGTACTTCTGCAATTAGTATTTTATCTTCTTCTAAGTCTTCCTCTGAATTTTCCTCATCTGCTATTGAGCCCCCTCCGCTACCGCTGCTTCCTCCTGAAACATAAGAATAGCAGGAGATCACGTTCTCTTTTGGACTTGGACAATTCTGAATTTTAAAATCACTTAAGTTGTCATTATTGTCAACAGATTTAGATATTCTTTCAATGCTTTGAAATGCTTTAGGATTTTGGTAAAATGGAGATTTCTCGAAAAAAGGATCTTGAAGTCCTGTTCCCCAGGCAAGTTTATCAATAACATTCTGATAATTATCAAAAAGGGCAATACTATTATTCTCAGTTAAATAAGCAGTGCTAAAAATATCAGCATTTATTGTGCTTGGATAATTCTCGTCCTTAGAACTCGCCCAAAGAAAAAAGCTTCTTGCTGAAATAAATGTTTCTTTTGGAAATTTTCTAATTGAATCCTCTGTTCCATTTTGGCTTCTTTTCTTAAACTGCCAGCTAGACATATCAATTGTTTCGTCTGATGGATTATATATTTCAATAAAATCATGAGAAGCACTTTCTCCTTTTATTTGGATTTCATTAATCAAAATCTTCGGAGGAACATAGTTAACACTTACGTTAGCAGTATCGTCATCAGCGCTTTGGTTTTGATCTTCTACTTTTTCAATTATTTCTTTTTCCGATTCTTTTACTGGAAAACTATTTTCCTCTTTGGGCGTTCCCCATAATCCATTGTTTTGATATCCAGAATAAGTATACCAATTCAAATCAGATCCTCTTTCCATTGTTCTTTTTTCTGTTCCTATGTTATTGCCGGCAGGCCAGTCAGGATCTGCTTTTGCCATATCTTGAAGAACACAGTTTTCATCATAAAGATAAAGAACTTCATCTTCATTGGAAAGTGATCCTTTGTATATAAAATCAGCATTAATATCTGGAACAGAGCTGTCGTCAGTCCTCTCAAGTAGATATAAACCATTAGGTAAAAGTAAGGTTGATTCGTTAAAAATAACTTTAATTTGCTTTTTTCCATCAAATAACTGCCAATTTAATAAATCAATAGAATGATCAGATATATTTTTTAGCTCAATCCACTCGTCATTTCCAGAATTAACAGTTCCCATCCAAGCTATCTCATTTATAATTATCTTATTCTGGATAGGAGAATCATTAGATTCACACCAGATAATTTCTGTTTTCCCACTGATCTCTTCCTTTTCTTCAATTTCTTCTTCTTCGAATTCGCTTTCTTGAAAAACTTTGTCTTGCTCTTGATCTGGCCATTCAAAATTATAATCTTCTGATTCTTCCAAGTTTTCTTCTGGATTCTCGCCTTCTTGGTTGGTTCCTCCTGGTAAATTAGCAATAAAACGGGCACCAGGAAAAAATTGGTTAATCCATAAGGAGAATTCATTATATATGCCTTTTATTTTCCCAAAAAAAGAAGTTACCTTTTCTAAAAGAGATTTTTCTTTAGAACATACATTTGGTACTTCGTCTGGAAAAGAAACTTCAATCACGGTTTTTGAATCAGAGTCATGCTTATAGCTCACTCCCTCTTTTAAAACTCCTGTTTTTATTTGGACAATAAAAGGAGGAAGCTTCTCGCACACATCATTTGAGGATCCTGTTAATAATCCAATTGAACCAATAGAAGCTGGTGACATAATAGAAACTGTAGAGAAAAATCTTACACTAATCTCTCCATGTAAATTGTCTATGGGTTTATAAAAAATTATATAGCAGAAAGTAGCTTTCGGGTGATTTCTCTGACAATCTTGATATGAAAATTCGAACTCTCCACCAGTAGTTTTTATTTCTTCTTCAACTAATAAATTATTCAATTGTTTAAGCGCTTCCGCTTTAAGAGTTGAATCAATTTTATCAACAATATTTTCCAATTCAGGAGTAGCGTAAAAAAACAAAAGAACTTTTAAGCACGACTTACTAATATTTATGGCAAGCGTATTAAGCCAGAACTTAAACTCATTTTTTTGGACAGAAGTTCTAACTAAAGAAACAGCTGATTGGTCTTCTGGCTTAGATGAGGAATAATCAAAGAGAACTTTATCTGTAATCTGTTTTTGGGCTATATTCAACAGAACGTAAGCATCTTCTTTTGGCAATGTAATTTGATCTGCTGAAACATTTTTTGGCAAACCAAAAAAACCGATTACTAAAAACAGCAAACAAACATATAAAAAATACCTTTTCATAAGGTTATTAAAATTAATTTCAAAAAACTAAAAAACTATGACAAGAACTATTAAATTTTTATTAACTTCTTAATGAACTATAAAAGAGCTATAAAAGAACTATTTATCAATTAAAATTGCATCTAAAAAGTCATTAAACTCTTTAGAGCATTTTTCCCTATATTCCGGTAAAAATCTTGTATCAATATTAATGATTGTTTTGTCATCAATTGGAATTTCTATTCCTATCACTTCCCCTACTTTTTTATATATTTCAGGACTTTTTCCTCTCATTGTCCATTTTTTTGCTGGAAGACCACTTATTTTGATAAGTTCTTCCCGCGAATATTCTTCAATATAGCTCTCTGGGTTTTTATAAATACCATTTATCTCATTTCTGAGAATTTCAAGGCTTTGTTTCTGGATTTTTATCCAAAAGCTAACCCCACATCCTTTTATTATTGGATTATCTGAATCAAATACAGCGTCTGGAGCTAAAAGAGTTATCCAATATTCATCTTCCCACCCCTCATCTTCTGGTATATCTATGCTCCATCCATCTGGAACCTTAATAGTCAACCCTACGCTTTCATTAATAATGTATTTGCCCTCTGAAGTTTCCTTAACTAAGTAATCTTCTTTTGAGCCCCACTCGGTAGGTAAAATTCTTTCTTCGAACGGACCTAATTCAGCAATTATAAAAAAAAGCCATCCAATAATAAAGATTGTGATGACAATACCAAGAACAAAAAATTTACTCTTCGCAAATCTGGCAATACTTGTTTTCATATATATTACATCTTAATAAATAAAAAAGAAATATGCAAATTTCTATCTGTGGAAAACTTTAAAATCTACAACAGTTTCAGGAGATCCTCTACTAGCACGATAATATTATAACTTGTTTAATAAAATTATAATAAAGTTTTTTCTTTAAATTTTTCTATATCTTCTGGCAATAAAAGTCTTGATGGTTTAGCGTATTTTTGTATCCCCAAAGACGGAGCGTGGGCAAAACCAACATATTCAATCTTTTTATCTTTATATTTTACATATCTTATGGCTGGAATTAAATCAGTGTCAGAACTTACTAAAATAGCTGTATCATATAAATTATCAACAGCACCAACAATTAAATCTACTGCGATTTTAACATCTGTACCTTTTTCTTTATATACTTTATCAATTGGCATTATCCTACCATGTTTAATAATAAAACCATCGTTTTTAAGATTTGAAAAGAATTTCTGTTGGCCCCTTACAAGGTTTTTACTCTTATCTGTTCCGTCAACATTTCTAAAAACTCCAGTATAATATCTTTTTGAGACAAGCTCTCTTTTTTCACCAACTAAAAAATTTATAAATTCTTTAAAATCAAATTTCGTTCCTTTCGGAAAAGCTATTTCTTTGTCTTTTAAATAGCCATAAAAATTACTACCATCTATGTAAACAGCAACTCTTTCTTTTTTGCCTCTTAAAATATTCATATAAAACTATTATAAAACGATTTAAAATAAAAAACTACCCTTGCCGGAGCAGAGGTAGTGTTCATAGTAATTATATTATAGCTTTCCAGTATTTATTGTCAAGCTTTTGTGCTAGAATGTCGCTCCAATATAATAATATCATAGTTGAGCCATTTAGAAATGTCATACCTTGATAAATTGTGCCATAATTTTCTTAGGTCGAATAATTAATTAAATTAGCTTAAGAAAAACTATAATTAAATTAATCGCTCTAAATAAAAAAATTCTCGCAAATAAGAGAAAACTTTCTAAAATAATAAAAAATAACATTAAGAGAAGTTTTTTAAGTATTCTTTAACTCTTTCGCGATCTTCATTCTCTTTATCTCCTTTGAAATATATCTCAATAAAATCAATTCGCTGTTTTTGCTTAAAATAGGAGTAAATAATTCGAATCTTTGATGAGCCTTTTAAGTATTTACAAAATAACCGAGCTTTCATAATATATACAACCTCGGTTTGCGTGATCATATTAAAATGTTTACTGTTTCCTAAAGGGACAACGGATATGATTCGTTTAAATTCAACTAAGTCGTCGGATAGAGATTTATATTTTTTTGAAAACCGCTTGAATTCCTTAGAAAATTCCGGCAGTTCATTATAGTTCATCATCATAATTTCTTACTGAATAGCGTTCGTCGCGATAAAGAACACTTTCGTAAGAAAGCGGTTTGCCATCTTTCGCTGTTTTCCATGGAATGTCTTCATGCGAATAATTTTCCATTTCTTTAGCATTTTTATCTGCTAATCGTGCTAATACATCGTCAATATGCTCTACTTCCCTGCCGGATAAAATATCAAGATTAGGTCGCCTCATAGCTAAATATTTTCTCTGCGGATAATTAAAATACTTTCCATCAACTTTTATAATCTCACTGTCTTGAATCATGTTATTAATAACAGCTTTAAATTCAACAGGAGTGGGGCCATAATGATTTTTAATGTATGTCGCGCCGATTAATTGTTCCTCAAATTTCTCGTAAAAATCAAAATCAATAAAATAAAGCAATTTATACAATACTGCCTCGCCAATATTTGGCTTGCCGCCAATTTTTGATAGAACATAAAGTAAAACTTCTTTAAATTTTTTAAGATTCTTTTGCGGAATACTAATCCTTACTTCTTGTCTTTTTATTTTTGGTTTAATCTTTTCCTTCTCAATTTCAGCGGTAATAGAAGAATCTTTAGCGTGCCTAAAATCTTCAAACGAAATGCCAAAAATAGAAGCCAGTTTTTCTGCTTCTATAATCGTTAAATCTCGTTGACCCTGTTCTATCTGAACATATGTCGGACGAGAAATACCCAATTCCGACGCTAAAAACTCCTGCGTTAAATTGTACTTTTTTCTCAATTGTTGAATAAATTTTGAAAGCATAATTTTATAACCAAGTTATAATTATTGCGACCTAATCTTAGTATAAGCTATGTAAAAAAACTTGTCAAGCGCTATGTAAAGAAATTATACATAGTCACAATAACTTCATATATCTCAATTTTTTCCTAATACTATTTATATATCAGATTTTTCCGTAAAATATGGCTGAAAGAAATCTGAGATTTTTACCTTTTGACAAGAAACCTGCTCTATTTTCTTATCCTTTATCGTTATTCTCAGCAAACAGCTCTCCATTGTTTCTTCTGAAAAACCCTGGTCAAAAACAAAGTTGCCAAGAGAATAAGCGATCCAGCCATCTCCATATTTTTCAACATCTTGAACTACATGAGGATGATGCCCTATCCCCATATCCGCTCCGGCGTCAATACAAGCTTTGAAAAAATACGATTGGAAAGAACTTGGAGTTGTTGAATATTCTTTCCCTGAATGCAAAGAAATAATAAGAATGTCAGATTCTTCTTTGGCTTTTTCAATGTCCTTTTTCACTCTCTCCATGTCCTCTTCGTTAATCCAAGCCATCCCAGAATATTCATTGGTCGCCTTCCAAGATTCCGGACCCAGATCAGTATATGCCAAAAAAGCAATCTTTGTTTCTTTAACTTCTTTTATTAATGGAGAATAAGCTTCTTGTTCATTAAGCCCTGCACCAACATAATCAATTCCCGCTTCTTTTAATCTCTTAAAAGTATCTTCTAAAGCGTCTCTTCCATAATCAAGCATATGATTGTTAGCTAAAGACAAAACATCAAATCCGGCATATTTTAATCCCTCTATTGCCTCGGGGTTGGCTCTGAAGGAATAAATACTTCCTACGTTTTCCCCTTGGTCTGAAATCAGCCCTTCTAAATTCCCGAAAAGAATGTCTGCTTCTTTAAGATCGTCAGCAATTCTTAAAAACGGAAAACGGAAATCTCCATTGCCGTTTTTTTTAATATTCAATTCAACTCCCCTGTCAAGTATAATGTCGCCAACTGCAAAAAGAATAATTGCAGTATCTTCAACTTCAACCTTATCTTCCAAGACTAAAGGGTCTTCTGACAATAAAACTGGAATAATAAAAACTAAGAGGATAAGAGCTGGAATAATAAATAAAAAATGTTTTTGGTACAGCATTGAAAATATATTAGCACAACAATCACCAGTATGGTATATTATACTAAACAAGGTAAGGATAGTCGACTTACCAAATTAAATTTTAATTTTATGTGGTATATAATATTCTTAATAGTTATCTTTGGGTTAGGAGGATTGCGAGTAATAAATCAATATGAAAGAGGAGTAGTTCTTACGTTGGGAAAATATACAGGAACATATGATCCTGGACTACGATGGATTTTTATTGGCTTTCAAAAAATAATCAAAGTGGATATGAGAATTACAACAGTTGACATCCCCCGCCAAGAAGCAATAACAAAAGACAACGTACCTATTGGAATAAACGCTGTCGTATATTTCAAGGTTAGAAAGGCAGAAGACGCAATTCTAAAAATAGAGAATTATGCTTACGCAACTTCCCAATACGCATTAGCAGCTATGAGAGATATCGTGGGTGGAGTAGAACTTGATACTCTCCTTACTGAAAGAGAAAAACTTGCCCAGGATATAAAGGAAATTGTTGATACAGAAACCGACGCCTGGGGAATAGACGTAACTGCAATTAAAATGCAGGACGTTGAGCTTCCGGCCAGTATGAAAAGAGCAATGGCTGCTCAAGCTGAAACAGAAAGAGAGAAGAGGGCTATCATAATTAAAGCCGAGGGTGAAGTAAAAGCAGCAGAAAACTTGCAAAAAGCAGCCCAGATTCTCGGCGCTATTCCAGGCGGATTATCTTTAAGAACATTGGGGACGATAGAGAAGCTTCAGCCAGATCCGTCAAAAACAGTAATATTCGCTTTGCCGGTAGAGATTTTAGAAGGACTAAAAACAATAACATCGGGAAGAAGAGATTTGAAGAGAAAAGAAACAGAATAGAAACGCAAAAAGAGGATTCAATCCTCTTTTTGGTTATATAAAATTTATCTGATTTCTCTTAAAAACTCTTGTGCAAGTTTTGCCGTATCTCCGGTGCTTGAATAAAAAGACTTCCAAACAACCACAATATCAGCATCGTTGAATAAAGCGCGCTGGACTTCCTGAAAAGTGTCTCCTCCGGCAATGGCAATCATAATGTCATAATTGCTTTTTATCCTTTGAATTTCATGGAAAGGAATTTCTTTCTCTAAATTAAAATGTTCTTCATCTACCCCTCTATGAAGAATTACAACTTGGGGAATGTTTTTTAATTTCCGCAAGACGTTCAAAGGGAAATCAACATTCATCATATCAATCATTGAATCTATCCCGTACTCCTCGCATTTTTCAATAAAAGAATCTAAAGTTTCAATTGGAGCGCTCCCTAAAGCTGTGGCAGCATTAGCTCCTCCTTTCTTGGCAATTTCCACTTCTCTTGTCCCTCTATCCATGCACTTCAAATCAGCAATAATATATGGAACAAATGCTTCTTTATTTCGCATTGAAGGATCTTTTTTCAGCACCTCGTTTTTTCTAGCTGGAAATTTTCGTCCTACAGGAGTAAGTAAATTAAGCCACCATGGAGCATTATTAAGCTCAGTATTTAAAACACTGGTTCCAAAAATTCTCTGCTCCCAAAAATTTCTTATCTCCCTGATTCCCATTGCGCCATATTCTTTAATTAAGGGAGTACCGGCTTCAATAATAATCCTTTTGTCTAAAGGAATTTGGGAAATGATATTTCTGGCTTCGTGCGGACTGCTATTTAAGGCAATTTGCAAATAACGTTGTTTTTTATCTAACATAAAACTTTTATTTTTTTAATATATTTTTAAAATCTTTTTCAGAAATAATTTTTACATTCATTTTTCTTGCTTTTTCAATCTTTGAACCGGGATTTTCTCCAACAACCAAATAGTCAATATTTTTTGAAATTGATTCTGAAACCTTGCCCCCTAGAGATCTAATAGTATCTTTGGCTTGCTCTCTAGACATTGATTTCAACGTTCCAGTCAGAACAAAAGTTTTTCCTGAAAGCTCTTTTCTGGTTTTCTTAAAAGGAATAACTTTAGCTCCTGCTTTCAAAAGATTTTCAATGAATTCTTTATTTTCTTTCTGCGAAAACCATTCTTGAATAGATTGAGAAACCTTTGGCCCGATGTCATTAATTCCTTCTAATTCCATTTTACTTGCTTTTCCAATCCCTTCAATGGAACCAAAATAACTGGCAAGGTCAATGGCTGTTTCCTGTCCAACGTGCCTTATTCCTAAAGATAAGATAAATCTGGGCAAAGAAATTTCTTTTGCTTTTTCAATCGCTTTCTGGAGATTCTTTACTGATTTTTCCGCAAACCTTTCCAATGGAATTAAGTCTCCTTCTTTTAAAAGAAAAATGTCGGGAGCAGAAGATATTAGATTCTCGTCCATTAGTTTGTCTATAATCTTGGGACCAAGGCCGTCAATATCAAAAACTTTTTTCGAGGTAAAATGGTATAGAGATTCTCTTTTTACTGCCGAACAATTTTTATTCGGACATCTCCATACTGCTTCTCCTTTCGGTTTTATTAACTTTGTTTTACAAATAGGGCATTTTCTCGGGAAATGAAATTCTTTTTCTTCGCCACTTCTTAATTCTTTCATTGTTTTTGCCACAGCGGGAATAACATCTCCGGCTCTCTCGACAATTACCGTGTCTCCTATTTTTACTCCCAGTCTTTTTATCTCGTCTTCATTATGCAGGGTGGCTCTGCTAACCATTGTTCCACCCACTTCAACTGGTTTTAAACATGCCACAGGAGTAATAGCTCCAGTTCTTCCTATCTGGACTTTTATATCCAAAATCCTGGTAGTGGCCTGTTTTGGAGAAAATTTTAAAGCTCTTGCTCCTCTGAATCCCTTTCCTGCTTTCCCTAATTTTCCAAATAAAGAATTATTGTCTACATTAATCACTATCCCGTCAATTTGGAAAGCAAGCGTTTCTCTTTTTTTGGCTGTTTCTCTCCAACAATCAACAATCTCGTCAATATTCCTGCACTTTTTCCCTGGATCAGTGATAAACCCCAGAGCCGGCAGAATTTGATGTTCCTGGGAATGTTTTTTCTGTCCAATATCGGTTACAATATCATAAGCAAGGAACTTAAGAGGGCGAGAAGCCGCTATCTTAGGATTGAGCTGGCGTATGGATCCTGCAGCCAAGTTTCTCGGGTTGGCATAGGTTTTTTCTCCCTTTTTCTCCATCCCTTTGTTGAATCTTTCAAAAGCAGTTTTTTCCATATATACCTCTCCCCTTACTTCAATTGTCCCCCTTTCAATAACTTCTTTCAGATGCTCCTCTATTGCCTTATCAACTTTTTTATGCAAGCTTAATTTTAATGGAATGCTTTCTATTGTTTTCAAATTCTGGGTTACGTCTTCCCCTGTCTTTCCATTTCCTCTGGTTGATCCTTTGACAAATACTCCATTTTTGTAAATTAAGCTGATTGCAAATCCGTCAATTTTTAATTCGCTGAAGTATTCAAAATTAGCAGAAGGAATAATTCTTTTTAGATAATCCTGCCAGGCTTGGAGTTCTTCCACCGAGAAGATATCCTCAATTGAAAGCATTGGCGTCAGATGCTCATGTTTTTTAAAAATAGCAAGAGGGATTCCCCCAACTCTTTGGGTTGGAGAATCAGAAGTAATAAGTTCCGGATATTTCTGCTCTAATGAAAAAAGTTCGTGCTTTAAAGAATCCAGAGCGGAATCAGAAATCTCCTGCCTGTCCAAGACGTGGTAAAGATAGCGATGATGATTAATTGCTTTCTTTAAAGATTCAATTCTCTTTTTCGCATCCATTGATATATTCTACATTAATTTGTCATTTTTTAAAAACTGTTTTATTATCTAAAAACACTTATGAAATTGATAATAGTCGAAAGCCCTGCTAAGGGAAATACAATTCAAAAATTCCTGGGGAAAGAATACAAAGTTCTTTCTTCTTACGGACATGTGCGAGATTTGCCGAAAAGCAAGCTCGGAGTTGATGTTGAAAATGACTTTGAACCGCACTATATTGTTCCTTTAAAGGCAAAAAAAACAGTTCGTTTACTGAAAGAAGAATCTAAAAAAGCAGACATTACCATACTTGCCACCGATGAGGACAGGGAAGGAGAAGCAATCGCCTGGCATCTTTCCGAAATCTTGGAATTAAAAGAAGAAGAATACCAGAGAATTGCTTTCCACGAAATAACAAAGCAAGCTATAGAGGAAGCGTTAAAGAATCCAAGAAAGATTGATATTAATTTAGTGGAAGCTCAGCAGGCCAGAAGAATCCTTGACCGGATTGTCGGATATAAGCTATCTCCTTTTCTATGGAAAAAAATAGTAAAAGGATTGTCAGCGGGAAGAGTTCAGTCAATTGCCGTAAAATTTGTTGTTGACAGAGAAAGAGAGATACAAGCATTTGTTCCAAAAGAATATTGGAGCATTGAAGCAATTCTTAAAAAAACAGAGGGAGATCCAAGCTCTTTTAATGCCACGCTACATAAGATCAATGGAAAAGCAATTTTAAAGCCGGGAATTAAATCAAAAGAGAAAGTAAAGAAAATAACAAAAGAGCTTGAAGAAGCAGATTATTCAATAGAAAGCGTTGAGAAAAAAGAAACAAAAAGAAATCCCTTTCCCCCATTAACCACGTCTACTATGCAGCAGGAGGCCTGGAAAAAGCTTCACTCTCCGGCAAAGTTTACAATGATGTCAGCCCAAAAACTTTATGAAGCAGGACTAATTTCTTATCATAGAACAGACTCTTTAAACCTTTCTGAACAATCTCTTACAGAGGCAAGGAAATGGATAACTGAAAGCTGTGGGAAAGAATACTGGCCAGGATTCCCAAGAAGGTTTAAAACAAAATCAAAAAAAGCTCAAGAAGCCCACGAAGCTATCAGGCCAACTGTTCCAAGCAACTCTCCGGAAAAGATAAAAATATCCGACCAAAGGCAGGCAAAGCTTTATGATCTGATCTGGAAAAGATTCATTGCCTCCCAAATGTCCCAGGCAGTTTTCAATTCAACAACAGCCCAGATACAGGCTCTATCAAAAAAAGAAAATTATACGTTAAAAACAAGCGGCCAGACGTTAAAATTTGATGGGTTTTTGAAAATCTATCCAATGAAGTTTGAAGAATTAAATCTTCCTTTGTTGGAAAAAGATGAGAAATTAAAATTACTGAAACTAGATCCCCAGCAGCATTTTACCCAGCCACCTTCAAGATATACTGAAGCTTCTCTTATCAAAATCCTTGAAGAAAACGATATTGGAAGACCATCAACCTACGCTCCAACTTTATCCACTATTCAAGCTAGAAACTATATTGAAAAAAACGAAGACAAAAGGTTTATCCCAACTGAAATGGGAACAACCGTTAATGATTTATTAGTAAATCATTTTCCAAGGATAGAAGACATTAAGTTTACTGCAAAAATGGAAAAGAACTTGGACGACATTGCCCAAGGAGAAAAACAGAGAGTCAATGTTTTAAGAGAATTCTACGAGCCTTTTGAAGAAAATCTCAAGCAAAAATACGAAGAAGTATCAAAAAAAGAATTCACAGACAAACCATCGGGAAAAACATGTCCAAAATGCAATGCTCCATTAATAATTAAGCTCGGGAGATTTGGAAAATTCCTTGCCTGCTCCAAATTCCCTGAATGCAAATATACAGAATCTTTGGAAAAGAAAGGACTGGGTATCAAATGCCCAAGATGCAAAACAGGAGACATCGTTGAAAAAAGAACAAAAAGTAAAAAGATCTTCTATGGATGCTCTAACTGGCCAGACTGTGATTTCGCTTTATGGGACAAGCCAATTAATGAAACCTGTCCCGAGTGCGGATCTCTCCTAATAACGACAAAGAAAGGAGAAGTAAAATGCTCAAACAAAGAGTGCGGATATAAGAAATAGTTCTCAAAAAACTGATAACCTGATATAATCAAGGAATGCAAAACATCTTCACAAGGAAAATAACCTCAAAAAGAGTAATCAAGGCAGTATTGATTGTAGTTGGGATGGGAATAGGTTTTGCTGTGTTTGGAGGAGTTCTGCTCCTCTCTCTCTATCTGGGAGATAAGTATATATATCATGCGTTCTATACAGAGATCTTCCAGAAACCAATATGGTATCTATTCCTATGTCTTGTCTTTGTAATTACCTCTCTATTGGGAATATGGCTTGTTTTTAAGGTAAAGAAGCTTAAGACTAACCACAAATCCTTTACCCTAATAGAGCTATTGGTAGTCATAGCTATCATTGGAGTATTAGCTGCCATTGTCATTACTAGCATGAGTGGAGCTATTACCAGGTCAAAGATAGTAAGGCTCCAAGCCTTTTCAGACTCAATTAGAGCTCAATTGTCTGATTCCCTGGTCTCCTGGTGGCCTTTCAATGAAGGAACAGGAACTGATGCTAAAGATATGTGGGAAGGGAACAATGGGACGCTGGGAG
>Ga0265596_1000610_pt1 | contig 19983 bp, 26 predicted proteins | sample saktaG_FD_190143 | JGI IMG/M metagenome (GOLD analysis project Ga0265596, IMG submission 190143) | Saline water microbial communities from Sakinaw Lake, British Columbia, Canada - sak_2013_06_06_60m | ecosystem: Environmental > Aquatic > Non-marine Saline and Alkaline > Saline ...
AATACTCCAATCCCGCAGCCGTTCGGCAACGTCTTTGCCGATTATCTCGCAAACCGCTTTGAACGGGATATTCTCGTCATGGCCTGTTCGGGCTTTGGTCGACGGAGTGAAAATCGGCTCCGGCAGTTTTTCACATTCCTTTAGTCCTAAAGGAAGTTTAATGCCGCAAATTTCCCCTGTTCCCTGATAATCTTTCCAGCCGCTGCCCGTGATATAACCCCGAACCACGCATTCAACCGGCAACACCTCGGCTTTCCGACAAAGCATGATTCTTCCTTCTAATTCCGGTTTTTGAAAAACCGAAGGGAAATCCCTGAGTTCGGTGCTTAAACAATGATTCGGTGAAACCAGAGAGAGATTATCCAACCAGAATTTGGTAATGCCGGTCAAAACCCTTCCCTTATCCGGAATGCCGTTAGCCATAACCACGTCAAACGCGCTGATGCGGTCGGTGGCAACAATTGCCAAGGTCTTGCCGAGGTCGTAGATGTCCCGGACCTTGCCTCGTTGGCACGGGTATCCCAGAACGTTAGTTTCCATCAACGGATTTTCCAATGTTTCCTCCTTTCAAAAGGGAAACTTTCACTGGTATCGGTCAATAAGCGATCGAAAGAATACAGTCAACTGATTTTTCAGCGATGATTCTTTCCACGATTTCTTCGAAACTTTTTCTTTCCCTCAAAGCTTTGGTGGCTATGGCCCGCAAAGTGCAAATGCCTTTGGAATTGCCTGTAACAGAGGCGAAATCTTCCGCCCAGTTCAGCAGACGGCGCCTTTCTTTTTCGGATAATTCCTTTTGGAATCTCCTGAAAATATCGGCCTCTGCCGGCTCTTTTTCGGCCGCCATTTCTTCGATACAGAACGGGCAGGCCGTGGTATCGTCATCGGTAAAGCCCAGATGCGGCTTTTGATGCTTAAGGCAATAGGCGGAAGATTTTTTGGCGCATTCCAGACAAGCTATGGTATTAAGACAGCCGTCCGGTTTCTTGATGGCCAAAATCACAAACACTTCAGCCGAATCCTCGCCGCAGATTTCACATTTCATCGCAGTCCTCCTTTGTTTTTTAAAGTTCTTTTAATTCTGTGCCAATCTAACACTAACAATTCTTATTGGAAAAATCAAGCCGAATAGGTTTCGAAAATAAATAAACAAAACCCCTCAAAATCGAGGGGTTTTGTTTATTTGAAACATTCTTTCTCTAATTATCGCCAGTTTCTACCAGCAATCTGGACAAGTCACACCTTCTTTTACTGGATTACATTTGCCATCACATACACCCTTGAAACAATTGAGGCATGGATCTGCTGCTGGACAGTCTACATCTGTTTCACTTGTACACTCCGGCCCGCAACATTCATCACTGACTAAACTACAACCTGACCAGGTATTACTGCATGAAGCTGAACAGGTTCCACCAAAGTAACAGGTGTCTGCTGTACATTCATTTGTGTCATCACAGTTCAAATTTTCTGTACAAACCGCTGCGCTACATATTCCTCCGCAACAAATACCACCTGTGCATGTAGCATCGTCTGCTACTGCTGTATTCTGACAATAAGAACTGATTGTTCCCGGATTTATACAAGCATCCATTGTACATTCATTAGTATCATCACACTCTGTGTCTGATGAACAAGTTATTACTGGTGCGGCTGTCCAGCCGAGAGCGGCATAGGCATCAACTAATCCATAGCCATAAATATCGTCTCGACCATCAACTCCCTTATCTTCAGCAGTTTCTTGCAATGCGGCCCTTATCTCATTAGGAGTAGTAGCATTTCCTTTGGCAATTAATAAAGCTGAAACACCAGAAACATGAGGAGCAGCCATTGAAGTTCCCTGGAAGAAATAATAACCCCAAGATATTGTTTTGCCTCTTATCTGGAAGGTCTGTTGCAAAACCCCATCACTATAACCATCAACATTTTGATCCAAAGCAGTATTTCCGCCAGGGGCAACTAAATCCAAAGAGGGTCCGTAATTTGAATAGGGAGCTTTTGTCTCGTCATATTGAGTAGCCCCAACAGCAATCACATAAGCATCGTAGGCTGCCGGATAAATAAGGGTAGACGAATTATCATTTCCAGCTGCAGCTATCACCGTTACTCCTTTTCCAAAAGCATAAGCTACTGCTTCTTCTAAGGTAAGTGAGGGTGAAGAGCCGCCCAAACTCAAGTTAATCACTTTTGCTCCATTATTAACGGCATAATAAATACCATTAACAACTTGGGTATAGCTTCCACTTCCTCTGCTATCTAAAACCTTCACCGGCATCAAACAACTGCCAAAAGCTACACCAGCTACCCCTACGCCATTATTGGTACTCTGAGCAACAGTGCCTGCCACATGGGTGCCGTGACCGTTGTCATCAATCGGGTCATTATCATTATTAACAAAATCATAACCTGAAACAAAACAGGCATTAGCTAAATCCGTACCCTTTCTTATTCCCGTATCCACAACTGCCACTGTAACCCCTTGACCGGTCGAAATATCCCAGGCCTTTTCCATTTGAATCCCACCGTAAACTGAATTATCTAAATGCCACTGATAAATATAATAAAGGTCATTAGGAATCAGTTGGGCATAGGCAATATAGTTTGGCTCAGCATATTCCACTTCTTTTTTCCCTTGGTATTCTTTTACCTTTTCTTCAACCTTGCCTTCAGGAACTTTAATTACTCGAAATGGCTTTTCATCACCCTTAAACTTAACAATAATCTCGTCTTGAACAAACTCAGCTTTGCCATTATCAGAACCATTCTTAGCCATAACTACTCCAGAAACAACTAAACCAACCAAAGCTATTGAACCTAAAATTATTAATCCAATTTTTATCTTTCCCATAATTTAATTTTTAATTAAATTTTAAATTTATCAATCGACCTTTGTTTATAAGTAGTTTCCTTTACTGCTTTTAATTTATATCAAAGAAATTGCTCTGTCAAATCTTGAAAAATAAAAAAGCCCTTTGGGAAAATAATTTCCAAAGGGCTTTGTTTTTCAAGAGTGAAAAAAGCAAACTTTCTTCTTCCTCCTTCGCTGACGCTCGGGAGTCCGAATAAAGACCACTTTGCCACTGACAGGATTAATATCGGCGAATGACAAGCCGAGTTCTTCTTTCTCCTTGCTGACCGCTTCCGAAACAGCTATGCCTGAAGGGCTGTTGCCCAATCCCAGATGGGCTCCTTTGAAACCGCTGGCAAAAGCCCATTTAAGAAATCTCACCCTCATGACTTTAGCAATGCCCTGTCCTCTGCATTCCGGAGAAACATAAAGCAAGAATGATTTGGCAATCCCTTCTTGCCTGTCCGGATTAAAAGCATTGGCTCCCATAAGTTTTTCGCCGTCCGTATAAATCAGACAATCGTATTTCAGGACATCCAAGGAATAGATAATCCTTTCTCTAGGCCAATCTTTCGGGTCGATTAAAGAAAGAGTTTCCAAACATTCTTCGAATAATCCGCTCTCTCTGTTTACTTCGCTCAAAAAAATGAAATAACCGCTCGTCATTACCTTATCCTCCTTCCTTGAATTCACCCGAATCTCCGACCAAAAGATATTCTCCCTGATAAGATACCGGCTGCCTGTCTTTTTTCAACGACCAATGTTGCCGCTTTTCATAATCTTTGTCAATGATTCCGAAATAGTCAAGAAACTTGTTTAAATTTCCGGAAATTCTTATGCATCCTTTAGAATCCTGTCCGCCCAATCTCTGTTCTCCTAAATCCGGGTCAGTGGCGTGCAGCAAGAGCCGGATGTCAATATACATCTTTACGTTATTGACTATCTTATAGCTCCTCTGCCAGCCGAAATCCCAAACCCGGCTTCCTTTTTCGCCGAGACCGCGCCAGCCCTGTTCGTTCTTCGTTCCCAAAGCCCGATAACTGGAATTTTCAATCGTGTTTTTGAAAATGCCGGTAGGCGTAAAAAAATAATCCCCTTTTCTCTGCGGATTGCCGGTGGAAATTTTATCTCTGCCGATTTCAACAATTTCTTTGTTTTCATGGTCAAAGAAACAAACGAAAATCAGCTGACGTTTCGGATGCCTGTCCGCGTACAAAAAATACTGGCTTTCATTAATGCCGGCTGCCGCAAATCTGCTCAAAGCGTCCTGAAAAATACCATTCCGATAAGCCGGTTCGACCTCAACGACATTTCCGATTCTTCCAGCAAACTCTTGCCGGAGCATTCTTATCTCTTCTTTTTTCAGAGACAAATATTCTCCGGAAACCTTTCCGGTCGAAAGAAATAAAAACAGCAAAATCAAAGTCGCTGTCTTTTCCGATTTGAACATTGTTTTCCTCCTTGCCTAATTTTTAAAAAACTAACCAATTTTCCGTCTTATTTTTTAACCAGTTTCCCTTCTTTCGTCATCAGGCCCTTTAATATCTGGGTGGCGCTGACGGGTTTTCCGTTCTCCGCCAGAACAAACTTGATTTTGACGATTTTTATCGGTTTCTTGCTTACTTTCCGGCGTTTCTTGTTGATAAGCTGGGCTGTCTTATAAGTTGCCGGAGAAACCACGATATAATCAAAATCCTCTTTCAAAGTAGGCCCGAATTTGTCTTCTATCTTTATTATTTTAAATCCGCTTTTCAGTTCTTTTTTTATGAATTTTTCCAATTCCCTTTTCCTGTTTTGAAAATTCCTGACTTTCCTTTTTTTGGTCTTTTCCGCCATCCTGTTCGAAGTCAAGCCGATGGTCGTTTCCCCCAAGTTAAAAGCCCTTTTTAAGAGCGATTTGTGTCCGGCGTGCAGAACATCGAAAGTTCCGCCGATAATGACTTTGTTCTTCTTTATAATTTTAAGCATTGTTATTCGAAATCGGAAACTTTTTTAAACCACTGGCCGTGCTGGCATTCCTGGCTGTGCGGCGGCGGGACAACCCTTCTCAGGACAGCTACAGCTTCTTCGAATAGCGAAGGAATGTCCGAAGGAGTTGTTTCTATTTCCTGGATTTCTTTCCTGAAAGGCAATCTGTCTTCGAAACCGCTTTTTTTATCAACGATATAAAAAGCCAAATAGCCCTTTTTAACTGTATCAAAGCCGTTTTTTTCCAAAAGATAAGTATAAACATCCATCTGCAGCTGGAAACGGTCGTAGATATTGGCCGTGGCGCTGCCCGTTGATTTGTAATCCAAAGGAGCCAATTTGCCGCCTTCGAATTCCAGAACATCGTCCACTGCGCCGAAAAGAGTGGCATCCAATTTTTCGTCGTAATAGCGGATGCCGCTGAAGTTGCTTCTCCATTGATTCAATAATTCCTGGTTTTGAAAAAGCTTGGCCGGAATATTATGAGCGACCAGCAAGGGATGCTGTTCCCCCTTTTTCCGGTAGCTGTCGAACTCCTCTTTCAAAAGAAAATCCACGGCCGCGTTCAAAGCATAGGGATAGGGCTGGGGCCTTCTGACGCCCATTTTCTTTTCCAGCCAAAAACAGCGGGGACATTCCAGATATAAATTCAAGGAACTGGGAGATAATTTGATTGGTTTATTGTCAGCCATATATTTAAACTTCCCGAACAATTTTAATATCTTGGCTGTTGATTTTTTCGCCTTCTTTAAAAATGAAATCAGCCGTTAATTTTTTACCCGCTAAAACGTGAGGTAGCCAGATTTTGTCGTCGTCCCACATTTCCTGAAAAGGAATTTCCTCTGTTCCGAACCATTTGGGCATCATTTCCTCGGTTTCTTGCGGCTCTCCTGTCCAATCTTTGACCAAGAAAACATGGACGTCCTGATTCCAATCCTGCTTGTAAGGGAATTTAAATCTCAAGAGGGCGACTTTTTCCATTTCTTTGATTTGAACTCCGATTTCTTCCTGGGCTTCCCTGATAGCCGCTTCTTTGATGTCTTTATCCCCCTTTTCCGAATCCAATTTTCCTCCCACGCCGTTCCATTTGCCGATGCCGAAACCTCTTTTTTTCATAGCCAAAAGCAATTCTTTCTTTTCTTGGCTATCCCTGATTAATAAGCACAAAGTCGCCTGATGCATAAAAACTCGATTATTTTATTTCAATGATTTCATACTCCTCTTTGCCGGCCGGGGTCTCTACCTCCACCACATCCCCTTTTTTCTTGTTGAGAATCGCTTCGCCCAAAGGAGATTTGAAAGATATCTTGCCTTGCAGAATATCAGCTTCTTCCGGCCCGACAATCTGGAAATTCTTTTCCCCTGCCTCGGATTCCAAACAAACCAAAGAACCTATCCGGACTTTATGGCTTTCTCCTTTTTTGACGATTTCAACCTGACTGAGAATCTCTTTCAATTCCTTAATCCTTCCTTCGACAAAACCCTGCTCTTCTTTGGCTGCGTCATACCCGGCGTTTTCCTTCAAATCGCCCTGGGAAGCAGTATGCCTTATTCTTTCCGAGACTTCTTTTCTCTTGACTTTTTCCAAATAATCAAGCTCTTTTTTCAGTTTTTCCAAACCCTCGAGGGTTAAATATTTCACCATTTTTTCACTTTAGCATAAAATCGCCTTTAAAGCAATCCGAACCGCAGTAAAAGACTGTCAAAATTCTCCTGGGAAGGGTTTTTGACTTTGGCGGTAAAAACTGATATTCTTAACAAAAATAAAGATGAAAATTGATTTTCATATCCATTCTTATTTCTCCTGGGACGGCTTTTCCTCTCCCGAAGAAATAGTTGATACGGCAATTGAAAGAAATATCGACTGTATCTGCATTACCGACCACGGTAAAATCGAAGGGGCAATCAGGGCAATGAAGTACGGCTTTGACAAAAACATTTTGGTTATTCCGGGAATTGAAATTAAAAGTCGCTCTGGCGATATTTTAGGGATCAACATCAAAAAGATAATTCCCAACGGTCTGACGGCCGAAAAAACTATAAGAAAAATTCAAAAACAGAAAGGAATGGCCATAATCCCCCATCCTTTTAATCAGCCTGTCGGAAAATTCAAGGGCGGAGAAAAAGAATTTTTAATGGCAGATGCGATTGAAACTTTAAACGCCAGCGTTTTTAAGTTCGCAAACAAAAAGGCGGTCAATTTATCGGAAAAAATGAATCTCTGTTTTACTGCCGGTTCCGATGCTCATCGGGCGAAATTTGTCGGACGCGGCTATTTGGAAATTCCCAAAAACATTCTTTCTGAAGAACACTTGATTGAAGAAGTGAAAAATAAGACCGGCTCCGTCCAGGGAGAAATTCTTAATTTCTATGAAACCCTGGAAAACATTTTAAAGATGAAATCTAAACATCGGTATGAATTTAAGCCAAAAAAGAAAAAAGTTCAAAAATATTGAAATCGGTACCGGGAAATTCTTTTCAAAAATTCCTCTTTCCCCAAACCAATACACTCTTCTTTCCCTTTTTTTGGTTTTTTTATCGTTGTATTTTTTAATAAAAACCCAAATGACGGCTGCCGCCGCTTTTTTCCTGCTGGCGGTTTTTTTTGATTTCATAGACGGTGCAGTAGCCAGGTTTAAAAATAAAGCGACCAAAATCGGCGCCTATCTTGATACAATCTGCGACCGCTATGTTGAAGGAATTATTCTGCTCGGTTTTTTGTTTCTCTCCCTGCCGAAATTCGGGTTTGAAGCCAAAATCTGGATTTTCCTGGCTCTTTTTGGTTCTTTAATGACTACCTATGCCAAAGCAGCGGCCAGAGAAAAGGAATTGGTTCGGGAAGAATTTGAAAAAGGGTGGCTGGCTCGTCCGGAAAGAGCAATTTTAATCCTTTTATCCTTGATTCTAGGCATTTTTAATTTTTCTTTAATGATTTATCCCATTATAGTTCTGGCCCTCCTCTCCAATTTTACTGCCCTCCAGCGCATCTTTTATTATTTAAAAACCGAGTCCCGCAACAACGGGACGAAGAAATAATATGTCGGTCGCTTATTATATTTTAAGCTGTCTCTATTTCTATCTTCCGGCCTATTTTGCCAATATGGCGCCACCCGTATTCAAAAAGCTCGGGATTTTAAATTCTTTATACGTTCCGATTGATTTCGGCAAAACTTTTCGAGGCAAAGCCATTTTGGGCAGTCATAAAACCTGGCGAGGATTGATCCTGGGAACTCTGACAGGCATGTCTGTTGTCTGGCTTCAGTTTTTTTTGTATAAATTTCCCTTTTTTCAGAAAATCAGCTTTCTTGACTACAATAAAATCAATATCCTCTTTTTCGGTTTTTTAATCTCCTTTGGAGCGGTTTTCGGCGATGTTTTTTTCAGCTTTTTCAAGCGCCGGCTTAACATAAAACCAGGCCGGAGATGGCTTCCTTTCGACCAAATAGATTATATTATCGGCAGTTTCTTATTTCTGACTCCCTTCTTTGATATTTTTCCTGTTATCTGGATAGTCCTGCTTTTCTTAACATTCTTTTTACACATTATCGTCAACCGGATAGGTTATCATTTAAAAATTTCGGAAAGCAAATGGTGAAATGCGGACATGGATTTAAGTTTTAAACAATTTTTTCAGCTCTGTTTTCGCCTGTTCCAAAATCCTCTTTCTTTGAGGTTTTAAATTTCCGCCGGCCCGGTTAATGTAAAAATTAAGCATGGACATGGCTGACTGGAACGGCGTTCCTTTGCGACGGCCGCTCTCTTCAGCCGATTTTTTGAGCGAAGCCGCGATTTTCCGCGGGTCGTCCCAGGTAAAAATTCCTTCAGCCAGATCCAAAGCGAAACTGTGTCTGGTTACATATCCCGACCAATTTTTTCCGTTTTTCATAACGATAATTCAAAGACTTTTTGTTTGGAAGAAAAGCCGGAGACAAGATTCAGACGCGAAGGCGCCACCTTGAAATACGAGGCCAAAGCCCTGATAATCGCCCTGTTGGCCTTGCCCTTTTTCGGCGGCTCTTTGACGGCCACGATGAAATTTATCTCATCGATTTTTTCCACTTTCTCTTCTTTCGCCGAGGGTTTGGCTTTGACGAATATTTTCATTGATGCCATTTTGTTTCCAATTTTTTAACTTGTTTTTCGCTGAAACCGAAATGATGGGCGATTTCGTGCCGAACGACGTTTCTGACGATTTTTTTCAATTCTTCATCGGAACGGGCGTGCCTTTCCAAGGGCTTTTGGAAAATGGTGATTTTGTCGGGCAACCTCATGCCGAATCCCCTACCCCAGGCGTTTTGGGGAACTCCTTCATAAAGACCAAGAAACGGGCCGTTGACCGAACCTTCTTCCACGACAATTTCCACGTTGTCCATTTTCCGGCGGATACGCTCGGGTATTTCCGATAAAGCTTCCTTGACCAATTTTTCGAATTCCGTTCTTCGCATTTTTTTCATTATGCCAATTCCAGCGATTTTTGTCTATCTGGAAATATAAAAGAAAGCGCTAAGCGCTTTCTTTTCGAATGACTGGAACCGGGGAAACAAGTTTGCCGTTATCCTGATCTTTATTGGCTCCTTTTCCGTTTTTATTGGGTTTTTTCTGCCGTTTGATAAAACTTTTAAGGATTTGCCGATTTTTCTCTTTGGACATCCTTCCTCCTTTTTAAAAACCCGAATCCCGGCGTTATATTGTTAAAGATGCTGTGATATTGGATATCTTAATCCATGACGGAGAAAAATCAAGCTCCTGAGCAGCAGCGAAAGGAGAAGAAGAGGATTTATCCTCTTAGCCCTGAAGACTTGACAATATTGATAACCGGAGTATAATAAAGGTCAGACGATAAGTCGAATTAACTTAGAGATAAATAAGTGTAGCGACTTAAAGTTTCAAGGTCGCTTTTAAGTTTAAAAAACAGAAAAGAAGGCGAAACCCTCAAGGTAAAACCTTCTTGATAAAAATAAAATGGCGTTCGATTCAGACAGAGGATTTCAACCCCGCGAGAAAGTCCAGGGTAACTGGAAATGCTCAGAATGCGAGGTGGAAATCACCGAACTTCCTTTTGAACCGGCTCAAGACAGACCTATTTACTGTAAAGAGTGCTGGTCAAAAAGAAGACCAAAAAGGGATTTCAACAGATAATTCCAAAACAAAAAACCCGGCTAAGGCCGGGCTTTTTGTTTCTTTATAAAAAACGGCTGGTGACGAAAATCTCAACAGCCGCCGCCAGAATCAGCAGAGGGAACAGAAATTTCAAAAAGAAATTCAAAGCAGCCTCCAATTCCGCTTTCAGGTCTGTTTCCTCCCCTTCCGGCCGAAGCGGCTGCAGCCTGAATTTTCTCAGAACTTTTTTGATGGAAATTTCGCCGAGCTTTAAACCGACGGCCGCCGCCATGATTATGATGGGAATTTCAATCAGGCCGTGAGGCAGAATGCCACTGAAAAAAACCGTCCAGGACTGGAAAAATTGAAAAAAGTAAGCCATGACCCCCAAAAGCACGGCATTGGAAAATAAAACCAGCAGAGGAAAAACAGCGAAGCCGAGCCCCAAGACGATAACCAGAAAGACGGTTAAACCGTTGTTCAGAATAACGAACAAAAATTGGCCGAACAAAGGCATGGCTATTATCGGTTCGACTATTTTCTGAAGCTCCTCCAAAATCGGCTCTATTTCTTCCGGCGAGTTTTGGGCGGAAAAATAGCCGTATAAGGCGGAGAAGATAAAAATCAAAACAGCCAGCAGAATAAATTTTCGCAGGGAAAAAATATATTCTAAAATTCTATTTTTAGGAAACATTTATTTTATTATTTTATTCATTAAATAATCTCTTATCTCCAGCTGTTTTTCAATGGTATTTTCCAGTTCAATGGCCACAAAAGGAGAAAAATATTTCTTGGGATATTTTTTCAAATAATCCAGCTGGCTGAATTTCCGCAAAAAATGGCGGTCATAACGGAGATAGCCGAGCTGGTCCTGATGGCTGTTTTTTTCCAAACAGCTTATATGGTTGCAGCCGATGGGATATTTTTCAATTATTCTCAGATTGTGCTTGAATTTTCCCGGCTGGACAATTCTGTCGTTCTCCAAATGGGTAAAATCAAGGCAGACACCGCCCATTTTTTTGACTTCTTCCTCGTCCAAAGGAAGATAAACGTTTTCAATATAAATCATTTTTTTGTATTTTCCATAATCGCTTTCTTTGTAAGGATATTCGGCGCAGGGATGAATGTTAAAAACCCGGACTTTGAATCTTTCAGCCAAAAAATCCAGCTCTTTTAAGACCATATCATCTCTGAGATGAACGAGAGGAATGCTTTTAACTATTGATTTTTCCAACATTCCGTACAATTCTTTTCTTTCTTTTTTATTAAGGCAGGTCGGAAAAAGGGCGACTTCTTCCAGGCCGAATTTGTTTATCTCTCTGATTTTTGCCCGCCAATCGGAATTATAGGTAGTAGTGATGGAAACTAAAATTTTGCGCATCAGATTTTGCCTTGTTTTATCTTCTGTCTTATTTCTTCAAGCAAAGTATTGAAAAAATAAAGATTGTGGAAGGTCAGCAGTTTAAGGCCGGTGATTTCTTTGGCCCGGAGAAGATGGCAAAGATAATTTTTCCGGTAGTTTCGGCAGACGGAACAGGAGCATTTTTTATCAAGCGGATTTTTATCCTTTAAAAATTTGCTTTTGGCCAGATCCAAACGGCCGGCTGAAGTGAAGGCAATGCCCCGCCTGGCATAATGAGTCGGCACGATGCAGTCGAACAAGTCCATGCCTTTGGCAATAATCTTGGGGATGTCGGTCAAATGGCCGATCCCCAAAAGATGGCGCGGTTTTTGTTCCGGCAGTTCCTTGACAACCGAATTCAGCATTTGCAGCATCGTTTTTTTGTCGTTGCCGAATTCCCCGCCGATGCCGAAACCGTCGAAATCAAGCGAACCTATGAATTTGGCGCTTTCAATTCTCAGATTCTTGTATCGGCCGCCCTGGACAATGCCGAAAAGAGCTTGCCGGGAGTTTTTCTCTTTCAGGCAAATCTCTGCCCAACGATGGGTTCTGGCCAGAGATTTTTCAGTGTATCCGCGATCAGCTATAGGAGAAGTGCATTCGTCAAAAGCAAAGATAATGTCGGCCCCCAACTTTTGCTGTATTTTAATCGATTCTTTGGGACCCAGGAAAATCTCCCGGCCGTCCAGAAAAGAGCGGAAAAAAACTCCGTCATGCCTGATTCTTAAAAGTTTCGGCTGCTGGCCGTGTCCTATTTTATCGCTGTTCTCTTTTTTCAATATTTTGCCCATGCCGAAATCCTTGCCAAAGCCCAGGCTGAAAATCTGGAAGCCGCCTGAATCCGTCATCAAGGGTTTCGGCCAGTTCATGAATCGATGCAGCCCGCCGGCTTTGGCTATGATTTCTTCCCCGGGCTTCAAATGCAAATGGAAAGTATTGGCGATCAAAATCTGACTTTTGCTTTCCGCCACTTCCCTGCTTTCCAAAGTTTTAATGACCGCCTGGGTTGCCACCGGCACCAAACAGGGAGTTTCCACCAGACCGTGGTTCGTCTTCAATAATCCCAGTCTTGCCCTGCTTTTTTTCGATTTTTTAAGAATTTTAAATTGAATCATTACCTTATTTCAAACCCCTTGAATTCGTCCCGGCAATCCTCCCAGACCAGGTTAAAATCGTCTATTTTAGCCCAAATCGGGCCTTGGCGGGCCCAATTAACGAGTTCCTCGACATCTGCCCTCTCCCCTTCAAAAACCGCTTCCACCCGGCCGTCTTTGAGATTTCTGACCCAGCCGGAAACCTTCAATGCATCGGCTTTTTTCCTGGTATTTTCCCTGAAAAAAACGCCCTGTACCCTGCCTGAAACTAAAATATGAGCTCTTATTTTTTCTTTATCTTTCTTCATTTATAATGGGAAATTCCTCTCTCCAAGGAACCGATATAATATCCGGCGCCAGAAAATTCAAAGCGTAAAATAAACAGATAACGGCCAGGATGACGGCTAAGAATATCTCCAATTTTAACATAGTTTTAGTGACGTAATATTGCTAATAGTTACAGCATATCAGAAATTTGCAGCAGGAACAAATAAAAAAGCGGCTCGGTCGATGACGAAGCCGCTTTGTTTTCGCAATCTGAACTGTTTTTGCATAGCGGGCAAAAAATTCATCTGTTTTCGGCGATGTAAGTCATTACTTCATCGCACTTTGCCTGGGCAATCCTACCTGCTTGGACATAGTAGTCAAGAAGTACAGAAAGCGGAAAAGCAGTGTAGAAGTTGTAGCCTGCTTCCCTTAGCTCTTCTGAACCACCTTGTTGTCGATCAACCAGGACAGCTACGCCGGCAACCACGAGTTTTGCTTCTTCAACAACTCCAATCGCCTCTTTTTTGGTATCAGCCTGAGTTATCAAATCGTCAACTAGGAGAACCCGTTGGCTAGGAAGATAGTCACCGGCAACAACTGAGTCAATCTTCCGGCGATCTCCCTCAACCTTCTTACCGAGTTTCAACAGTGGTTTCTTTGACAGCTGTGAGACCACTTTCGCAAATGGCTCACCAGCACGCGGAATTCCAACCACCAGATCGAAAATTACGCCTTCTTTTTGAACCATGATGTAGAGCTCTTGACCGATTGCCTCCACATCATCATCGGTCAAAGGTCCGCCGTTCTCCGGTATCCGCAAAGTAAGATAGATGGGTGAAAGCGGAGCATCGGGGTTCTTTTCGTGAAGTTTGAGTTTGAAGGCGCCGAATTTTATGGCCTCGCGATCATGAATTCTGTCAGCTACCTGTTTCTGTGTTTGAGTTAATCCTCTTTCAGCCGTCATCCTTCTTTAACCTCCTTCAGTTAGTTTTCAACGCCGAATCTATTTCCTCGGCAATTCTTTTGGCCGCTTCAACCGGACTGCCAATTTCCTCGGGCGGTTTGGTAATGGGACGGCCGATAACCAGGTAATCTGCTCCGGCTTTGATTGCTTCTGCGGGAGTCGTCACTCGCTTCTGGTCTCCAACAGCTGCCCACTTTGGCCGGATGCCCGGAGTAACCACCATGAAATCGGGCCGGCAAACGCTACGGATTGCTTCAATTTCCTTGGCCGAAGCAATAACCCCGTCAAGTCCGCTTGCCTGAGCGAGCTGAGCGAGATGAACGACCAGCTCTTTGATATGTTCTTCCTTGAGTTCTTCCAGGCTTCGAGAATCCTCGGTAATGAATTTTTCCCGAAATCCCAATCTCTTGAGGTCATCATACTTGAGACTGGTAAGGATTGTGACGCCGAGAATCAAAGGACGATGACCCGGAAGTACTGCTTCATCAACTGCTTTTCTTGCCGCCATCATCATCGCCAGACCGCCCAGACAGTGAACATTGAATATCTCAACCGTCATTTTGGCAGTCGCTTGAGCTGCCCCGGCAACAGTATTGGGAATATCCATAAACTTGCCGTCAAAGAAAACTCGACCGCCCAAGTTATGGACAAAATCCACTGTCTGGGGAGCTCCAGCAGAGGTTAAAAGCTCAAGACCCACTTTGAAACAACCGACATGCGGTGAAAGCTGTTCAACGAGGGGTTTGGCTTTTTCCAGGCTGTCAACGTCAAGAGCAACAAAAATTCTTTCCTTCGCTTCCGTTTCCATAACGGATTCCTCCTTTTCCTAAGATTAATTGTTAAGATACAAATATACTAAACCTTTTGGTTTAGTTGTTTAATAAGGCAATTATAAAACAAAGCCAAGAAAAAACAAGGAGAAAAAAACTTGACTATTATAAGATAATCTATTATAAACAATTATTATCTTTGAAAAAAAAGTTGCAGTTCTTTTAAAATCGGGAATTGAATATTTTAAAGGAAGGAATGAATGAGATGAAAACTACGAATGTTGTTTTAGCCGTGTTTTTATTTGTCCTTATCTTGGGTTGCGACGGAGACATAGATACATCAATAGGTCCTGATGACAATAAACCTTCTTATGAAGAAGCTCTTATTAGAAGATTGTCAGGCAACCCTTTCCAAACCTGGTCCCCCTTTGGAGACAGAATTATATTTTGCCAGGATGGCGACATCTGGCTGATGGATAATGATGGTTCAAATCTGCAGGAATTGATAATATTTCCGGATGCACAAGAGAGTGCTTCCCATCCCGACTGGAAAATATACGACAGAATCGTATTCCAGCTAAATTATCCAAACGGCTCAGAAATATGCAGTAAAAGAGCATTTTCCGGGGTAACAGAAAGAGTTAATTTTGATTTACCGGAACCAGGACTCAGCCAATATCAGTTTCCGACTCTTTCTTCAGATGGGAAATATATTGTCTTTACTTTTAATGACAATATGTATTTGAGCGAATACCCGCCAAGAGGAAGAGCAAGCTTGATAGAGGTTAGTGAAAAAATTAACAAATCCTTGGAATGGGTTGGAATGTATAGTTGGTCCGCTGATGAAAAAATCGCCTTTGTCGCGAAAACATCGGAAGGAACCAACATCTATGTTATGGACGATATTCGGACAAAAACCGTCGTTCAGATAACCAAAGGCAATATCAGAGATTTCAATCCTTCGTGGTCTCCCGATGGAAAATACATTGCTTTTGATTCAAACCGAGAGAACATAGCCAGTGAACATAATATTTGTTTGGTCAAAAGCGATGGAACGGGTTTGAAAATATTAATCAAGTCAGCCCAATATCCGAGATTTCATCCTTCTGACAATAAGTTATTATACTCTGCCCAGCGAGTGGAGGGGTGGAAAATCGGTTTAATCCACAATGTAATCCAAAAAGAGTAAAATAAGTTATTTAAAAAGCCCGACAGAGATAACCTCAATGTTGGGCTTTTTTCTTTTTATAAGGCAATAAGAAAAAGCATGACCAGAGAGTAAGAATAAAAAATCAATCCTCCCTGTTTTAAAGTGGACGGTGCAGGATTCGAACCTGCGGCCTCTTCGATGTGAACGAAGCGCTCTACCACTGAGCCAACCGTCCGCTGGTTTATTCCGGAAAATGCCGGTATCTAGCTCAAAATAACAAATTTCCGACGCACCTGCAAGGCGAAGAAAGCAAGCTTTCTTCTTCTCTCTTCGTTATCGCTTGAGAAACAAAAGAGAGCGTTGAAACGCTCCCTTTTGAGTCCAGCGAATGCCGGCACCAAATTAAATTATTCTTTGGAACAATTCCCTGGTTTTAATCTTGGCGATTTTCAACTGAAGAATTTTCTTTGATTTGTAAATCTGATATTCTTTTTTCCTCAAATCCAGCCATTCTTCGAATTTGATGATGCGTGATTTAAGAAGCCAGATGATCAATAAGGAGATCATCAAGGGCAGAAAAAACGAATCAAGAAAAATATTGTTGGTCAGGCCCGTGGAAACAGCTGTGGCGGCTCCGGCTACCGCTGCTCTCGTCACGGAAACACTGGCAATATCGGAACGGGAAATCGAACCGCTGGAGACAGAGTTGGAACGGGAAATCGAACCGCTGGTTACTGAAACAGTATTGGTCAATTGGGTCTGGCCGAAAGTGAAGCTTTCCGAACCAGCCACGTCCGCCCTGAAAGTGACTACTTTTTCTTGATAAGCGGACAAACTGCCGATATTAAGGCCGGTCAGAACATTCCCCGAAGTCAAGATATTATCAACTCTCAAATCACCGATGTAGACCAGGCCGCTCGGCAAAGTGTCCCTGACAACCAGGTTGTAAAGAGGATTGCTGCCTGCTTTGACGGCTATCCTGAAGTTAAGCACCTCGCCTGGATCAGCGTAAGCCAAATCCGAATAGACTGTGCCTTTGGAAAGATTTCTGACCGTTTTGTAAACCGAAAAGTCGGCGTAAGTTTGACCACTGACATTGACGATAACCGAATCGGAAATCGAGCCGCCAGAACCGGTACAAGTAATAGTGTAAGTTTTCGAAGAAGTCAGGATGCCGGTTATCTGCGAACCGCTCAAGCTTTTCGTTCCCGACCAGTCGCCGGAAGCATAGCAATAATTGGCATTATACGACGTCCAGCTCAAATCAGCCGAATTGTTGTAAGAAATGGTGACATAACCGTCATAGCCGTTGGCTCTGATGCTAACGGCCGACGAATCACAAGTGGTGGTGAAAGTTTTATTTTCGCCGTAAGAAGTGCCGGCGGTATTTTTAGCCACTGCCCGGTAATTGTAAATGGTGCACGGACTTAAATTAGAAACGGTAATGCAATAAAGCCCTGTTTGAGTCAGAGTCTGTTCCGAAGTTTTTTGGCCGTAACTTTTGGTCTTGCCGTATTCGAACCAGGTAATGGTATAACTATCCCCTCCCGTGTCGGTTAATTCTCCGACAAAATTGACGGCAGTCCCATCAACGCTGGTGAGAGACGGACAGCTTTGGGCTGAAGCAAAATTAAAAGACAATAAAGTTCCCAAGAGCACGGCTGCAATAACGATAATATTGTTTTTCATTGTTTTTTTCTTAATCATAATTTCTTTAGCGAGTGACTATCGCCGGCTTTGTAACGACAACCGGCGGTCTGGCTGAAACTCTCACTTCCACCGAATCGGTTTCGGTTTTGCTGTCGTCGGCGTTCCAACAGGTAATGCTGAAGTTATAAACTTTCAGAGAGTTCAATTGGACTAATACTGAACCGGAAGTTTGCTTTGACCCAGACCAGTCGCCCGAGGCCTCGCAAAAAGAGGCATTTCTCGACGTCCAAGACAAAGTAACGGAATCTCCGTATCTGAGATCGATCGGACCGTTGGAACCGTTGGCTTTAAGGTCAACGGTTACGTCGGGAACGCAAACAGTGGTAAAGCTTTTAGTCAAGCCGTAAGAAGTGCCGGCGCTGTTTTGGGCCACCGCCCGATAATAATAGGTGGCGCAGGTATCCAAACCGGTAATAACGGCGCAAAACGAACCGAGTCCGGTTTGGAAAGTATGAGTGCTTTCAAAAGCGCTGCCTAAAGAATAAGAGCTTTTGCCGTATTGAAACCAAACCTCTAAATTAGGATCTCCTCCGTCATCGGTTATTTCACCGACCAAAGTGGCTTGTGTTTCCCCCACTTCGGTATTGGCAGGGCAATTATTAGCCGAAACGAAATAAACGGCTATCAAGCTGGCTGCCGAAAGAATAACGGAAAAAATAACTGTTTTAGTTATTAATTTTTTTGTTATCATAAATGTTTAATCAATTTTTAATTATTTTGTTTTCCGACTTTTCAACAATAATTCCTCTATTTTTGCGGTTATGGTTCCATAACCGCAAAAATAGAGGGAGGAAGAAAATGAAAATCATTTCCTTCCTCCTTGGCCGAGTTATCGGCTCCTGACTCTGGGAGCCGAGGTCCGTACACTGGGAGCACGGACCGAAGAAGCGGCCGGCGAAACCGTTCGCACGCCCGGAGAACGGACGGCAGATACGGTTCGCACGCTCGGTGGCCGAACATTCGACGTCCGGACCGGTGCACGAACAGAATAATTGTAATCGTAATAGTTGTAAGAACTGTAACTGGAATAACCGTAATAGGGTCGTCTTCCCCTGTAAGACATCATCGGCTGCTGCGGATAAGAATAAGCGGGGGTGAAGGGCGGCAAGACGTAAACATAATGGATTTCTACAACCCTTGCCTCCTCTTTTTCCGTTTCCTTTTTCTGAGCAGGTTCTTTTTCAGGAGCCGGTACATCTTGCGCTCCGGCCGGCCTGATGTTTTTGACGGTACAAAGGCATAAATTGCCGCATTCCTGCAGAAAGATGTATTCAATCCGATATTCTTCGGTTTGAATCCTGACCAGAAATCCTTCTGTCGATCTGCCGAGTTTTAGAATCGGGTCAGGCGTCCTCATGATTTTTTTCGTCACTCGGGAGCGCCAGCCCATGGAGTGGAAAATAGCGCCGTCAGAAAGGGTAATCTTTTTCACCCTTTCTTCCTTTATCGCCTCTTCCACCAGACCTAATATTTCTTCCGCTTCATCAGCGCTGATATCCAGATTAACGGCCTCTTTAAGGTCGAACCGGATATAACGGATGAAGTCCTGCCTGTCTTCTTTGGCGAATTTGGCCGCCAAATCGCTTTTGTTTTTGATTTGTCCAAGCCAAGGCGCCACGCCCAACCGGGTAATTTCCACATACTTGTCCTGGACCGCCATGGCAGCCAGGCTAAACGTGGAAATCAAAATCGCTGCCAATAACACTGACTTTCTCATGTCATCCATCCTTTCGAGAGTTCTATCCTTATATTATTTTTAAATTGCCACTATTGATTGGCTATAACGGCAATCCTTTTGATATCTTTGCCGGGAGGCCAACAACTTATTAATACTAAACTATTTTCGGAATTTGTCAAGTCCCGAGGTATCTCCTCCCCTCTTTCTAAAAAAATCTTTTGGTCAACGAAATAACTGAATTTTTCACGGTTGAAATAAACGATAATTTCATCTCCTTTTTCCAGCTCAGTCAACCGACTGAAAACCCAGTCATATTTTATTTCGGGCCAGCCGGCCGGAGCCGAATGCCCTAAAATCACTGTTTGGCCGGATTCTCCCGGCAAAACCGAATCGGGGAAATGAACCGTGCCGCTGTCCAATGATTTTTCGACTTGGCCGCCTGGCTCAACGGAAATCAAAGGAGCCGAAATTCCGATCTTGGGAATTTCCAATCCGTTTTCTTTTTCATAATAACCGGCCGGCTTTTCTCCTTTCTTAAAAAAATCGGCTTGAAAGAAATCGCTGAAAAGGCCGGAAACCGCCCGGTAATTGAAAACCCAGGAAACTTTGTTCCAGTTAATGATTAAAAAAAACGTCAAAAACAAAAAAATAAAAACCGGCAGAAGTTTTTTAAATTCCATCTCAGTTTATCCTGAAATTATGAGCCAGAAGCTGGATTATGACCAATTTGTCCAGAAAAACCAAAACGAACCACAAAGCGACATAGCCGACTGTCTTAAAAACAATGTCTTTATATTGAATCTCAAATTTGCGATAAATGAAAAGGTCGTAAAAAACGGTCAACAATAAGGAAAGAATAATGAAAAACAGCGAACCGTAAACGATTTTTTGGATTAAATCGTAATAGCCGCTTGTTATGAATTGGAAAAAAAGGAAAAGAAGAGGTTCTTCCAGCTTCTCTCCGGTGGCGGCGGATATGACTTGGCCATGGCCGGAAATCGCTGCCGGTTCTTCTATTTCTCCCTCTGCCGA
>Ga0265596_1000612_pt1 | contig 19920 bp, 14 predicted proteins | sample saktaG_FD_190143 | JGI IMG/M metagenome (GOLD analysis project Ga0265596, IMG submission 190143) | Saline water microbial communities from Sakinaw Lake, British Columbia, Canada - sak_2013_06_06_60m | ecosystem: Environmental > Aquatic > Non-marine Saline and Alkaline > Saline ...
CCGTTCGTATGCCCGCATTGAGATCGAGAGCTTCAGTAACGATGGTGGAATTTTGCCTTTGCGCAAAGGGAAGAGATGTGGAAGCTAAAAAGAGTCCGTCAACAGAATTCCTGGGCATATCTGTCAGACAATCAATTGCGGCCGATACTGCCATTGTTATTGAATCTTCATCATGGCTTGCGATCGCCTTTTCACCTCTTGCTACACCAGCCGTTGCGGGATTGAACCATCCCAGCTGGTCAAAAATAATTTTTCGATTCATTCTGTACCAGGGGATGTAAGCGCCGTAAGACGTGATACCAACCATAGTTTCATTCCTCCTTCGTGATTGTGTGTTTTGGTTTTTAAAGGTTTGTATCAAAATTTCAGAATTTCAGATGTTTCCTTACTTGAATAATTAACCTGAAAAGATATTTTGACCCGAATATTAAATGTGTTGGCTTAAGAGTGGAACAGCATGAAATATGCCAATTTTAAAAGTTATATTTATTAATAATTATAATGGCTTAAAAAATATAATCGTATATGCTGAAGCCTTTCGAGTCATTATATGGGCAATAGTTATTTTATGGACGTTTAAAAGATCCTGTATTGAGCCACCCACCTCCATCGTAAAGTGATGGAGGTGGGTGACAAAGATTAGATGGTAGTTTTAAATTACACTTTTTTCCTCCAGCTCTCCCAGTTTTACGGGACCGTATCCGAGATAATTGAGATAGACATACCCGTTGTCAGCGCCGACTGGACGACATACCCATTTGGTTCTTGGTGGCGTTTCTGTTGCCTTCCACTGGGCTTGTGCACAGACAATTGACCCGTAAACCGGATCTTGAACCGGAGTAAACATGCCTCGTTCTATCCAGTTTTTATCGTGCATTGTTTGCCAGGGTGGTACGATTTCCGCCACAACCGGGGTAATGGGGGCAAGGCGACCGCTCTTTGCGTATTCAATAGATTTTTCTGTCAATTCCTGGCTGGTGAACTGTGACGTCAAGGGGTTGATCATAGCCTGGTATTTAAACTGCCAGTCTTCCTTCATGAATGGCGCCAGGGTATCCCACTCGTCAGCGCCCCATTCATCCCATTTGCCGAGGATATCTACGAAGCCTTTCCACATTTCAAGACGCAAGCCACCCAGGAACACACCGCCATCCTTGGTCGGGAAGAATCCGTAAAGCCAGAGAGCGGTGTCGAGGCTGCCGAAACGTTCCGTGATGTGACATTGATCGCCGTACCAGTGCAGGGCATAATCATTGAGCCGTTCGTAAGCCTCTGCTGATGCCACATCAATTGCCTGCCCTTCACCGGTTAACTCTCTGTAATGCACCGCAGCCAGGATACCCGTGGTGGCAAATGCGCCTCCCACGCACCACGCAATCCATGGCCCCGCCTTTGTGGGGACCGCCCACGGCATGTCATCATACGTCTTTCCTTCAGTTAAGAACTCACCGGTTTGATATTGAATGCTTGAGCGGGCCTGTGCCACGTTATCATAATCGAACTGTTTTCTTTTGCTGTCACTACCAAACTGACCGTGAGCTGTAATCGAGGCGAAAATAAGTCTCGGGTTGATTTTGCTGAGTTCGTCATAGCCGATGCCCCATTCATCCATCTGTCCGGCCGGATAGGTTTCAATTACGATATCCGCCTGACCAGCGAGGGACTTGAAGATCTCACGGCCTTCTTCTTTCTCAAGGTCCAGCGTAACATGGTACTTGTTCCTGCCCTCTTGCAGGTAAGCGAGTCCCGTATCCTTGTTCATAATTCCGTCAGGTGAGTATGTCCTGACAAGATCGCCTCCGGGAGGTTCGATTCGGATGGTTTCGGCGCCTAATTCCGCCAGAAGTGATGAACAATAGCAACCCGCCATGCTGCGGGAGCTTACATCCAGCACTACCAGATCATCCAGGGCCTCCGGTTTTTCAAAGTTTTTTGCGGGATCATCCATGGATTTGACATGATCCGCCCAATCTGCCCATTTTGCTCTTGTATAATCTGCCATCTTTCATCACCTCCTTAATATGGTGCCGTATTTTCCGTCCCAGTCGGCGGGTGGGCGGCGACCCTGCATATCCTTCCATTTTCCGAGAACTCCGTGTGTGTATAGTTCATCGATTTGTGTCTGGCTTCTTCCCAGAATCTTTGTCATGACATATTCGTTGTCAAACCCCACGGGTCTCACTGTCCATTTGATTTTAGGCGGGGTCTTTGACATCATTACGGGGAAACAGTGCTCTGCGTACTTGCCATACAGAGGATCGTCGATCTCCTTGACGAAGTCACGCTCCCGCCTGTTTGGATTTTCGTACATATCCTTTCCGGTGTGCACACGGCTGGCTGCAAAACCGTGTTTGATCCCCAGTTCTTCTACTTCATCGGCCGTTTTCGTGACAGCCCAGTCGGCGATGATCTTCAGAATTGCGAGGGCATTTTCCTCCTTAAGGCGGGTTATATGATCCTTAAATCTTGGATCTTCAGCCAGTTCCGGTTTGTCCATGGCTTCACACAGTCCCTTGAATTCATCGGGAGCCGGCGCCGCAATGGCTGAAAACTGATTGTCCGCGCAGAGGAACGTATCCGCCGGGCATATACACTGGTCTCTGTTTCCTGACGGTTCTGCACCCTTTCCTTTCAACTGTTGATAGGGCCAGATCCATTGCATGGCCCGCATGATGTTTTCGCTCTGGGACATTTCGATATACTGGCCTTTCCCCGTTTTCTTCCTGTGATGAAGTGCGGCAAGAACGGCTGTTTCCCCCATGAGACCACCGAAGTAGTCACAGATCCATATCCCCTGTTTGAGTGGCGGTTGCCCGGGAAAACTTGACATCCAGGCGTAACCGGAAAGTGCCTGGGCGGCGCCGTCATTAGATGGACGGTCTTCCTCGGCGTATTGACCCCACTGGCCGAAACCGTTCTTTTCGATGTAAATGATGCCGGGGTTGATTTTCTTGAGATCTTCGTATCCGATGTTCCACCGATTTGTCACCGCCGGCCTGAGATTAAATTCGACGATGTCGGCTTTGGCAACCAGTTCCTTGAAAATATCCTGGGCCATGTCGATGTGAAGATCAAGCGCCATGTAGTATTTGTTCGGATTGATGTGCATGAACATGGGACCCTGCTCTTTGTAAAACCAGTCAAATGGTTTTAACGAACGGGTAACATCTCCCGCGGGAGGCAATTCAATTTTGATAACCTCTGCGCCCATCTCACCAAGGAAAGAGGGTCCTGATGGCCCGAATAATAGAGTAACCAACTCGAGAACCCTCAGTCCCTTAAGTGGACCGGGTTTGCTGAACTTGTTCTTGACGTAGCCTTTAAAAGCTTCTGACATAAGCGTTCCCTCCTTTAAGGTTGATCTTTTGTCGTTTGTATAAAAAAGGCGAAAGGCTAAGGGTAAAAATCAGCAGACTTTGCAAATGCCTTGCCTTTTTCATACCTGGTTGTGAACTGCAGTTCATGAATGTTAATTGAGATGTATAGAAAAGAAATACAGATTTGAATTTATCACCCCCTATCTTTCTTATAATGTTAAAAAAACAAAACGGGTGTAACTCATTTAGTAGGTATTGTTTGAATAGAAAATATAAAATCAGAAAAACACGATCTGGAGTAAATCATAAAATTTGCGAATGCACAATATTTATTTTGGATATATTGCCTTGTAAGGCTCAAGGGCAAAGGGCAAAGGAGCAAGGAGCAAGGAGCAAGGAGCAAGGAGCAAGGAGCAAGGAGCAAGGTAAAAGGTTAAAGGTTAAAGGGGAAATATAATTTTGAATTTTGAATTCTTAATTTTGAATTAATTAAAAATTAAACATTGAGAATTAAGAATTAAAACAGGGTGGCATGGCGATAAAAAAGGGTGTAATTTCCACCATTTCAAATAAAATGGAAGAAAAAACACCCCTTTCAAATATGCTGCACTAATTTTCATAAATTTGGGGATGTAGCATTATCCCAGACTGCGCATGATATCTCTTGCAATGATCATTCTCTGTATCTCGTTGGTTCCTTCATAGATGGATGCAATGCGTGTGTCTCTGGTATAACGCTCTACGGGATATTCAGCGGTATAACCGTATCCCCCAAGCATCTGTACAGCGCAGCGGCACGCCTTTTCGGCGGCTTCCGTGGCAAAATACTTAGCCATGGATGACTCCCTGGCAAAGAACTCGGTATTTTCCTTCTGATATGCGGCATTCATGAGAAGAAGCCGCGCCGCTTCAAGCTCCGTGTAGCGTTCTGCAATCATCCACTGAATGGCCTGGAAGTTAACGATGGGCTGGCCGAACTGGATTCTGTCTTTCGCGTATCTCGTGGCGTAGTCCATTGCGGCAAGTCCAATTCCAAGGGCCATGGAGCCTATACCGATACGGCCGCCGGTCAGCTCCGCCACTGCTATCCTGAATCCGTCATTGAGTTTTCCCATAAGGCGATCTTCGGGGAAACGACAATTATCAAATATCAGCTCGTTTGTTACTGACGCCTTCTGACCCATCTTGTGCTCGGCTCTACCCACGGTGAAGCCCGGGTCATTCTGTTCTGAAATAAAGGTGCTAATGCCTTTGCCCTTTTTGGCTTCCTTATCCGTTACCGCCCACAGCACATAGCAACCGGCATATTCAGCGCTCGTTATGAAAATCTTGCTGCCGTTTACGACCCATTCATTTCCGTCAAGCACCGCATGAGTGCGCATATCGGAAGGATCAGAACCAGCAGAAGTCTCCGTCAGGGCAAAGCCCCCGGCAGAGTACTCACCTGAGCAGATCTTCGGTACGTATTTATTCTTTTGCTCATCACTGCCAACGGATTGAATAACCTCGGCAACCATGTTATTTACCGACATTGTAACTGCAGTAGATGCGCAGGCCCTGCCGATTTCCGTCATGGCCACGCTGAATGCAATCACCCCCGCTTCAGAACCACCATATTCGGCGCTTACGTTAATGCCCATGAGGCCGAGTTCGGCAAGCTTTTTAAGATTACCAAGAAATATCTTCTTGTTTTCTTCACTATAAGGATTCTCGTCGAGCTGTGCAGCCACCGGCGCCAGCTCGTTCTGTGCAAAGTTCCTCGCCGTATCCTGTATCAGTTTTTGTGTTTCTGTAAGTCTTAAATCCATTTCTCCTCCTTGACTTTTTATAATTTATTGCACATTGATCAAAGTTAAGTTCCAAAGTCAAGATATTATTGATGCATCATCCTAAGGTGAGATAAAAAGAGGGGGTGCAATCACCCCCTCTTTTAGTTTATGATTTTAGCTGTCGATGATTTTCTGGATATCCGGCGGATAGTCTACTTTCTGCGGCAGGAATATGAGCTCAGCGTCAACGAATTCTCTCAGAACAAACAATTCCCTGTAAGTGGGATGAGGAGTTTCGCCGGACAGTTTTGATACATTGATGTCGAAGCCACAGTTTTCCTTAACCTGTTCTACCGTGACACCGGGATGAGTAGTATCCAGATACATGATTCCCTCATCATCAAATTTGTAAGTAGCAAAATTGGAAACGACGCCACAGGGACCGGAGTTGGCAAACGGGGTGCCTGCCCAGACCTCCTTCTTCGGTTTCCACTTTCCATCCTTCCAGTCGGTGCACCACCAGCCGGGAGTAGTTGTATAATCGTTCCTCTCAAGGAATCTTCTCTTTTCCTGGAGGATGATATACGCTACCCTGTGGGACATCGTTCCGATATCGGAATTTCCCCCACTGCCCGTGAACCGGTGCGTCGGGGAGTAATAATCGCCGATAGATGTGACGTTGACTCCGCCGTACTTATCAATGGCGGCGCCTCCAAGGAATCCCAGTGATACAAAGCCCTGCTGGAGGTAGTAACCGAATGTATCTACCAGTCCGCCCAGGGATGAACTCATATTGGCGGCCCTCTGGTCGCACACAGACATGGGAACATGCATGGTTTTCCCGTCACAGATTCCTGCTTCATAGATAAGCAGGGCACCCGGCGCGACTGTCAGATTCGCTGTCATAATACCTACCATGGGGAGTCCCGTTCCCGCAAAGACGATGTCATCATTCCGGACCTCGTGAGCAATGGCAATTGCCATCAGTTCAGGGAGGATGAACTCTCCAGGTTTCGCTTCTTCATCAGGAATAAGATCAATTAATTCCATCAGTTCTTCAACAGATTTACTCATTTTCATTCCCCCTTTCTTTTAATAGCCGCTTCTTGCCACGGATAAAGGAATCGTTACCCTTGGTGCCGGTTTCTGGCCTCTCAGGATCCTTGTGCTGTAACCGAATGTACTGTCTGCCTTGAGTTCCATTAACCTCTTGGCACCCACCTTAATCATGAGGTCTTCCCAGCTTGCCGGACCGTATATCCATTCTTCGATCCACTTCTTCATATCCTCTTCATTTCTCGAGGCAGCGTCCATTCCACGCATGAACGGCGCATCATAATCATAGTAGAAGGGTACGGCGCTTGGATAGCCTCCGTATGGACATTCTACGATGGCGTCAACGGTGAAATAGGGGATCTGATTTGCATTCGGGTCTTTCCTCAGTTCAGATTCAGGGACGAGTTCTTCGCAGGTCAGGATGACCGTATCGCATGCAAAAACGAGTTCTTTATCGATAGTGCCGATGCCTCTCCATCTTGCCGTTCCCTTTTCACCGGCCTTTGCTACATGGATAAGGGCAATATCCGGTTTTGCAGCGGGTAACAGCATAACATCTCCGTGGCCCCAGAAAGGTTCTTCCATCTGTATAAACTTTTTCTTTGCTATTTTTGGATTACTGCCATCCCTGAGCCCAGCCTTTCCAAGGGCGTCATATTTCTCGTCATAGAGATCTGATCCCAGTGGCGCATAGTAGGGGATAAAGGGAGCGCCGATTGCACCGGCAAGAAATCTCATGGCGATGGCGCCATGTGAATAATCTTCCAGGATGACTTCACCCTTTTGATATCGTTTGTTAAGGTTGATGTCGAGTTTCCCCGCCATCTCGCCCCAGCCCATCCAGTCGGTTTCATAGATTTTCATGGCGCCGACTGTATTTAAGAGCCATGAACAAGCACTTCCATGCCTGTCCAGAACATGAAAGCCTTTTCTTCCCTGTCTTATCGCTTCCCACGTCAGGGCCATAGGGTTTCTGTTAAAGCCTGTAAAGCCGCTGAAAGCAATAACCTGGTCATCTTTTACGTACTTTTTTACCGCTTCCTCAAGCGATAAAATCTCTGCTTTTTTCGTTTTTTCACGAATTCTGGGCATAACTTCCCTCCTTCCAATATGTTAGTATGAATTACAACTACTTTGCCCAAATAACCTTTGATTTGAATTGAATTGCTCCACCTCCCTTCCTTCTGGAATCAAAAGATACCGGCATACATGTGCCGGCCTTTTCAAATTTTAATCCACAGATTACTCATATTCCCGTAATTTATGGGGTTGATTTTCCGAAACCTGTTTTGCTTGCATTATGAAATCGGCTGAAGGGCTTTCTGCAGTTTGCTCTGGTAAGATTCCGTTTTCGTATATGCCTGTGCCCCTGCATTGAGTAGCTATATTGAATAAGGTGTCAAGTGTCAAGGGAAAAAATGGGTCGTATCGATAATCTTATCCCTTTTGGCGGCGTGGTCAATTTTTCGAGGTTTTCTTAATGCTGACTTCTTCGGTCAGCTGTTGCAAGAAGTCGGGAGATATGTCTTTTATAATATCTTCCAAATCAATTTCCAGGATTTCACAAAATCCGCGGGTAAATCCCTCATAAAGCTTGATCAATCCACACACCCCTCCGTCTTCCAGACCCATGAGTAAACCATTTTCAATTGTCATGGTAACAAATTCATCATTTCCCAATTGGATAGATGATTTTTTGAGATAAGTTACATATTCAGAAGGGTCTATTATATCATTCTTCAGTAGAGAACTCAGTTGTACATAAACACAGTAACAATATTCCGCACGTTCCCTTATTTCTTTTTCAGAAAGCATATGCCGCACCTTATATGAAAGTCCCAATGTTTAAAATCCGGGGTCATAAGCCAACAATACTGACAATTCTTTACATGATATAATGACAAATGACAAAGAACAAATGTCAAAGTAAATTCAAAGTTCGAATGATAAAATTGTTAACAATAAATTTAACATTAAATCATTTGGATTTCATTTGACATTTTGATTTTGACATTTGGGTTTAGTGTCAACACAATATATCAGTAATTGTATGCTATCATCTTTCGTTATGTCAAAAGTTCATTGAGTTTATAGGGCATTAAAGAGTCTTTCACCCATTCTTGTTTTGTCAAAACAAAATACTTCCATACCGGGAACTATTGTTCTTACAGTTGGTATGCCGATTTCCGGTCTGGTCAGATCAACGGCAATGATCTTGTCAAAATCTCTGGCAACCAATTTGTCAATCGTGATCTTTATGTCCTGTAAGATATCATCGCTATATTCTGCCTTTATTTCAGCAAGCCCCTTCTGTTGATAAGAGTAGAAACGATAATCATCTCCATGGTCTTCGGCGGCGACGTCATCAAGATAGGTTGGTCGAAAACTTTCAATTCCGTGTTTTTGTATAAAAAGCCCTCTGGTTGTGGCAAGTTCCAGTAGAGCACGCGCCATGGCCACTTTCGGATCAAGATGGGCTCCGAAACCATCGATTGGAATCAAATTTTTATAAACCAGGTCATTGGAAAAAGCGGCAATAACCGGTATATTAATATCTGATGTAATATCCTTGGCTACAACTTCTATTTGAGCCTTTTGAAATTTTTCTACGATATTAATGATAAACTGATTATCGGTATGATCTTCTATAAACAGGGCTTCACGCGCGTCCCCTGTAAATTGTGTGAGGCTCCACGCATCTCTCTCAATGACTTCGGCCAATGCGTGAGATACCGCTTCCTCAATCGTATTACCTGCTGCGAGCCCGTTGGTATGAGTATTTAATAAAGATGGATTGTCCAGATGGTAGGGGTGGTATACGGTACATGCGGGGATCAGCATATCAGATTCAGTAACGAGATCAAATCCCCACATCCAGTGTAAATCCATATCATGATTATAACTGCTGAACCGGGGGATGATGAGTTCTTCCGGATTCAGTGTGTTATATTTTTTCCTTAAGGCATTGTAGCTCCCTTTTATGAGGTCTTTCATGTACTCATCTCTGAATTCAGAAGAATATCTTTCTGCTGATTCCATGGTCAATGAGACTTGCGCCTGAATCCGGGAAATGCCTTTCCCCGTGTGGTCTGTTTTTGAATTGTCCGGCCTTACCCTGTGGCAGGTAAAAACGGGTATTCCTAACCTGTCGAGATCGGTTGCTTCTCGGAATTCTTTCATTCCGAGGGTTTCTTTCATGCCTTCGATAAAGTTATGAGTTGCCTCGGGACTTTTGGAACGATGTGTTTCCAGGATATAAGCCTTTGGACATTTATTCAGAACGATCTTTGCCATAGAACCTCTCCAAAAAAATTTGAATATTACGCGAAACTCATACTGTAAATTATATGGAAAGTAAAGTGTTGAATCTCATTCGGTACAGATTGACTTTTCACGGTTATACATTTATGGTTGCTAATCTGTTGACGTTTCCGAGAAAGGGAGAAAATAAAATGGAGTAATGGCGTAATGGAGTGTTGGATTATGAACCCCCATTACTCCAGCATCTAATATTACGAATTTTTACGATTGGAGGTAAATATGAAAATTTCCGTAAAAAAAGGGGAACTTAAAAACAATCCGACTAAAGCCGTGGTTGTCGGCCATTTCGAAGACAATAAAAAACTCGAAGGAGATGCTGCGATTCTGGATAAAAGCTGTGACGGCCTTATCGGTGATTTGATCAAAGATGGAGTATTTCAGGGGAAGCTCTTTGAGACGGGGATTGTAAACACAAGAGGATTGATCAGGTCTAAAAGGGTAATTGTTGTTGGATTGGGGAAAAAAGATGAGTTTAACCTGGAAAAAGTGAGGGGTGTTTTTTCAAAGGCAGCGCGGACTGTACGAGACTTGAATATTAAAGACTTTTCTGCGTCCCTTAGTCTGGGTAAAACTGATTTACCCATCGATAAAGTGGCGGAATCTGCCGTCGAAGGAGTATTGCTTGGTGCTTACCGCTTTACCCCCTTCAAAACCGTTGATCGGGATCAGATCAAAGAATTAAATGAATTTGTGATAATGGAGACCAAAACCGACTCATTAAAAGTGATAAGGTCTGCTGTAAAGACGGGGGAGATTATCTCTCGTGCCGCTAATTATACAAGGGATCTTGTTGCAATGCCGTCCAACGAGATGACGCCATCGATCCTTGCCGATCAGGCTGAAAAAATGGCCGTGGAAAGACCAATCAAAGTAAAAATTATTAATGAACCTGCCATGAAAAAACTTGGCATGAACGCATTGCTCGGTGTGGCCAAGGGAAGTAATGAACCTCCGAAATTAATTGTTATGGAATACAACGGCGGGAAAAAGGGAGAACAGCCGGTTGTTCTGGTGGGTAAGGGAATCACCTTTGACAGCGGCGGGATTTCCATAAAACCGTCGGATCGCATGGATGAGATGAAAACAGATATGTCAGGTGGCGCGGCAGTCATCGGTACACTTATGGCTTCAGCCGACCTGAAGATTCCCTTAAATATTGTAGGAATTATTCCAGCCACGGAAAATCTACCCGGTGGAAAGGCATATAAACCGGGTGATATTCTAAAATCCATGTCCGGTAAAACAATAGAAATCATGAATACCGATGCCGAGGGGAGGGTAGTTCTAGCCGATGCCTTTGAATATGCAAACAAATATAAACCGGCTGCCATGATTGATATGGCAACGTTAACCGGCGCCTGTATTATAGCCTTGGGCGATCTGATTATCGGTATGATGGGAACAGATGAAAGATTGAAGAGTATGATCAGGGATGCCTCAGATGCTACCGGTGAAAAAGTATGGGAACTGCCACTCTGGAAAGAATATGACGAACTGATAAAGAGCGACGTGGCAGATGTTAAAAATACAGGGGGAAGGGCAGGCGGAACTATCACGGCCGCTCTCTTCCTGAGTAAGTTTGTTGGTGAATATCCATGGGTGCACCTCGACATCGCCGGACCTGCCTGGCTGAAGAAAGACAGACCTTATATCAATAAAGGTGCATCCGGTGTTGGTGTAAGACTTATGGTAGAACTATTGAGGAATTGGCCTCGGCAGAATATTTAATCCACAGATTACACGGATTACTCTAATCACTGTTTACTTTACTGTAAACTATTACGATGAATCGAATCCTTGAGATAAAAGATTTAAGAACATATTTCGAAACGAGGAACGGTACGGTCAGGGCTGTGGATGGCGTTGATCTGTCGATCAATAAGGGTGATACCCTGGGTGTTGTAGGGGAATCAGGATGCGGAAAAACTGTTCTGGCTCTTTCAATAATGCGCCTGATACCTGTGCCGCCCGGCAGGATAATCTCGGGAAGCATTCTTTTTAACGATGTTGATCTCCTTCGTCTTGATGACGAAGAAATTCGAATGCTCCGGGGCAAAGATATCTCTATGATATTTCAGGAACCCATGAACTCTCTAAATCCTGTATTGAAAGTGGGGGAGCAGGTTTCCGAGGTTATCAGGCTTCACCAGGGGCTGTCGAAGAGAGACGCCATGGATCGTGCTCTGGAGATGTTCCGGCTCGTAGGAATGCCTTCCCCGGAAGAGAGGCTGGGGAATTATCCTCATCAGATGAGCGGTGGTATGCGGCAAAGGGTCATGATTGCCATGGCCCTTTCCTGCAACCCCAGGTTGATGCTTGCGGATGAGCCGACAACTGCGCTGGACGTGACTATTCAGGCTCAAATAGTAGATCTTATCAATAAACTGAAGGATGATGTTGGAACATCGGTGATTCTCATTACCCACGATCTGGGTATTGTTGCCGAGGTGGCTCAGTTTTCAGCGGTCATGTATGCAGGCAAGGTGGTGGAGTATTCAAGTGTTGAGGGACTCTTTTCAGATCCTCTTCACCCTTATACTGTGGGTCTGATGGAGTCTATACCGAGACTTGATAAAACCTCTGATAGAATGAAATATTTAAAGGTGATACCGGGAGTCGTGCCGAATTTGTATGAACTGCCCCGGGGATGCAGTTTTCAGGAAAGATGTTCCCATACCATGGAGATTTGCAGAGAAAAAGAACCGGAACTTACCGAAAAGAAATCCGGACATCTTGTTCGATGTTGGAAGTATGAGTAAATAAGGGGATCAAGGTTCAAGGAACAAGGATTAAGGAACAAGGATATAAATACAATTTTGAATTTTAAATGTTGATGCATTCGTAAAAAGTCAAAAACTTGCCAATTTGTCATTCCCGCGAAAGCGGGAATCCAGTAATTACACGCAGTTATGGATTCCCGACTTCGACGTGAGCTCAGTCGAACGATCAGGTCGGGAATGACAAGACGACAGAAATTCGGACCTTTTACGAGACCATCAATGTTGAATTTTGAATTAATGATCAGGATTCAGGGAGGGTATTTGTTCCCTCCGAAAAATCATTTCTGCAGGGTGAATAACAGGTTTTTATGCAAACTGTTTTGTTGGATATTAAAAAATTGAAAAAATATTTTACTCTGGGAGGGGATTTTTTGTCGGGCAGCCGGGGAGTTGTAAGAGCCGTCGATGGAGTGGATTTGCGGATTTACAAAGGAGAAACCCTGGGTCTTGTTGGTGAAAGCGGTTGTGGAAAGACAACCCTTGGCCGGCTCATTACGAGACTTCAAGAACCCACCGAAGGGGAAATTATCTTTAATGGAGAAGACATCCTTCAATATTCGGGCAAGGAATTAAAAAATTTTAGAAAAAAGGTGCAGCTTATCTTTCAGGACCCCTACACATCTCTCAATCCCAGGAAGAATGCCGGTTTCATTATAGGAGAATCTTTTCTCGTCCATAAACTGGCCAGAGGGAAAGAACGGGAAGAAAAAACTGCTCGATTAATGGAAGTGGTGGGTTTGACAAGGGAGCAGATGAGTCGGTATCCTCATGAATTCAGCGGAGGTCAAAGACAGCGCATAGGAGTAGCGCGAGCTCTTGCCCTCAATCCCGAGCTTGTTGTTGCGGATGAACCCGTATCGGCGTTAGATGTGTCCATACAGGCCCAGATATTGAATTTGCTCAAAAAACTCCAGAGTGATTATAATCTTACATATCTTTTTATCAGCCATGATTTGAGTGTGATTGGCCATATGAGTGACAGGATTGCCGTCATGTATCTCGGAAAAATAGTGGAACTTGCAGATCGGCAGACCCTGTTTGACAATCCATATCATCCCTATACGGAGGCCCTTCTTTCCGCTGTGCCCGTACCTGATCCAGGAATGAAAAAAAGAAGAATTATTCTGAAGGGTGATATTCCAAGCCCTATTGATCCTCCATCGGGGTGTTCTTTCCATCCCCGCTGTCCTTATGTGATGGATATTTGTGTAGAAACAGAACCGGATTTCGTCGATAAGGGTAATGGGCGCTATGCAGCCTGCCATCTGAAAAAGTAAAAAATATTACTTGACGAATGAAAAGAAAAAAATTAAATAGCATCCCTTGTTTGACTGTTGTTCTTTTTCCGCTATAATAACAAAGATTAAACACAGCCTTGATCTGTTTGTTGAAACAAATAAAGCAGAATGCGCCCGTAGCTCAGCTGGATAGAGTCGCAGACTTCGAATCTGTTGGTCGTAGGTTCGAATCCTACCGGGCGTGCCAGAACTTTAATCGTTTAAAAGAATATATTGGGCCGCTAGCTCAGCTGGTAGAGCAACTGACTCTTAATCAGTAGGTTCGGAGTTCGACCCTCCGGCGGCTCACCATAAAAAGAAAGGAGTTATCTAATGAGAGATAACTCCTTTTGTTTTTTATTGCTTCTGTGATATTTGTGAACAGAATTCATTCCTTTAATTTTTTGATTTTGTTATAAGTATATAGTGATTAGCAGGAAAGCGATTGATAAGGGGGCAGAAATGAAAAAGAATATATTTTACGGGTGGTTATCGTGCTTAACCATTATACTGACGGTCATTTTCTTATGCACATCAGCACAGGCAGCCGAGTTTACGGCGGATATATTCGAGCGTGTATTTAATCACGACGTTACAGGAAAGATATACGTGAAGGACGCAAAATACCGCATGGACCAGGATGACAAAAAGACAGGAGAAAAACCTGTCATTATTGTTGATAGGCAAGGGGGCTTTACAAGGCTTCTCAATACGGAAGCAAAACAATACCAGGAGGTCAAGAATTTTACATTTCAGGCTTTCATGGTCGATCCGTTCCAGTCTCTTGCGAAGTGGGACAGTGTTTTGCAAAAGAAAAAGGTTGGTACCGAATCGGTGGCAGGGTACGTGTGTGATAAGTATGAGTATTATGACGGTACAGCTAAACTTGCTGAGGCATGGGTTTCCAGAGACCTCAAATTTTCCTTGAAGGTGTTCATTAAAAGTGGACGTAATGATGGAAGTATAAAGGTGAAAACCAATATTGGCGACACGACTGTGGAGCTGAGCAATATCAGGGAAGTTCCCGTGAATGTCACTCTGTTTGAAATTCCTGCGGGCTATGCCAAAGCGGAAGAACCGAAACGTCCAGCCGGGAAGAAACAGGTTTCATTGTCCTCGGTCTCGGGTACGGTGAAAGGGAAAGCACCCTGGGGACGCCGCATTGCCGCCGGGGGAGAGATGAGGGTGGCGGTGAACCCTGAACAATCGGTTCAGCTGAAGGTAAAGAACCTGGTCAAGGAGGAATCAGTATTTACAGTGAAGGCCTTCAGGCAGGGAAAGGCCATAGATGTAGACATACCCGAAACCTGTTCTCTGAAAAGAAAAGGGCAAACCAGGGAAATGTTGTTAGGTCTCCAGAATAAAGCTGAAGAAGTCTCTGTCCGGGTGGAAAAGGGGTTGGTCTTGGCCATCGTAACGGCAAAGCCATCAGCCTTTGCCAGGGAAACGGTCAAGGAACTCTTTCTCATGGGTTCGGGACAGGGCTTTTTCATAGATTCCAGGAGGAAACTTTCCGTAACGTTGACCGGTGACAGTCAGGATGGTCCTGATTCCGAGGTCAAGATAACTTTTTACAGAGGAAGCTACAAGGACAAGCTTCTCGAAGAAAAATTTATTCTCAAGAATGGAAAGTCAAAATCCTGGGAATTTGCCCCGGATAAAAAGATACAAACGCTTGAAGTTGTCGTCAATCACGAGGGAGCTGTAAAGTTCAGACTTGAGCAGCCCGCGCCGGTACAGACAACACCAAAACACAGGATTATAGCCAGGCCGAAGCCCCGATTAATGACACATACCTTTGACCTCAAAAAGCCGTCGGGACACGGTGAAATTTTATATCCGGGGAAAAAGCTGGTAATTACTATAACCGGTGATAGTCCGAGCCGTTCTGTTTCCCGGGGAGATTTTACCCTCTATATGGGAACTAACTACCAGGGCAAAATAGAAACAATCAAGTACTCCGTCAATCACGGTCAGTCGAAATATTGGGAATTCTCCCAGGATAAACAAGCAGGGTCCATTAACCTGTATCTTCTCAGGGGAGGCGTGAAGGTAAAACTTGATCAGTCTCCGGGTGCTGCCGGCATTCCGAGCACCGCGGTGGCACAGCCTGCTGTAACGACTCCGACTGCCAGCGTTCCTGCCGGGAAGGACAAATCCAAACCTGCAGGTCCCCGGCTTTCAAAGGAAGAAAGCAAAACAATTCTGAAAGCCATCAATGCCAATGATGTGGCCACGGTCAAGGCATATCTGGACAGGGGTATGGATCCAAATTCCACGGTTTACGGTTCTCCGCTCCTCCAGAAGGCTGCCAATCTGGGCAGCGCGGAGATGGTCAAGCTTATAATCTCCCGGGGTGGTGATCTTGATTTCAAGACAAGGAGTGGTAACGATGCCCTTTCCGAGGCTATGAGTAACCGCAAACACTGGGGGGAGATTGTTCCGGTACTGGTTGAGGCAGGCATTGAGATAAATGAGCAAACTCCCTTCTGGAAAATAGTTTTTAAAACAAAAAACGGAAAGTTCAACCCGGGGGTGGAAGAGGTACTGGAACTCCTGCTGTCGAAAGGAGCTAATGTAGATTGTCCGATAATCAAAGATGGAACCACATCCCTCATGTACACCGCTAAAATGGCGTGGCTGGAACCGGTAAATTTCTTCCTGGCTCACGGTGCTGATGTAAACGCGAAGAATAAAAAAGGCGATACTGCCCTGAGCCTGGCTATGAAAAAACAACCCAGGGAAAAACCGTATCAAGGGAATAACCGTAAGGCCATTATTGAACTGCTGAAGGCTAAGGGCGCAAAGTGAAAGGGCGGTCCACCCATCCATGTTGAAATGCCCGGCGGAACTCTTTCGATTACCTTTAAAAACAAGGGAGAATATTTCGAAGACGTATGGCTTTCGGGTAAAGTAGACTGGATTTATAATGGTGAAATTGTTCAGGAAGAAGGGTAAAAGTTGTTGCAGGGTTATGAATTATGAAAGAAGTCGTAGTAGTTTTTGATTTTGGATCGCAGACTTCCCAGCTTATTGTCAGGAGGATACGGGAGCTTGGCGTATATTGCGAGATAGTCAGGCACGATATATCAAAAGATGAATTGTTGAGGCTTAATCCCGTGGCTCTGGTTCTATCGGGAAGTCCGGCTTCTGTTCTCGAACCGGGGCATCCGAAGATGGATTCAACAATATTAGATATTAATGTTCCGGTGCTTGGCATCTGCTACGGGATGCAACTGTTGGCGAAGATGCTGGGGGGAACAGTCGAAAAGGGAAGGGGAGGTGAGTATGGCCCCGCCAAAATTGGTGTGATCAATCCCGTCGGTATTTTCAATGATATGGGATCTGCTCTCGATGTATGGATGAGTCATGGGGATCACGTAATAGAAATGCCGGAGGGCTTTCAAATCCTGGCGAGCACACCTGACTGTCCCATATCGGCAATGTGTAACAAGGATAAAAAAATATATGGAATACAGTTTCATCCGGAAGTGGTTCATACACCCATGGGAATGGATATCATCAGGAACTTTTTGTTTACTGTTGCTGCCTGTGAGGGTGGCTGGACGATGGGAAGGTTCATAGATGAATCAGTAGGAAAAATCAAAGACCTTGTAGGAGATTCCAGTGTGACCTGCGGCCTCTCCGGCGGTGTGGATTCTTCAGTCGCAGCTGCCCTCATAGATCGCGCTATCGGTGACCGGATGGAGGCTATCTTTGTCGACAATGGTCTCTTACGAGAAGGAGAGGTAGATGAGATACGATCCCTGTTTACCGACGAATATCCCTTTAACTTCGTTATCGTTGATGCGGCAGACCAGTTTCTAAAAGCATTAAAGGGGATTACCGATCCTGAAGAGAAGAGAAAAATCATAGGAAAGACTTTTATTGATGTGTTCCATGATGCGGCATCGCATGTGGAGAAGGCAAAATTCCTGGCGCAGGGCACACTCTATCCGGATGTTATAGAGAGTCAATCAGCGTATGGGGGGCCATCGGCTACGATAAAAAGTCATCACAATGTTGGTGGGCTTCCCGAAGATCTTGGATTCGAGTTGGTAGAGCCTTTAAGAGAGCTTTTCAAGGATGAAGTAAGACTCCTCGGAAAGGAACTGGGGCTGCCTGACAGACTTCTTTTACGTCAGCCCTTTCCGGGTCCGGGATTGGCAGTACGTATCATCGGAGAAGTTACGGAAGAGGCCCTCTCCATACTCCGCAGGGCAGACTTGATCGTTCAGGAAGAGATGAGAAACTATGAAAAATATGGTGAGGTATGGCAATCTTTTGTCGTGCTGTTGCCCGTTAAAAGCGTTGGTGTTATGGGGGATGAACGTACCTATGCTAACGTCATAGCATTGAGAGCCGTGACAAGTCTGGATGCAATGACGGCGGATTGGGTCAAACTTCCCTATGAAATTCTGGCGCGCATATCCTCACGGATTATCAATGAAGTAAAAGGCGTTAATCGAGTTGTATATGATATCAGCTCAAAACCACCCAGCACAATCGAATGGGAATAAGGCACTTTAAATTTTGAATTTTAAATTCTCAATTCTTAATTAAAAACTCAAAAAGAGAAAAATTCCAAGAAATCAAATTATGCCTAAACGTACAGATACTCCGGCATTCAGGCCATCATGTATGGAAACCTTTGCATAACGTTCCCTTTTGTCCAATTTCTGCGTCAGACTCAAATTTTAATCCTCGAAATATCCAATATATTCCTGTGGCTAAAATTTTCGCCTTCCTTGAACTTGAACAAAATCGAACATTCTGCAAAGGTCTCATGGCCATCTTTTTAAACAAAACAGGGGTGGCTGTTTATCGTCGATAAACGCCACCCCTGTCACCGATTGTCGCAGGTAAAATTTAAACAACACCCTGGGCCAGCATGGCTTTTGCCACCTTGGTGAAACCGGCTATGTTTGCACCCATCACATAGTTGCCGCGGTCACCATATTCTTCCGAAGCAGCCATACATGCGCTGTGGATACTTTTCATGATCTTGCCAAGATAGCTGTCCACTTCCTCCCGCGTCCAGCTCAGGCGCATGCTGTTCTGTGTCATCTCCAGACCGGAGACCGAAACACCACCTGCATTGGCCGCCTTGCCCGGTCCATACAGAATTTTTGCGTCCAGGAATATTTCAACACCTTCAGGTGTTGTCGGCATATTTGCCCCCTCGGCCACTAACTGAATGCCATTGTTCACCAGGTTCTGTGCATCTTTATCGTTAACCTCGTTCTGCGTTGCGGACGGGAACGCGCAATCAGCCTTATGATTCCACAGAGGATTATACTCAAGGTGCGGATCAACAGGCGTATACACTGCCTCAGGATATTTTTCAGCATATTCCTTGATACGACCCCGTGCTACATTCTTCAAGTACATGACATAGTCAAGCTTCTCGCGGTTGATGCCGCTTTCGTCGTAGATATAGCCTGAAGAGTCGGAAAGTGTTACAACTTTGCCGCCCAGTTCGATAAGTTTCTCTACTGTATACTGGGCAACGTTTCCCGAACCTGATACGAGGCATGTCTTTCCTTCCATGCTGTCATTTCTTGTGGCAAGCATCTCGGAAGCAAAATAGACACAGCCATAACCGGTTGCCTCGGGACGAATAAGACTTCCGCCCCATTCGAGACCTTTTCCGGTCAACACTCCTGTGAACTCATTTCGCAGCTTTTTGTACATACCGAACAGATATCCAATCTCACGAGCACCGACACCGATATCACCTGCAGGAACATCCGTATCCGCGCCGATATGTCTGAACATCTCTGACATGAAACTATGACAGAACCGCATAACCTCAATATCTGATTTTCCCTTCGGGTCAAAATTTGAACCGCCTTTTGAACCGCCCATAGGAAGTGTCGTCAAAGCGTTTTTGAAAACCTGTTCGAAACCCAGAAATTTGAGGATACTCAGATTAACTGAAGGATGAAAGCGGAATCCTCCCTTATAAGGTCCGATGGCACTGTTCATTTGAAGTCGATAGCCTCTGTTAACCTGAACTTCACCCTTGTCATCAACCCAGGGTACTCTAAAAATCACAATACGCTCCGGTTCTATCATACGCTCGGGTATCTTAGCCTTGCGATATTCGGGATGTTTGTCCAATACCGGTTTAACCGATTCGGCAACCTCACTGACAGCCTGTAAAAATTCAACTTCACCCGGGTTACAGTATTCACACATTTGAATAAAATCTTTCATACGCTCTACTCCTTTTCCTTGTTTTATATTTTAGATATACTCTGTACTGCCTCGTACTATTGCTTTTTTCTAAGCAATTCATAAAAATTAATGAGATTTCCATAATCCATCACCGTGGACATGGCGTGATTTTCTATCTCAATATTCATCTCCTGGACACATGCTACAGGATTCAACCCCC
>Ga0265596_1000620_pt1 | contig 19790 bp, 18 predicted proteins | sample saktaG_FD_190143 | JGI IMG/M metagenome (GOLD analysis project Ga0265596, IMG submission 190143) | Saline water microbial communities from Sakinaw Lake, British Columbia, Canada - sak_2013_06_06_60m | ecosystem: Environmental > Aquatic > Non-marine Saline and Alkaline > Saline ...
AGAATTCCGATAACTACTGAAAATAAAAGAAATCTATTTGAAAAAGGATTAATGTGCCAAATACTCCGTCTTAAACTCTTGCAGCAAAAAACATAGAAGAGAGAGTCAACGGTCAAACAGGCAAATATCATAGTTCTAACATAAGCAATATTATGATTTTGATTCCAAAGCCAGAAGAACAAACCCAGAAGCAGTATATCGGTTGCAACGCCTATAATGAAAATTATTGTTTTCATTTCCTTGTTTAACAAAGGAACATTTCTTTTCTGAGGTTTTCTTTTCATTAAATCCTTTTCTTTGGGCTCAAAAGACAAAGAGATGCCCGGCAAACCATCTTCAATTAGATTAACCCATAATATTTGGACAGCTGTTATCGGCAAAGGAAATCCCGTTACTACTGCTGCCCCGATCAAAATCACCTCCGTAAAGCTGTCTGACAATAAATAGGTAATCACTTTCCTTATATTATCCAAAATAGCTCTTCCCTCCTCTACCGCATAAACAATGATTGAAAAGCTGTCATTTAAAAGGATAAGGTCTGATGATTCCTTGGCAACCTCCGTTCCCGAACCCAAAGCAACTCCCACATCTGCCTCTTTAAGAGCCGGTGCGTCGTTTACGCCGTCTCCCGTCATAGCCACAACTTGGCCTTTTTCGCGCCAAGCCCTGACAATTCTTATTTTATGCCTCGGCTCAACTCTTGCATAAACTTGAATGCTTGCAACGTTATCGGCAAACTCTCGTTCGCTGAGTTTATCCATTTCAATTCCGGTTAGAATATTGTTTTCCCTTACTTCAAAACCGAGCTCTTCAGCCACTGCTTTTGCAGTTAATTTATGATCTCCCGTAACAATAATTGTCCTAATACCGGCCTTTCTGCACCTTTTTATAGCTTCTTTGGCTTCCTTTCTCACGGGATCTTTTATTCCTAAAAATCCGGCGAAAACAAGTTTTGCAACAAAAGGTTCAATGTCCTTTATTTCTTCAACTTTTTCCCTCAAAGGAAGAACCTTATATGCTGCAGCAATAATTCTCATTCCTTTCTCGGTTAAGTGATCCAGGCTTTCATTCAGAATCTTTGATTTCTTAAGCGACAATTCCTTTGGTTTTGTTCCCGATTCAAAATATGCTGAATTTTCTATGATCTTTTCCGGGGCGCCGCAAAGATACAAAACATGCCGGCCCTTCCTGTCTTTAAATATCTTGGCAATATATTTGCGATTTACATCAAATGGAAACTCTTTTACAAGTTTCATTTCTTTTTCCAGCTTTTCCTTATCAATGCCAGACTTTAATCCTGCAGCAAGTAAAGCCTTGTCGGTAGGACGGCCTCCTATTTTCATTTTTCCTTTTTCAGTTTTTTCAATGAATGCATCATTTGCTAAAGTAGAAATCTTTAAAATCAAAGAACGAATCTTTGAACTCGATATTCCTTCAATAATATCATTTGCTGACACAATTTCTGCAACTTCCATTTTGCCTTCAGTCAAGGTTCCCGTTTTATCACTGCAGATAATGCTGGTACTGCCTAGTGTTTCAGCAGAAGCCAGTTTTCTCACAAGGCCTTTTTTCTTTAAAATCTTCTGCATGCCCAGAGCTAAAATTACGGTCATAGCAACGGGTAATCCCTCGGGAATAGCTGAAACCGCTACAGCTATTGAAGTCATAAACATCTCAGCAAAGTCCTTTCCTGAAGCAGTCCCCATGATGAAAATAAGGAGACAGGCGAATGCAATAGCAGCTCCGACTATAGCTGAAAAATGAGCCAATCTTTTTTGATAAGGAGTTTTTTGCTCTTTTGCCTCCTTTATCATCATGGTTATCTTTCCCACTTCGGTGCGAATACCCGTTTCGGTAACTACCACTTTCGCTTTTCCATCCTCTGCAACCGTTCCCATATAGACCATATTATCTCTTTCAGCAAGAGTAGTTTCTTCGGGCAAAATAACATCCTTCTTTTCAGCAGAAAGCCATTCTCCGGTTAAGGCCATTTCATTTGTTTTCAGATTGTAAGATTTAATTATTCTTCCGTCAGCAGGCACCTTATCTCCGGGACTCAGAATAAAAACATCGCCGGGAACTAAATCCAGCGAGTCAACAACCTTAATATTGCCCCCCCTTATAACTTTGGCCTCATGCTTTACTGCTTTCTTAAGGAGTTTTAAAGCATTGGAAGCTTTGTTTTCTTGAAGAAACCCGACAAAAGTATTAACAAATACAGACCCGGCGATAACAATAAAGTCGGTATATTCTTTTAAAAACAGAGTAACTGCGGCTGCTATAATTAGAATATAAACAAAAGGACTTTTAAATTGTTCTAAAAATATCCCAAACCTGGAAAATTCTTTTGCTTGGGAAAATTCATTAAAGCCGTGTTCTTTCCTTCTCTTTCTCACCTCTTCCCCGCTAAGCCCTTTTTCAAAATCTGAGTTCAGTATCTTTAATGCTTTTTTCGCAGAAACAGAATAGTATTTTGCCTCCATGTTATTCTATTTTAACCTGCCCTTAAAATAAAGACAACGTTATAAATAGGAACAGGTTGGCACTAAGAATCTTTTTCTTATTACTGCCGACCTGATTTTAAAAACTTAGACATTCTCTAACATCTTATTTATATATATCTTTCTATAATATCTTGCTTTTTTTCACATCATCTTTTGGCATCTGTTAAAAGAATTGTGATCTTTTTAGAAATGAAAGACCCCGAGTAGAAATTTGTTTTCTACAAGGGGCCAATACTTTTTTTAGGATTTTAATTCCCATTCAAATTTCCATATTCCCTCCAAATATGGAAATATCTTCTCTTCCCAGAAAGAAAATGATAGATCATCTAAGCAACGGTATCCTGTATTTTCCATAACTACTGCAAATTTTCTCACCGCTTCTTCTTTCACTTTGAATAAGTAGGGTGGATGAAGTTTAGAAAGAACATTTGCTGCTGCTATTGCTGCTCCTTTTACATCTTCCTTATCTCGAAGATGAGAAACTCTCCAAACTGTCCAGATAATAAATGCCACTCTATTCTTGACGAGTTTTGGCATCTTTTTCTTTGGATCGAACGGAAATAGAAATGGCTTTAGATGTTGGTATTTCTTCCACATGGTATTTAGTTGCACTATCTCGTTAAAGGTTAGAAAATCGTCGCTTTCCTTATTGATATAAGCTTTTACTTTCTTATCTATCGCCTGAATAAACAAGTGTTCCCTATAATCTAAGGAATCTAATGCATACTTCTTAAGCTTTTCTAATTCTCCAGGCCCTTGCAAACAAGACACATTTCTCATGTTACTTTCACCTCCTTTATATTTCTTTCTTCTTTATATTAATGCCTATTGTGACAGATAACTAAACGTTTGCAGATGAAACGTCCAAATATCTATCACAATAACAAAGCTTCATTTTAATGAACTATATCATATTATACATCCGTTCTTAGAATTGTCAAATATAATCGAGGCAAATTTTAAAAAAAATAAAAAACAAGGCAATGTAAAAACCTTGTTTAAGTGTGGCCCTATCGGGAATCGAACCCGAGTTACCACTGTGAGAGAGTGGCGTCCTAACCCCTAGACGATAGGGCCCTTTTCCTGAAGATAAATTTCTTCAACAATCTTATTCATATCCATTTCCGCAGAACCGTCAATTAAGATTATATCACCTTTCTTTATCTTGTTCTGAAGTTCTAATTTTCCTTGCTCAATTGTATCAAATTGAAAGATTTTTTCAAACCCCATTCCCTTTTTGAGAGCTCCTTGAGCAATAAACTTTGCCCTTAATCCAAAAGTAAACAACAAGTCAGCGTTACCGGCTACCTTTTCTCCTATTGTTTCATGAGCTTCAATTGTATATTTCCCAATACCTATAACATCGCCCAGTACGGCAATCTTGCGTCCTTCAACCGGAATCTTTCCTAAAATCTCTATCGCTTCGATCATAGAAAGCGCTGTAGATGACTTGCAATCGTCAAGAATTAAAGAGTTTTTGATTCCCTTGATTAATCTCATTTTCCCCGGAACACTGCTATATGATTTTAAAGCTTCTGACACCTTAATTGAATTAAAATCCAATAATCCGCCAACTGCAAAGGCACCCAAGGCCGCATAAATCTGTTCTTTGCCGAAAAGCCCTTTTAACCATATGGGAATCATATTTCCTTGATAATTTAATTTAAAATTCGTTCCTAAAGAGGGAAACTCCGTTAAAACCACGTCTCCAGCTTTAAAATCAGCCGAGTTCTGAAATCCAAAAGTAATACTATGAACATTGGAAATGTTTTTGATCTCCCGCACCGTTTCATCATCAAAATTTAAAATTAGATAACCGAAAGAAGGAATGCTTTCGGCAAGTTCCCTTAAACTTTTCGTTTCTTCTATATCCGAAGCAAAGAAGTCCCTGTCGGACGGTATCTCTCCAATATTGGTAGCAAGCACCATCGGCAAGCTTGATTTCTTCACAATCCATTTCAGGTCATTAATCTCACTGAGATCTGACTCAATTAACAGAATCTTATTCTTGAAAAAAAGATTAAGACCGACGCATTTTCTCTGGGCATTCTTCTTCATGCAGAGAATAGGCAGAGAGAAATGGTCTAAAAAGCGAAAGACCGCCTCCCCTGCTGTTTCATAAGATTTACCGGTGATGATTATAACTTTCGGTTTCTTTATCGAGAATATGATTTTAGAAAATAAATTTAGCATATATGAAATATTAATAATCCGGAGGGATTTCTAAGTAATCAATGATATATTTCGCCAGGTCATGGAATATGGGAACAGCTGAATATTCAGCTGTCTTGGTTTCGGGATTATCAAGCTTTACCAAAACAAGGAACTTAGGATTAAAAGCTGGCGCATATCCAATAAAAGTCTGCCAGGTTTTTTCAGAATATCCTTTTTTATCCTCTCCCAAGGCAGCATAGGAAATCTGAGCCGTCCCCGTCTTTCCTGCAACGTAATAACCGGGAACCTGGGCTCCTTTTGCAAAACCATTTTTCACAACACTCACAAGCATAGCTGTAATTTTTGAAGAAGTAACGGGAAGGATTACGTTCTCTGCAATTACTTTTTCTTTTGTCTCAATTATTTCACCATCATTTATTATTTTCTCAACTATGTATGGCTTTACCATTTTCCCCCCATTAGCAAGCACGCAAAAGGCTCTGGCTAACTGAAGCGGGGTCATCTCAATCCCTTGACCAAAACTGGCAGTGGCAAAATTAACTTCATATCCTTTTTTAAACTCTTCGTTGGAAGAAAATGATTCTCCGGGCAAATCAATTTCGGTTCGTTCAAAAATTCTAAAATTCTCAACATACTTCAAAAAGTTCTCATGCCCAAGCTCGCCCTCTGCAAATACCGCTCCGGTGTTAATCGACTTCTCCAAAACCTCTGTCATTGATATATCGCCCGGATATATTCTTTGATCATAGTTGTAAATAGGCCATCCTCCTATCATTACCATGCCGGAATCTTCATATGTTGTCTGAGGAGTAACTTTGCCTTCGTTAATAGCGGAAGACATCGTAATTGCCTTAAAAACAGAACCCGGTTCAAAAAGATCTTGAATAGCCCCGTTCTTAAAAATACCCAGTTCTTCTGATGAATACGAGTTGGGATTAAATCTTGGGAAGTTGGCCATTGCTATAATCTTTCCGGAAAATGGTTCTATCACTATAATCTGCCCTTTTTCAATATTAAGGTTCTCGTGGGCCGATTCTAAAAGTTTTTCCGCTTGAAACTGGATATTGTAATCTATCGTTAGAACCAGATCGGCTCCGTGCAAATCTTGCATGTTCGAACTGAAAAGATATCCCCCCGGACCCTTTTCCCTTCCAAAGAAGCGCTCTTGGGAATCCAGATAGCTGTTATAGTTTTCTTCAACGCCGTACTGGCCCACACCATCTTTATTAACAAACCCTATCAAATGGGAAGCAAAATCCTGATAAGGATATTCCCTGATTTTCTGTTCCGATACGCTGATCCCGAGGATGTCGAGCTCCTTTAATTTTTCTTGCTCTTCTCCGCCCAAGTCCTCTTTTAAAATGATAAAGTTTGTCTTTGTGTTTTCAAACTTTTCTGAAAGTTCTTCTCTGTCAATATTCAAAACTTCGCTTAGGGTTTCTATTGTCTTTTCTTTGTCTTTTATTTTCTCTAAAGAGACAAAGCAGAACTTCCCTTCTTTATTCGCTGCAATCGGGTACAACTGCTCATCTTTATTCTGAAGAAAAATCTTTCCCCTGTCCCCTTTCGCTTTAAAAAAGATATTATGCTGACCCTGTGCTAAAGCGCTGTAAAAATCATGTTTTAAAATTTGAAGAAAAGCTAAGCGACTAATAATAGCCGCTGTAAACAATATTAAAAAAAATAATATTAAATAGTTTCTACTATTTTTCATAAAAATTCCAAACTTTATTTTGCAACCATAATACTTCCCGGCACTCGGATGTAATGGACGCTTTCCATCTTTTCGAACTGGGTTTCCCTGACCAATTTTTCCACATTATACAAAGAGTTTTTTTCCAAGAAGCTAATTTCCATAAGTCTGTTTTCTCGAGAAATCTCAGAGATTTTTCTTTCAAGATTCTGAACTAAATATTGTTCTGAAATCATTTTCCCGATCTGAAGAATACAAAAAGAAACAATAAAAACAAACGAAATAAAGGTGAATATCCAAACAATTTTTAGATTTTCCAATAAGCTTGAGCGGTAAGCGTAAGTTTTTCTCATGTTTTTAATATTGCTCTAAGTTTAGCTGACCTTGCTCGACGATTAGATTCTATTTCTTCTTGCAAAGGCCTTATGGGCTTTTTTGTTAAGATTTTAAAGAAACCTTCTTTTGATTGTTCTCTGAATAAGTTTTTAACGATTCTATCTTCCAGAGAATGAAAAGATATTACCACTATCCTTCCCCCCGGAGATAAAATTCCAAAAGATTGCATTAAAGCTTGCTTGATTTTATCCAATTCGTCATTTACCGCAATTCTTAAAGCTTGAAAGGTTCTCGTAGCAAAATGAATTCTCTTATGGTGATAGTGATAAGGAGTTGCTCTCCTTATTGCCTCTCTTAATTCAAACGTCGTTCTGAAAGGTTTCATCTTTCTCTCTTTTACTATCTGACAAGCTATTCTTCCGGCAAACCTTTCTTCTCCGTAGTCTTTCAGAATCTTCTTTATTTCTTCTGAAGAATACTGATTAAGTATATTTTCTGCAGTCAGAGAATTTTCCAAACTATATCTCATGTCCAAAGGTTCGTCTGCCATAAAAGAAAATCCTTTCTTGCTTTCCTCTATATGCCAGCTTGACATTCCAAGATCAAACAATATTCCTTTGACGTCTTTGAAATCCTTTTCTTTTATAATCTCTCCTAATTTATTAAAGGTGCTGTGAACCGGAACTAATCTTTTGCTAATTTCCCCGCTTCCTATTTTCTTCTTAAATTTATCTACAAGGATTTGGGTTGCATCAATGGCTAATACTTGTCCCTCAGGACCGGTTCTTTCTAAAATGGCAAACGTATGTCCTCCTTCCCCCAAAGTGCAGTCAATAAAGTTTTCATTCTTTTGAGGGTCCAAATATTCAAGAACTTCTTTTTTTAAAACAGGAATGTGCACGTTTTTTTACAATTATATCCCGAGTTTTTGAGCCATATCATTTACAGTCTTTTCCATCTTTTCTTTGTATTCAGCCCATCTCTTCTCATCCCAGATTTCTATCTTGTTTGAAAGTCCTATCACAACTACATTTTTTTTAAGAAAAGCATATTTTCTCAAATGATCGGGAAGCAGAATTCTTCCAAGCTTGTCAATTTCAACATCGGTCGCACCGGAAAACATAATCCTTGTAAAACCCCTGGCATCTGCCTGGCCCGTGGGCAAACTCTCAAGCTTTTTTGTCATCTCATTCCATTGCTCGGGCGGATAGATTATGAGACAATTATCCAAACCGCGCGTAACAACCGCTTTTTTGCTTAGAATTTTTCTAAATTTAGAAGGTATTGCTATCCTTCTTTTCTGATCAATTGTATGACTACATTCTCCAATAAACATATAAGTTATCCACTAAAAGAGGTAGTTTTCCCCACACTTATCCACAATTAACCTCTCTGTTACCAGAATATCCCACTTTACATTCCCAGTCAACCATTCTGAAACACCTTCAAATTCCCGTTAAAAACACGCTTTTGTCCACAGATAATCCACAATTCAGATTTATTTATTCCTTAATTGACTTTTAGGGGAAATATTAACTATTTACAAAACTTAATTTTAATGATACTATTAAACCGTATGAAAAAAGATATTCATCCAAAATATTATCCTAAAGCAAAAGTCCAATGTGCCTGTGGAAATACTTTTGAAGTTGGCTCAACTAAAGAAAAGATAGATATAGAGATATGTTCTCAATGCCATCCTTTCTACACCGGCAAGGAAAAATTGGTTGACGCTATGGGCAGAGTCCAAAGATTCAAAACCAGACTGGCGAAGAAACAGGGACTAACGAAGAAAAAGAAATAAGAGTATGGATGACATTAACATCCTGAGAAAAGAATATCAGGAAATCGTCAAAAAACTCGGCACAGCCGAGCTTGTTTCTAATAGGGAAAAATTTGAAGAACTTTCAAAGAGAAAAAGCCATTTGGAACCTTTGATTGAAAAAGAAAAAGAAATAGAAAAGATAGAGAAGGAAATAGAAGAAAACAAGAAACTCATTTCAACCGAAAGAGACCAAGAGCTTGTGTCGCTGGCTCATCAAGAAATATCCGACCTTTCCCAAAAAAAAGCAGACCTCAAATTTCAACTTCAAGAATTGCTGAAAAAGAAAAACGATTCAAGTTCCCTACCGGAAGACGTCTCTTCAATAATTATCGAAGCAAGAGCAGGAACCGGCGGAGACGAGGCAGCCCTTTTTGCAGGAGACCTTTTTAGAATGTATTCAAGGTATGCAGAATCTAAAAGCTGGAAACAAAAGACATTAAGTTCTCACCCTACAGAGCTCGGAGGATTCAAAGAAATCATCCTTCAATTAAAAAGCAAAGACGCTTGGGAAGAAATGAAATACGAAGCCGGAGTTCATCGGGTGCAAAGAATTCCGGAAACGGAAAAATCAGGAAGAGTCCATACTTCGACTGCAACCGTTGCCGTTTTACCCCAGCTTAAAAAAAATCAAACTACAATAAAGCCGGATGATTTAAAAATAGACCTATACCGCTCTTCCGGACCGGGAGGCCAGAATGTAAACAAAAGAGAAACAGCTGTAAGAATAACTCATATCCCCTCAGGAATAATAGTAAGCTCTCAAACTGAAAGAAATCAACTTCAAAACAAAGAAAATGCAATGAGCATTCTCCAAGCAAGGGTCTCTGAAAGAGAAAGAGAAAAGCAATTGGAAAAAACAGGTTCAAAGAGAAAAGGTCAGATTGGCCAGGCAAAAAGATCAGAAAAGATAAGGACGTATAATTTTCCCCAAGACCGCTTAACGGATCACCGTATTAAAAAAAGCTGGCATAATCTTGAGAAAATAATGGCCGGAGAAATAGAAAAAATAATAGAAACTCTTCAAAGACAGCTTAAGAACCAAGAATAAAATTAAAAAAGCAAAGAATCTAAAAAACAGGAATTATTCCTGTTTTTTGTATCCGTATTAAAAAACTCTGATTTAGAAGATTAAACTTTCGCAGCTTGAAGACATGAAACCTGTGTTAAGAAAGTTTTGGTGGCAGGAAGCCAATCGAAGAACACTTTCTTCATACCAATTACACCAATAATCGCCTCTTGGGGAACCGCAAAAATATGCTTGAACCGCTTTGCCTTCAGTTCCGTATCTGTCAATACCGTCTTTCAAGTAGAGAGCCGAAGCCAAAGAAGCATCTCTTATATCCCATGGATCTGCAGCACTCCCGGTAATCTTTTCCACCCTGCTTTCATAGCCTGCACCAACCCAAGTTGAGGGAATAAATTGAGCAGGACCCATTGCTCCTCCCCATCCGATACTCATAGGACAGGAAACCAGGGTTTCATAAGGGTCAAGCTTTAAATTTCCTTCTTTGTTTAAAGCATCAATGATATCTAAAAAATAAGAGACGTCTCTTGTCGGCTTCATAACTCTGTCTAATGCTGCTCCCGTACTTGCGCGAACTCCTGCTCCGGTTTTAGGATCTTTTAAAAAGCATTGCCCTACATTTTTCCCTATATTTGATTCCTGGCTTAAAATTCCAAGCAATAAGGCCGGACGAATCCCAATCAGGCCGGCAGCGTATTTTGCAATTTCTATCGCTTCCTCATAAGTCACATCTTCTCTTACGCCTATTAATTTATAAATCCTTGCCATAATATCAGCCGTTTTCTTGGTATTTTCCTCCTTCTCTTTAAGGTGCTCCTGGTATTGCGTTTCCGTTAATCCAAGGTAATATTCTCTCTCATCTTTGGTTTCTTCGCTCTCTCGCTTCTGAACGCTCTGAATAACAACTAAACTTTCGAGGTCCTGTTTTTCTCCATCCAGTTGATTTCTCTGGTCTTCTAAAAAATCTTTAAGGCCTTTAATATTTTGAAGAAGGTCCTTACTTTTTGCAGACAACGCTTCAAGTGCCACTAAGTCATCAAAGAAATCAGAAAAACATTCTTCGCTTAAAAAGATTTCCACCAGCGACTTCTGTTCTTTTTCATACATCGTTCTTAAAACGAAAATAAGATTTCCGCTCGATTCGCCTATTTTAAATGAAGTTTCGTCAATGCTTCCTTGAGTGTCTCTTATCTGAAGGTTGAGATCTTTAATAGCTACATTAGACTGGTAAATCTGATAAGAGTAATTTGTTATCTTACTGTTTAAAAGATATATTTGATCCTGAAGGGTTTTTTTCTCTCTTTCAGTTTTAGCAATATCCTGTTCTATTTGAGTACTCTTCTCTTCAAGATAATTCTGGCAGTCCTCCAAAAGCTTCCTGCATTGAGCAGCGGAAAGTTTTTGGCATTCTTTGTCAACAGTGTCAATTGATTCGCAAATTTCCAAAGAGACAGAAGCATCAAGCTCTGTCTCTGGGTTCAGAAAAACAAAAACTGCTATCACTAAAGAAAATATAAATATTTTCAGGCAAGATTTGACCATAAAGATTTTGAAAAATCTTGAAGCTATTTTTTCTCCTCTTTTTTCTCTCCCTCGGTTTGTTCCTTCCCTTCCGGCTCCTCTTTTCCTTCTTCTGCCTTCTCTCCCTCTTTCTCTTCTTCCTTCTCTTCTTTCTCTTCTTTTTCTTCAATAGGCTTTTCCAATTCTTCTTCTACTTTTTCTGGAGCTGAAACAGAAACTATTATTTCCTCAGGATCTCTTGATACTTCGACGCCTTCGGGAATATCAAGATCCTTTACAACAATCGTATCTTCAAATGTCTCTAAACCTTCTACGCTGACTTTAATTTCTCTTGGAAGCTTCTCGGGAATTGCTTTGACCTCAATCTCTTGCATATGTTTAACTAAAGTTCCTTCAAGATCTTTCACCGCTTTTGAAATTCCTTCAAAAACTAAAGGAACTTTTGCCCCAATCTTTTCATGAAGATTGGGCTGATAAAAATCAACATGTGAAAAACTCCCCGTCAAAGGATCTTTTTGAAGGTCATGAATTAAAACAGGAACCTCTTTGCCTTCAATTTTAAGAGTGACAAGAGTGCTCAATCCGGATTCTTTGTAGGCATTCTCAAATTCTTTGTAGTTTAATTTTAAGTTTTTATTCTCAATCTTACGCCCGTAAAGAACACCGGCTATTTGCCCTTTTTCCTTAAGGTTGGAATTCTTTTCCTCCTTTTCTCTAATTTTTGCTGATAAAATCACCATATTTTTCTATTCAGAAAAGAAACTTCGATTTTTCTATCAAGAACTTACCGAAACCTCTCAACTAAAGTAATTTATTTAGAATATATCTCCTGTATCAGTTCTACAGTATTATATACACCTAATTTGCAAAATATCAAGGAGATTTTTTCTCCGAGCTCTTCGCAAATCTTATCTATGCTGTCTTGAGGCATTTGCCAGATTTCTTTTTTAAACTTGCTTAAAGCCTTTTTCCTTTTTCTGTAAATGAATTGCTCTTCGGTTTGGCCCTTCTCTCTTCTTGAAATAAAATCCTTTTTCAGCCAATCATACATTTCTTCTTTCAGTTCCTCCGGAAGATATTTAGAATCAAAAACTATATTCTGGAAAGCAGTAGCTAAATGGATTTCAACTGCTCCGGTTTTGACAAATTGATCAAAATACTTTTCGGGCAACGTTGAAGAACCGTGCTGGACCGCTCCCCCCATGCCGTATTTTCTTGCCTCATTGGAAAGTTTTCTGAGAGTTTCAAAATCTATTTCAGGCTCTATTAATTTGCCTGAAGCGTCAACAAGGCCTCCGTGGCTTGTCCCCGTTTGAACGGAAATCTTGCTTAAGCCGGGATTAAAACCTTTCTTCTCTTTCTCCTCGTTATATCCCTTCATAAAGGCCTCTAATTCCTCGCAGGTGCTGTTTTTTACTCCTATTTCACCTATTTCCCCTCCAACAGAAACAGTAATGCCTTTTGAGTTTAAACCCCTGATATATGAAGTAAGTTCTGATGTTAAAAGATAATTGTCTCTCTGCTGATTTTTCACATCTCCTTCTTTTAACCTAACAAGAGTGGAACCGTCAATATCGATATTGTAAGCGCCTGCCTCGATTGATTCTTTGATAAGGTTTTTGAGGAAATTGACTTCCCTTTCTTTATTTTCTGAAAAAAACTCTTTCTGCTCAGCTTGGAAGTGGTCCCCCTGGAAAAATAGATATCCTCTGTAATTTTCTTTAATAGAAGCAGCCAATATCGTGCTTACGTACTCGGACATTGACTGATCTGTGTATTCCATTTCTGAACGGGCAAGCTCAAAGATAAAGGCTCCCACTTTGTTCTTTACGGCCTCTCTCAAGATCGTTCTTGCAATATCAAAAGTCAGGGTCCTTATATTAACAGCAGGAACCGTAAAACCATGCCATTTGTCTTCTGCTCTCTGCTTGTAAAGCTCGTAAGTCGAAGCTAAAATTACTCCTCCAAGCTCCGCCCTCCTATATATTTCTTTTCGAGCATTCCCGTCTTCTTTGAATATTGATTTTAAAGCTAATTCTTTAATATCGTCCATTGCATTAGTGAAAAAATATTGAAGCTGTTTTATACACTTCCAGATTAACTTTCTTTTTGCCCTTTATTTTTGAAAAAGGTAAAGACAAAACCCTGTCTCCCTTGAGAACAATCGCTTTTTCAAACTGTTTTTTACTAACACATTCAACGGCTGCAACACCGAATCTATTTCCGAGAATTCTGTCAAAAGCGCAAGGCACCCCTCCTCTCAAAACATGACCCAATCTAACGGATCTGGTGTCAATGCCTGTTTTTTTGCTTAAAAGCTCTGCCACCTTCTCTCCTATTTCTTGATTACTCTTTTTAATTTTAAAATCTTTTCCTCTTTTCAATATCGCTTCTTCCGAAACAACTATCAAACTGAATCTTTTCCCTTTGGTTACCCTTCTCTCCACGGTTCTGCATAATCTCTCAAAATCAATCTTAGCTTCCGGAATAAGGATGAAATCTGCCCCTCCTGCCAATCCCGCGTAAGTCGCAATCCATCCGAAGTTCCTGCCCATAACTTCCAATACCATTGCGCGATGATGAGATTTGGCAGTGGTGCGCAGATTATCAAGAGCATTGGTTGCAGTTTGTACTGCCGACCAAAAACCCAGGCAGAAATCCGTTCCCTCAACATCGTTATCAATGGTCTTGGGAATAAAGACAATGGGAAAGTTTTTTAAGATGTCTTTTGTTAATTTTAATGTAGTATCTCCTCCAATCACAATGAGACCCTCTATTTGAAGTTTTTCCAAATTCTTAATTATCTTTGCTTTTCTCTTTTTAATTTGAGGAGGTTTAATATTGCTGGAACCTAAGATTGTCCCTCCTATATTTAAAATACCTCTAACGTCTTCCCCTTTCAAAGCCCTTACCCTGATTTTACCTATTAACCCTTCCCAGCCGTCTTCAATTCCTAAAACTTCAAAGCCCAATTGTTTTCCTCTTCTTACAATTGCCCTTATTGCGGCATTTAAACCGGGGCAATCCCCTCCAACCGTTAAGATGCCTATCTTTTTATTTATTGAAGTCATATTTTTATTTACCCTGTTAAATGCTATACTGCACAATTTTACTAAAAGTAAAATTATTTAACGGGGTGAATTTTTTAATTTTTTATTCAAATTTAAAATTTAATTTTATGAATCTTTTTTCAATAGGAGCTTTCTTAACCCAAAAGGGCCAAAGCCTTATCTCAACCCTTTCTATCTCCGGAAAAAATTGCAAAATCTTTTGCTCAGATTCTGAAGCGGTTTTCCCCAAAACCTGCCTTTTTAAAAACTCTTCTTCTATCTTTGTGTAAACTTTTACTGAAAAGTCAACATTTAAAACCATTTCGGTATTTCCCTTATTTCCATTTCCCGACAAAGAAGGATAATGTTCTGTTTTCAAACCTCCCGGGCATAAAATTTCCCCACTCTCAATATCCGAAGAAATGTATTCTTCGGCAAACCTTTCAAGGCTCTCTTCTTTAAAGATTATTGCCCTGGCTTTCGCTTTGATTTGAGCCATAAAAGAATCTACGCCCTGACCGTCTTTGGCTAGCGGAGAAAATTCGGTAATTTCTGATTCTATCAAACTGTCAACCAAGAGCCATCCTTCGGGAACTTTCTTTTTCAAAAGATCCTTGCTTTCTAAAAGAGCTCTTTCAGAAAGAATTTCTTCCGCTGTCTCAAGGTCTTTTTCCGTCACCTCAACGCTTTCTCCCCCTCCTGACATCGATTCCGAACTTTCGCCCCAGTAATAGGCATATCTTTCGGTTCCTCTATAGACGTAAATCGAGAAATTTGAAGGACCAATATTGTATTCTTCTCCGGGCTCTGCAGCAATCACGAGTACATCAACATAACTGGCAACAACTTTCCCCCCTTCTTTCTTTGCTGCCGGAACGGAAATCTTTGATTTTGACTTAAAAAGCTTGCCATTGCTTGAGATGAATCTAGTTCCTTCGGCCCATACTTCAGGCCAATTGGCAAATCTATTGTAAAGGCGAATAGTCCCTTCAGCCCTTTTAAAAGCATCTCCCGAAGATGGAAATGTTTCAGAAACTGTTTTTTCTGCCTCAATAATTTCTCCCGGGATTATGTGCTTTGAAAAATCAATTTCTTCAGAATTGGTATCTACGGTTATATGGGTTTCAAAAGTTAGGTTTTTTGTTTTCGGCCAAATATCAATTTCTGCTCTTTCCCCGACAAGGAAATAAAAAGCGCCTGCAATTAAAACTGAGAAAAGTAGAATAATTAAAATCCGACTATTTAGAAAAAATCGTTTCGGACTTTTCTTTTCCTCTTCTGCTGCGAAATTCTCTTGCTCGCCGGGAGGAATAATATCGTATATCTTATTTGACATAATTGTAAAAGCTTTATTCTATTATAGATTAAAAAAAGCTCTCCTTCAATAAAAAAAGAGAGAGAAGGGTTTACTATAAGCTGTTATAAAATAAATATTATAAACTTTGCTTATAAACCTTCCCCCTTTTTGCTACTTTTTACGAGAGCTAAATCTTACAGCTAGAAATGAAATAACGAAACCTATTATTACCCACAAGACAAGTTTGAATAAAGCTTCTCTAAAAGTCATTTCGCGTCACCTCTTTTTTAGAAACTGATATTGCCGTAAGTTAAGATGAAATTAATTATTTCATCTTTTTCTTTCTCGGTAACCTTCTTAAGGTTTAGCGAAGAACCACACTGTTTTCTAAGAACCTTTCCGTTGAAAATCGCCCTGCTGCGATCTTTTGGAAACTGATAAATTCCCTTCCATCCTTTTAACCATTCAAGTTCATTGATGTTTTCACAAAACTTCTTTAAAACCTGTGTCACTATCTGCTCTTTTTGTTGCCTTGTAGGTTTTGCTAAAGTGTTGCATCTAATCATCAATCTTTTGCTTTCTGGGTTGAACACAGCGCAACTACCGCCATGGACCTGAGCTATCCTTTCCCAACTCATTACTCATCTCCCCTTTCTCATAAATATGACTTTAACTTTCCAGTCAACACTCTTGTGCTTGTCCGGATAATATTTTCTCCCAATTGTAAACAATGTCTTGTCTGCTGTTTCCCTGATTTGGATCGTATCTTCGGTTCCCCATTTTCTGGCAAAAATCCTGTTGCTATTGTAATCTACCTCAACTTCATAATTGCCATGAATGTTAAACAACTTTTCGATACCAAATGTAAATTGGAAAACATCTCCCTTCCTTAAATCTCCGATACTAACAAGACTTCCTGCTTTAATTCCTGTTTGATACTTCATATCCAATCCCTCCTTTTTTAAAAATTAATGAACTATTCTCTAAATTATCTCTTTATTGCTATATTTTAAAACATTTCTTGTTGTTTGTCAAGAGTTAAATCCTATATTTAACAATAGTCCAAATAGCAACAAGGCCGTCTTTGAAGTTTATCTTCTTGCCTTCAGAAAACTTTCTCGGATAATAGCGGATAGGAACTTCTTTAATCCTATATCCTTTCTTTAAAACTCTGGCGGTCACTTCTTCGCAAAACTCAAAACCGTCTGTCTTAAGACCGAGGTTCTTTATAATATCAGTTCTGAAGAGTTTGTAGCCCGTATTGATATCGGTAATCCTTGCTCCATATAAAAGATTAAAAAGAAATGTCAGGGATTTTCCTGCCAGAGCAAATAGCAAGTATCCCCTTTCTGCTTTTCCTAAATTACGAGAACCGTAAATTACCGGATACTCTTTACTTATGGCTTCCAGAAGCATGGGATAATCTTCAGGATCATATTCCAGGTCGGCATCCTGAATTAACACAAAATCTCCCGTTACTTTTTCTAAAGCAGTTTTAATGGCTCCCCCCTTGCCTTTGTTTTTAGGATGCCTCAAAAGAATAAAATCAAATCTGCTTTTTAAATCATCGAGTAACTCTGCTGTTCCATCTTTTGAAGCATCATCAACTACAATAACTTCTTTCTGATAATTCAAGCTCGAAGCTTTAAAAACTCTTTTTAAAAGCTCTTTGATTGTTTCTTTCTCGTTATATGCTGGAATAATTATACTTAATCTCATTTTTCTAATTCAATTAGATTTTTGATATTTTCAATTGATTCTTTAATATTCTTATCTTCAGGCCAAACATCTTCAGCTCTTTCTAAAACCTCTCTTGCCTTTTTATATTCTCCCCTCTCAAGATAAAGACTCGTTAGAGCATTATATGAAAAGATAAATTTCGGATCAAGCTCAACAGCTTTCAAAAACCCCTCTTCAGCTAAATCAACCTTTCCCGTACTCCTATATGTATTAGCCAAGTTATGGTAAGCAACGGGACCTGAGGGTTCAAGATTAATTGCTCTTTTGCATGTTTCTTCTGCCTTTCCGTAATATCCAGCATTGTTGTATGCCATGCAAAGATTATTAACGATTCTGTAGCTTTCGGGCGCATACTTCAAAGTCTGCTCGTAAAAGGTTATTGGGCTCCTCCATTCCGTATTTCTTTTTACTGTTAAAATCCCAAGGAAGATAAGAAAAATAATCAGTGTCAGTCCAAGACACTTTCTCAAGAAAACCCTATTTTCAGATACCTTCATACAAAACCATATTAAAGCAAGAAAGATTCCTATCATCGGAAGATACATCCAATGCTCATAAAGAAGTGCGTTAATAGGAACAAGGACATTTGAAGTCAAGGCCATGCCAACAAAAAACCATAATATTCCAAAGCTTACAACCGGCAGTTTCTTGAAGTTTAAAAATGCCAAAGCCAGCAACCCGAAGAATAAAACTGCTCCCAGAATAACGGGGAAAGAACTGAAAGAAGTTGCAATTTCAACGCTTCTTTCCATATGAAGATCAAGAGGCCAGAAAAGCAATCCAAAGCAGGCCGTTAGAATTTTAAAGAAAGTGAGTACTCTGAAATATATGTTTGAAGTAAATATATTCTCTTCATTATAAAGATTAAAAGTATTAACAAAATTAAGAGCCGTTGCTCTTAATAGGAGATAAACTCCTGCAAGCATAAAGAAAGGCCAAATTGACTTTGCAATTTCTTTTAATCTTTCTTTCAAAGAAGCTTTCCTGATTCTCTGCAAAAAGAAAAAGTCAGCGAGAAAAACAAACCCCGGCATTACAAAAGCCGTTTCTTTTGACAGCAAAGCAAAAACATACATCAAAAGAGATAAGAAATAGAACTTGTTTTTAAAATATACTTCTCCTGATTTTCTGAATTTCAAATAGAATAGTATTCCTGAGAAAATAAAAAAGACCGAGAGAGAATCCCCGATCCCTGAGATATAAGTTACTGCTTCCGTTTGCAAGGGATGAATCAAGAATATTAAAGCGGTGATAAAAGAAAGTTTCTTTCTTTTAAAGATATAAAAGAGAATAAAGAATAAAAGAATAGCATCTGCAATATGCAAAGAAGTATTAATAAAATGATAACCCAAAACCCAATCCTGCCATAAATGCCATTCTATCGAAAAGATGGTTAAAATCATCGGTCTCCAATAGTTGCTTAAAAGTCCAGCGCCCGCAATGAGGTTTTCGGAAAAGTATTTAGGAAAATATTCCCAGCTCTTTATGTATTGATTATTAAGAATACCGTCATCGTCATCCCAAAACATCTCATTGGCAAAACTGTTTGCGTATAATAAAAAACCAACAACTATTAAAGACAAGATAACCTTTTCAAACGTATTCAGTTCTTTTAACCAAGAAACCATTTTATATAATCTTATCAGAGTTTTAATCTGTAATAAAGAAGTTTTAAGAACTTAATTTTATAACAAAAAAGGTACCGACCATAGGCCTGTACCTTTTATTCTAAATTGTAAATATATTCCTCCTTAAATTAATTAAAATTTGTTGATTAAAACTCCGAAAAACAACATTGAGCCAATTATAAGACAAATTGTGGTCGCTCCATCTAAAGTTCTGTTTATGCCAAATTCAATCTCTAATAGATCGCCCTCTAATGTTACATTTTTAATGTAGGCAGTGCGTGGATCTGCAAACAATTTCGGATCATCAATAAATTTGATTGATTGCTTCCATTCAGAAATACATTCTGATGTTTCTGAATTAAACAAGTTTAATATCAATACATCTTTTCCATAAGTCACAAATACTTTGGTCCCCTTTTCCTTCTCTGACAACCCTTGCGATGGTAAACTCTTTCTAGAATCCAAAACAGTCACTTCCATGCCTTTTAGCAACACAGGAATGCAAATTGTTTTATTCTCAATCTCTTTATTCCAAAAAGCTATCATGAGCATTGCTTGAGAGATGCCGCATATGATTGCTACTATAAGAACTATTCTGATAAAGATTTTAAAGAACTCACTCAATTTTATCACCTCCTTTTTTAATACAAATACAATAACAAACATTCCGACAAAAGTCAAATAAGGACCGGATAAAGAACGTTTCATTGACTAACGTAATTTCTTATGTTATTCTTAGATATTCAAAAAGAACATTAACATTAAAAGGAGGTGATAATCGTGTCCAACGAACTTCAGAAAAAAGGTTTACCAAAACCAAACCGAGAAAGAGAAAGACCTAAATGTCCTTTCTATGGATTCTTCTTCTTACCGCGTGGCAGAATGATAGACCAAGAAGGCAACCAATGTCCTTTCTTAGGAGCCTATAAGCCTTGCTTAATGGCAATCAGTGGAAAGGATATAAATTGGGACAATTGCCCTATAAATATAAATGGAT
>Ga0265596_1000621_pt1 | contig 19786 bp, 33 predicted proteins | sample saktaG_FD_190143 | JGI IMG/M metagenome (GOLD analysis project Ga0265596, IMG submission 190143) | Saline water microbial communities from Sakinaw Lake, British Columbia, Canada - sak_2013_06_06_60m | ecosystem: Environmental > Aquatic > Non-marine Saline and Alkaline > Saline ...
TTAACTGAGAAATCTTTAAATCCTATGACCTCTTTTATTTCTTGTATTGTGTTCACAACAATACAAGGGGCTAGTCTTTAAATGATTAGCCCTTTTTAGAATTCTATAGGTTATATACTAAAATTTAACTAAATTAATAAATAAAATCTAAATCCACCCGACATAAATAGAAAAAAGCATACCCATCCCTAATAACAAAATTATCAATCCTGCAATTAGATGAAGTGTTTTTAATTTTCTCTGTCTCCAAGCTTCTGCTCTTTCTGTAGTGGTTACTCCAAAATAAATTCCTAATGTGATTATTAACATTGGAAGAATAAAGATTAGATTATAAAAAAATAAAAGAACAATTGCATAAGTTCTTGTTGTAGCTTTTGCTAATAAACCCAATATAACAATATAAGGCCCTGATGTGCAAGGAAGTAAAAATAAGCTTACTACAAATCCAATAAAAAATGCTCCTGGAACAGAAGTAACCCCTTTTAAAAGAATCTTCATTCGAGGTCTCCAAGAAATAGGCACTTCCATTACAAACCATTTACCATACCAAAAGTAATCTTTTAAATTAAAAAGACCAATAAATATTGCTAAAATTGCAACAATAATAAAAAAACTATGAGTAAATCCAGTTGCTTGAACTGCAGAATATAAACCAAGACCCATTAAAAAATAAGAAATGAAAATAGAAAATGTGAAAGCTAAACCTGCAAATAAAGCCTTTTTTTTATCACTAGCAGAAAGAATTGTTGTCAACAAAATTATTAAAACAGCAAAAGCACAAGGATTAATTGCATCAACAACTGCAGCAAAAATAACTGCTGGAATAGTTAATGTATTTTTAAATTTAGTTTGTTCAGGATCTTCTAAAGGAGAGCTATCCCCTATTATTTGTGTTGTATCTCCATTTTCTATTTTTTCTAAAGGATTAATACACTCTTCTTCATTACATCTTTCTACTTCTTGTTTTATTTGATTCCCTATTGAAGAACTATAACCAACAATAATCTTACTATCTATAAAAGTGGTTGGAACACCTCGTATTTCTGAACCATAAACTTCTGAAAGCCCTTCAAAAAGTTTTCTATCCTCATTATTAAAATAAGTTTCATATTCTTCAACAACTAAATTAGGATATTCATTTTTTAAATCATCTAAAAAATTAATTAGTTTTCCACAATGAGGACATCCCTTCCCATAAAACATAACAATTACAATTTCCCTCCCTACAGTATTAATCTCCGACTTATTATCTACATTCTTACCTGTAATAGAAAATCCAAAAATTAAAATTAAAAAAATCAATAAAATTATTACTATACTTATTATTCTCTTGTTCATTTTACTAATTCTTGTTTTAATTCCTTTTTTAAGATTATAGTGTTTAATTTTCCTTGTTTTTTTACATCTATAATTTTTTTACTAATTAATCTTTTAAGAATACGATGGGATTTTATTTTCCCAAAAATTTCAGAAATTTTACCTTGAGTTATTTCTCCATTATTTTTTATTAATTTTTCTAATGTTATTATTTCATCTTTATCCAAAATCGTATATAAAACTTCTATATTCTTTTTTATTATATTTTCTTTTATATCAATCTTTAATGAAAATAAATAATATAAAAGAGAAGCAACAAAAATAATTGCTAAAATTATAAAAATTATTATAAAATTTTGAGAAACCATGTTAGGACAACCACAAGATTTTACTTGAAATCTATCCCCCAATAATAGACTTAAAAAAATCACTAAAAGTATAAATGCAACTGCTCCAATTATTAAAACTATATCCCTTTTCTTCATGAAAAATAGAATATCCTTTTGTTTATAAACATTTCTATAAAAAAATTTAGAAAAATAAAAAAATCTCATAGTTTCATTTTTTTGAAACTAATTATATCTAAAAAACAAATAATAAAATACAGTTTCATTTTTTTGAAACTATACTTTTATTTTTTTATTTATCTCTTGAATTATCTTTTTAAATACCTCTTTATATTCAGGATTTATTTCAACAACAGGTTTCATTTTTATTGTTGAATCAATAAAATCTTTCTTATAAGGTATTTTTCCAATTATAAGAATATTTTTAGTTTTTGCAAAATCTTCAATTTTTTTATAAAAATTTTCAGCTAAATCAAATTTATTTATAACAATCCCATATTTTATTTGAAAATGCTCTGCAAGATACAAAACTCTTTTTAAGTCATGAAGAGCTGAAGGTGTAGGCTCTGTTACAGCAACTATATAATCTGTCCCAACTAAAGAAGCAATAACAGGACATCCAATACCTGCAGCAGAATCAATTATTGTTATTTCTGGATTTAGTTTCTTGCTTATTTCTTCTGCTTTTTTTCTCACTTCTGAAACAACTTCTCCTGAAGCAAGTTCTCCTAATTTAAGTTCTGAAGATACTAAATTAATATTATAATTTTCCCCAACATAAATTGTCCCTATTTCTTTTGTAGTCATAGAAATAGCACCATTTAGACAAGCAACCATACAAGCTTTACACCCAACACAAACATCTTTTACAAAAGCCGGATATTTTCCTTCAACAAAAACTATTGCATTTTGTTTACAAACAGAAGCACACTTACCACACTTTACACATTTTTCAAAATCCCATTTAGGAATTGGTTGCAAAACAGAAGAATATTTCTTTAGTTTAACAGAAATCAAAAGATAATCATTAGGACATTCCGCATCAGCATCAACTAACATTGTTTTTTTAGATTTAGCAAATTCTACTGCTAAAGATGTTGCTACTGTAGATTTTCCTGTTCCACCTTTACCACCTGTAACTGCGATTTTCATTTTTTCCCCCTAGATTTAATTATTAAAAAAACAACCAACATTATAAAAAATAATACTGTTCCAATATATGCAAAGAAATTATCTTCAGGACTAGGGAAAAAGAATAATATAACCAAGCTTATAATTATCACTATTGGAATTAAATAATTGATTTTCATTTTATTCATGACCATCCTCCTTTTTTATCCCATAACCTTTACCTTTTCCTGGATTACATAAATCTGTCCCTTGTTCAAGGTTTCCTTTAATAAAAAAATTAATTACTTCTGTTATTTCTCCTTGAATTCCAGTAATTAATTTAATTCCAAATTGCTCAAAGAATTTTTGTGCTCTAAATCCAGCTCCGCCTGCAATAACACAACTCACTCCTTGTTCTTTAAAGTATTTAGGAAGAAATCCTGTTGCATGTCCTGGATTTTTAATAATCTTCTTATTTTTTATTTTATTATCTTCAATTTCCACAATAGTGAACTCAAGACATCTGCCAAAATGTTCAGACACTTTTCCTGAATCTGTTGATATTGCTAACTTCATTTTTCTCCTCCACCATTTTTCTTTACAAACAACATTGGAAAAATAATATCACTTAAACAACAAGGAATCAAAACAGCGATAAATAAAAATATAAAGATGATTATAATTAAAAAAGAACTTATAGCTCCTCCTAAAGCCATAATTATATGAAAAAGAGAAGCCCATGTGCTTAATAAAACATGTCCTGCATGGGGAAATTTAGTTTTAGGATTAATACAAGCAATTAAAATACCTAAGAAAGCTAATGGATTTACTAACCACCATTTTTCAATAAAGCCCAAATGAATCCCTTTGTTTGGAAGATTGAGAAGTATCTCTCCAAGATAGGGGATAATAGAATCACTTAATGTTGCAATTCCAATTGAACCAACATAACCAATTAAAATTAATGATATGGGATTGATTTTTTGATTATTCTTTTTAATATAAATTATATAAATTGAAGTTGTAACTAAAGCACTCAAGACAACATGGAGAGGATGAAGAACATAAAAAAGGTTATATGAAGTTTCAGGAGGAAGTTTATAAAAAAGAAGCATTACAATTATCCCAGTTATTGCTCCAAAAATTGTAAATGGGATATGATTTTTTAATTCTTTAATTATTTCTTTCTTCATTTTTGATGGTGTTTAATTCTTTTAATTTAGTTAAATGTTATCTTTTAATCACAACCTTATTTTTATTCCTTACAGTAAGGGCATGAACTTTTACTTGGAGTTCCTTTGATACTCTTTTTATAAAGTTCTGCATGTTCTTTAGAGCAAAATGGTTTAAGACGAGTTCCTTTAAATTCAGGAATCTTTACTTCCATAAATACTTCCTCTCCTTTATTAATTTTATCATTACAATATATGCATTTTTTCTTGAATATATTCATTTTTCTTTATTTTTAGTTTTTTAATTTAAACCCACATGTTGAGGACCTGTTGCATTTGTTAATTCTTTTAATTTTTTATTTAAAAAATCCTGAATAACTTCTTTTATTTTACCTTCTCCTTGATAAGTTTTAATTTTAAATTGTTCAAAAACAGAAAATGCTCTTGGGCCGAGATTCACAGTAATTATTGCATCAACTTTTTGTTTTGCTACAATTTCTCCTGCTGTTATTCCAGCTCCGCCCATTTGATCCTTTCCAGTGTTTTCTATTGCTTTGAAATCTTTTATTTTATTATCTTCAATTTCCACAATTAAAAAATAATTGCACCTTCCAAATCTTGCATCGACTTCACTATCTAAATTATTTCCTGTTGAACTTATTGCTAATTTCATTTTTTTACCTCCTTTTGGTTTTTTATTTTAATAGTATATTCAAAATATTTATCATAAGGAATAAACCATTTAACAGTTTCTTCAATAGTTGCTTTTTCTATTATTTTTCTAAATAATCTTATTGAATTTCCGTGAGCAGAAATAGCTACATTTACTTTATTCTTCTTTATGAACTTTATTAAAAACTTAATGAATTTTTTAACTCTTTTTTCAACCATTTTAAATGATTCACCTTTTTTTGGAGGATTGTTCCAACCCCTATGCCATTTATTAAATTGTTCTTTTCCATACTTTTTAATAATTGTTTTGTGGCTTTTTCCCTCTAAAAATCCATAATTTCTTTCAATCATTTTATTTGCAGTTATTATTTCTCTGCATTCTGAATGAAACTTAAGGATTATTTTTAAAGTATCCTTAGAACGGGATAAAGAAGTTTGAAAGGCAACATCAATCTGTTTGTCTTTTAATTTTTTAGCAATTATTTCTGCTTGTTTTTTACCCAAAGAAGTTAAACGGGAATCTTTCCATCCAGTAAAAATTTTATTTTTGTTATAGTACGTTTGCCCATGTCTAAATAAATAAATTTTGAGATTTTTCATTTTTTTATATCCTTTTGATTTTTTTCACCACCATATTTTACTGCTTTTTGTGGACAAATTTCATGACATTTTTTACATCTTATACATTTTTCCATATCTATTACTGCTTTTCCATCTTCCATTACTATTGCATTAACAGGACATTCCCTAATACAAATACCACAACCAATACATATCTCTTTATCTACCCATGGCATTTTTTATTTTTCCCCTTATTTGTTTTATTTAAAATTGCTTTAACTTCCCTTTTTATTTTATCCTTCATCTTATAATCTTAAGATAAATCAATTTCTTTCCTTAATTCATCTTTTAAATCTTCTTTCGGTCTTAAGCCAATAAATTCCTTAATCACCTTCCCCTTATTAAAGAGCTTCATGTTAGGAATGCTCTGAATTTGGTAAGTCATTGCAAGTGTCTGATTTTCAGGAATTTCAATATCTACCTTACCTATTTTTAACTCTCCATCTAACTCTTCTGATAACTCATCTAATATTGGAGCCATCATCAAACAAGGTTGACACCAAGGAGCCCAAAAATCAACTAAAACCGGAATATCCGAATTAAGAACTTCTTTTTCAAAATTCTCGTTTGTTACTTCAATTGTTTTTAACATTTTTATCTTTTCCTCCTTTCAAATTTATCATTTATTTCAATTGCATTGTTTGGACAAGCAGATATGCATGCCCCGCATTTCTTACAATTTTTAAGATCTTTAATTACTGCTTTCCCATTTTGAATTTCTAAAACACCAAAAGGACAAACCTCTACACAGTTTCCACACCCATCGCATTTTTCTTTATTTATTTTTACCATTTTTTCTACCTCCACCTTGTCCTCTACCACCTCCACCACGACCCCCACCACTACCATCTCGAGGTCCAATACCCATTCCTCTTCCTTTACCTTGACCCATTCCTCTATCTCCCCCACTACCAAAATTTTGATTAAAATTTGTATTTATATTTTCATTATCAAAACTTCCTCCATCAAGAATAATAGCTCTTCTTGGACAGGCTGTTACAGTATCTTTTAAACAATCAGCATTTTCATTTTTTATTCTCGCTTTTCCATCAACCATTTCAATTCCTTCTGGACAAATATTCGTACAGATACCACAACCAGTACATTTTTCTTCATCAATTTTAATTGTCATTTTAAATCTTATTATATTATGAATATATATTCATTTATAAATTTAACTATAAATTATTATCCCCCTTCTTTCCTTTTTATTTTTCTCCCCTATTATCTCATTAATATTTTCTTTAACTATTTCCATAGCTTGTTTAATTAATGGTTCTCTAATAATTACGCAAACAAATTTATCTTTCAATCTTTTAATATTTGGACCTATAATTTTTCCAACTAAAACATCAACACCCCCAAATACTGAAGCTACTGCTTTTGCTTTTCCGGGGTCTCCATCAATTCTTGTCTCATCTTCTTTATATTTGACATTTTCTCTTTTTTCTTTAAAAATTAATTTTCCATTTGAATACTTAAATATTTGGAAGTATTTTGACATTCCCACATGGTCATCTGATTTTATTATTTTTCCATTATCTGTTCCAATAGCAAATGTTAATTCTTCTTTAATATCTTTTATTGCATCTTGAGGACAACTTTGTAAACATAATCCACAATTTATACATTTTTCTTTATCGATTACAGCGATACCTTTTTCCACATTTACTGAAATAGCATTTACAGAACATTTACTTTCACAAATTCCACACCCTACACATTTATTTTTACTTATATTTAGCATTTTTCTTTGTTTATTTTTACCATTTTATACTTAAGCTATATTACTTATTAATTTAATGATATTCCGACAAGATTCAGCTAAGCCTTTTTGAAACTTTTCATCTTCAGGAAATAATTTTTTAACATCTTTTTCTTCAATAGCAACATAAGATATTTCTGTTTTTCCATCTTTTTGATAAACAACAACTTGTTTTGGGGGCAAAAGCAATACACCTCTTATTAATTTTTTAGAAATGCTTTCATATGCTTTTTGAGGATTACAAAACATTATTGAATAATATTTAAAATTATTCTGTACATTTACCCCATGGCTTTTAAATTCATGAACCATATCAAAAACATCTCGAACAATAAAATTAAATTTAGAAGCATTTGTTTTAACTAATTCAATAATCTCTTTTGGTGTTTTTTTTGTTTCAATTTTAATCAATTTCATATTAATCTTTCTCCTCGATACATATTTGCTTATTTTTTATAGCTTTTATTGTTTTAATTGAAAGTCCTAAAATAAGAAAATTTAATGAGATAAAAATAATCCATGAGACTATTTTAAAGAATTGTGAACCTGTTTCATGATACATTAATAATGTTCCAATTACTAAAGCATCTATAGGGAATGAATATGCCCACCAAGATAAATAAAATTTAATTTTAGAAAACATCTTATATTGAAATAGGATTAATACAAATAAGAATACTCCAAAATAATAAAGCATATTTCCAAATGGATTTAATCCATTCAATAGTTTTGTCAACGCAATAAATCCAATTATTGGTGGAGCAAATAAAATAAAAAAAGTAGGTATTAATTTCTCCGCTATCGGATGATGGAAGATTATCCTATTGATAACTATTGTTGTTAAAATTAACCACCAAAAAAAGCCTATACTAAAAAAGAACCACGATAACTCTGCTGAAAAATGCTGAACTCCTGCAATAGGTATGATAATACATCCTACTACAGGAATAAACCAAGAAGGATTAATATGATGAATTTCAAATTTATTATGCCTAATCCATGCAGACATGATTATTATTGTAAATATAAATTGTATTATAACTCCAATCCACCAAAAATACCTAGACACATTCATATTTATAGCAAGATAGATTATACTGGAGATAAGAAATAATTTTGCAATGATTGGATAAAAATTAAGCTTTATTGGATGGTTAAATTCTTTTTTGACTTCCTTAGGATATTTAATTAATTTTAGAATATAGATAGTAAAAATGATAACTATGATTAGAATTGAAAAATAAAGCAGATAATTACTTACTAAAAAAGGTAATTTTAAAATAGATTCTGCTTTTTGCCAAGCAAGTGTAAAACCGATTAATCCTAAACAAATCGCTAAAAAAGAAATAGGAAAATTCTTTAACCTATTAAATTCATATTTTCCTTCATGATTTATTGATTCATTTATCATTTTATTTTTTTATATAAGGACATTTATCTTCATTTACTTTTTTATCTAAAACAGCTCTTATAAATTCATTACAAGATTTAAACCCGCATTCACCACAATTTAAATTAGGAACTCTTGCTTTCAATTCCTTTCCTTGATTATATCTATTTAATGTTTCTTGAGAATCTAATATTTTATTTCCATAACAATAACCACAAATTCCAGTAGGCATAGAATTTTTTAAAGTAAGAGTCTTTTTTACTTCTGGAATTTCTTTTATTCTCTCAGCTACATCAATTGCTCCTTCTCCAGTTAAACCATTTCCATCAATTATCAAACCATTTTTATTTACTTCTAAAATCTTGCTCCTAAATATTTCCCTTTCTGCCTGAGAAATTAAATCTCCTTTAGATACAACAATTACATCTGCATCAGTAAGTAATGGGCCATACCCCGAGGGCTTTCCTGCTAAAATATTTAAAACATTCACTGCTAATCCTTCATTTACATATGGAGAACATCTTAAACATAAACCTGCGGTTTCTATAATTATCAAATCTTTGTCTTTATGTTCTTCAATTATTTTTGGAATTTCTAAAGCAGCGTAATGGTCTGGACAAGCTTCTCCAGAAATTTTATTTTCTGTACTTATTCCAAATTTCTGTTTTATTAATAAATCGTCATCTGTGCTTAAAACATCAAACTTAATATAATGAATTTTTAAATCTTTTAATTCCTGAATTATGAATTTGATTATACTTGTTTTTCCACTTCCAGGCGTCCCTCCAAAAATTACAATTTTCATTTTTCTACTCCTATTGGCGCACATATTAATTTTAATTCGTTTATTTTTCCACCTTCTCTTATTTCTTCTCTTATATCTAAGATATAGTCATTTATCCACGAAAGATAATTCGCAATTCCTTTTTCTTTTATTGAAGTATGAATTACTTTGCTTATTCCACCATTTTTCATAACAAATCTTTTATCAGTATCTAAAGCAAGAAGAGGGTCATGAGTAACTAAAAATATTATCTTGCCTTTTTTAATAAGAATATTAAGAGCCTGTTTTATTTTTATTCCTGCATTTTCTATTTCATCAATCAGTATTATTGGAGATTCACTTATATATGCCAAATCTGCGACCATTAAGGCTCTTGATTGCCCTCCAGATAAAATAAGCAAATTAGTTTCTTTTTTTATTTCTTCTCCAGTTATTTTATTAGCTTCATTTATTACTTTTTCTATAATTTTTTCTGTTTCCTCTTTTGCATTATGTTTTCCTCTTGTTATTATATGTGTTTTTAAAAAATCATAAACACTTGTATCAGTCATAAAATTCATATGTTGAGTTAAATAACCAATTATTTTAATGGTCGGATCTGTTTTCAAATTTTTATTTGGTTTTTCTCCATTAATAAGAATTTTTCTTTTAGTTTTTGTTTCTCCATAAGCTAACTTTTCAATATCATAAAGCAATTGACTTTTTCCCGAACCAGTATGTCCTACAATCCCTATTTTTTGCCCTTCAAAAATTTCTATTTTCTCTATAATCTCTTTTTCTTTCTTTTTATTGTATCCAGACAATATAGTGATATTTTTTATTTTCATATTATTTCTCCTCTTAATTTAGCAGCACTCAATATTCTTTTTATTGCAATTATGTATGCGGCAGTTCGCATACTAATTTCTTTTTTATTTTCAGTAAGTAAATCATAAACTTTTTCAAAAGCAGTTATCATCATTTGTTCTAATTTTCTTTTTAGATAATCTTCTTCAAGAATATTCCCTGATTTATTATTAGCCCATTCAAAATAACTCACAACAACGCCTCCTGCATTTGCAAGAATATCTGGGATTACAATAACACCTTTATTAAAAAGAATTTCATCTGCCTCAGCATTTATAGGTCCGTTTGCCAATTCTAAAATATATTTTACTTTTATTTTATCTGCGTTATTTTCAGTAATTTGATTTTCCAATGCAGCTAATACTAGTAAATCAACATCTAATTCAAGTAATTGTTCATTTGTTATTTTTTCTCCATCTTCATAATCTATAACACTTTTTCCTTCATTTTTCAATTTCTTAATTTCATTTATTTCTAATCTATTTTTATTAAAAATTCCCCCTTTACTATCGCTTACGGCAACAACATTAAATCCTTGTTCCTGTAACATTGAAGCAATATAACTTCCAGCATTTCCAAAGCCCTGCACAACGACCTTAAAATTATTGTTTTTTTCAACTTTTTTTAAAAATTCATTTAATACAATCAGTCCTCCTTTAGAAGTTGCATCTCCTCTTATTGTAATGCCCCCTAATTCAACAGGTTTTCCAGTAATCATACCAGGTTCATGCCTTTTATTTATTTTTTCAAATTCATCAAGCATCCATGCCATAATTTGAGAATTTGTGTAAACATCTGGAGCAGGAATATCTTTATCTTGCCCAATATATTCGTAGAAGCATTTAATATATTTTCTGCTTACTTTTTCAATATCTTTCTCGCTCATACCTTTAATATCAATTTTTACTCCTCCCTTTGCACCCCCATAAGGCAAACCAAGCAAAGAAGTTTTCATACTCATCCAAAAAGATAATGATTTTACTTCATCTTCAGAAACATCTGAATGAAATCTTATCCCCCCTTTTCCAGGACCTAATGCATTATTATGAATTATTCTCCAGGCAGGATATTTACTATTCTTTAATTTTAATTCTTTTTTTTGAATAGATTCATATCTAAAAAGATATTCTTTTTCATTATTAGATAATTTTAGATAATTAGAACTTTTTTCTAATTCTTTTTTTATATTTTCAAAGATTGCCATTTTAATTTTTACAATAAGGACAAGAACTTCTACTAGGGGTTCCCTTAACATTATTTTTATAAAATTCTGCATGTTCTTCACTGCAAAAAGGTTTTATGACTTTATTTTTAAATTCTGGAACTTTTACTTCTGCTAATGTCTCCTTGCCTTTCTCGATTTTGGCTCCACAATATGCACATTTTTTCTTAAACAAACCCATTTTTATTTTCTCCTAAATTTAATTAAATTTTTATGTATAAAAGAGTATTTAAACAAGTCGGAGTATTTAACAATAACTCCCTAAAAATGAAATACTCTTACCATTCTTTCATTTTTATTTCAACTTTTTGCACCCAATTATTGATTAATTCTAAAATTCTTTTTTTTAAAATTGCTTTTTCTTTAATAGAGTAAACAAAAATATATCCTCCTTTTTGTAAATTCTTTTGGCTTCTTTTTATTAATTCTTTTTTATTAATTTCATTAATTGCTTTCTGAGAAGTTGATAATCCAATATTAAATTTTTGAGATATTTCTTGTGCTATAAATTTTTTGTGGGGATTCTTTATTAAATGTTCTATTATTTTAAATTCTATTTTTGTAAGAGCCAAACTACATCTAATTACTTCTTTTAAATCAAATTTTTTGCATGCAAAATCTATCATTTTAAATATTCATACTCCCATTTATTTTTTTAAAATCATTGAACAATTTCTTTAACTGTCTTGCCTGATTCTTCCTTAAACTCAATTCCTTTTTCTTTTAATGCAGAAATTATATTTCCACCAACTTTTCCTGCAATTACTAAATTAACTTTTTTCTCAGCTAACATATAAGCTACAGAAAAACCAGCTCCGCCAGAACCAGATGCGAAAGGATTTTTTATTGTTTCTATAAGTTTTTTATCTTCAAAAATAAGATAATAAGGTGCTCTTCCGCCCCTTTGACTTATTTCAGAATCAACTTCTTTTCCTTCAGATGCTATTGCTATTTTCATTTTTTAACCTCCATTAATTTATTTATTAATATTCCTTGAATAATTGAAATGATGACCATGACAATAGTTAGAACAAGAATGTATTGCCAACTAAAATAAATTATTGCTAAGGGAATTAAAGGAATTTTAATTGCTCGATTGTATAAAAAACAAGCAATTAAACCATAATTTAACCCCTTATTTTTCAAATCTGCTAAAAGAGGATACCACATATAAATTGGGCCTGAAGATAAAATTCCTCCAATAATCGCAAAAAACCATTTTTTAATCCCTTTTTCCTTAAGATGTTTTATTATAAATTTTGGGGTTATAAAATAATTAATTAAACTCATTAAAACAAAAACAAAAACAAATACAGGAATTATTTTTAAAAAAATATCATAAAAAAGGTTTAAACTTAAAGAAAATAAATCTTGTTTAAAAATAAATAACAAAAGATAAATTAATAATATAATTATTAAAAAATACCAAGACCCTGAAATTTGTTTTAATTTATTTTTTATATTCATATTAAAATACCCCAAAGATTAGTATTGTAATTATAGCTACAAGAATAGCCAAAATAAATGCTGTAATGTTTCTTAACAAAGCAAATTTTTTTCCTAAAATTACTGATTCTGCAGGTAATTGTATTAATCCAACTGTAACCCATGCAACTAAAAATGCTGTTACAACCAAAAGACTAACCCCTTGATTTAATATTTCTCCTCCAAAAATATAACTTGTTATTGGATTCCCTGCAGAAATACTTCCAATTAAACTTCCTAAAATAGGATCAAAAAAGAAATTATTACTAAATATTTTTGTATAAAACGATTTAGGAATTAAAGTAGAAATTAAACTTATAAGTAAAATGGTTCCTAATATCATGGGAAAAGCTTTCCATAATCCTTTTCCTGCTTTTGTTATTGCTTTTTTCATCCTTATTTTTTCTTAATTTTATCCTCTTGTCATAGGGCTTCCGCATTTTGGACATTTTTTATTCATACAGGGTTGTCCTCTTATTTGGGATTCTTCATATCCACATTTTGGACAAACACATCTCCCACCAGGACCTACTGCAAATCCTCCTCCCATTCCTTTACCGCCTCCTATTCCTAAGCCCCTGCCCATTCCTAAACCTCTACCTCTTGGTTGAACCATTTTAAAATTACCTCCTTGAATTTTAATTGAATATCCTTTGGTAATTGCATCTGCTAATTTTTTTCTTCCTTCTTTTAATAATCTTGATAATGTTGACTGACTTATCTTCATTTTTTTTGCAGATTGCACTTGACCTAATCCTTCACTATCCATTAACCTTATTGATTCTAATTCATCAAAACTTAACATTGTTTCTTTTAGATGTATCATTGAAACGCCTACTGGTTTAAAATAAATTACATCTGGCTGAAAAGCTATTCTTCTATCTCTTCTTGGTCTTGCCATTTTTTATTTTCTCTCTAAATTTTCCTTGCATTTTGGACATTTAATTGTTGAACATGGAACTCCTCTTTTATGTTTTATTTTATAATTACATTTAGGACATTTACAATAACCTTCTATGCCTTTTCCTTGAGCTCCAACAACCTCTCCTTTAAACTTTCCTCTTCTCTGCCATCCAAAACCTTTTCTAGAAGTTATTTTTGAAACAATATCTTTTGGTTTAAAATATGAATCAGTAACATCATGACTTTTTATTTGAATAGCCACATATTCTAATGTTTCTATTTTTTTAATCAAATTTTCCTTTAAACCATTAGATATTTTTGTCGCTTCTTCCACATTAATTTTATTAGGCAACTCAATTTCTAAATTTGCAGTTACAACAGAGCCTTTTTTTTGAGTTTTCAAATCTGAAATTTCTATATTATTTTGTTTTCCGATTTTCTTAATATTTTCCTCAATCTCTTCTCCTGCTGAAACATCTAATAAAGAATCAGTTGCTTCTTTCCCTAATGAAAAAGATTCTTTTAATATATATAATCCAATCAACAATGCTAAAATTGAATCAACATAAATCCAATAAGGCATTATTATTAATCCAATCAAAACAGCTATTGAAGTATAAACATCAACTCTATCATGAACCCCATCAGATAGTAAACTTAAAGAATTTTCTTTTTTTCCATAATAAACTTTTAATCTTGACATAACTTCATTTAAAACTGCTGACAAAAGCATTATACTTAATGCTAAATAACTAATTGAAACAATTTCTGGATTAATAAACCCTTTATATGCTTCATATAAAATCCAAATTCCAGTTACAAATAAAAAAATAGTTATTATTAATCCCGATAAAACTTCAAATTTATAATGCCCATAAGGATGTTTTTTATCAACAGGTTTTTTAGCAATTTTTATACCTATTAAACTCACCCCTGAAGATATAACATCCATTCCTGAATGAACCCCTTCAGCTAAAACCGAAGCTGATTTTGCTAAAAGTCCTACTATAATTTTTCCTATTGCTAAAATTAAATTTACAAATACTGATAATCCTGCTATTTTTTCTTTCATTTTAATCACCATACTATTTCTTAAATCTTCTTAAACCTTTAAATGAATAAATGATAACTTTCCAATGCTGAATAAGATGTATAAAAATAAGAACTAAAAAAATTGGCTTAATAACTTTTGTAAAAGGTAAATTAATAAATCTTGAAACAACTATAAATACTAAAATTATTATTAATAACCAATCAATAATTATAATGCTTTTTTTCATTTTATTTTCTTATGATTATCTATTATTTAATCATGCTCTTCAAAAACTTTATTCTGTTCACTATCATTTTTTCTTATCCATTCCATAAGCATTGCAACATGCTCTTTTTCTTCATCTCTGTTATGCTCAAGAATCTTTTTTAATTCTTCATTTTCTGTTTCTTCAATTCTTGTTTCATACCAATTAATGGCTTCAAGTTCTTCAATTAAGCTTTGTCTTGCTTTTTTTAAATCAGTATTTTCAGTTTCTTTTGAATACATTTTAACCTCCTTCCATCTTTTTTATTTCTAAACAATAAAAAACAAAAATAAAAAATTTACTTTTTAATTCCTTTTAATCTTTCTTCAATTTCTTTCATTTCTTGTTTTAAAGCAGTTAATTCTTGCTCTAAAAATTGTTTTTCTTGCTTCTCTGTAATAACTGCTGGTTGCTGAATTGGCATTACTTGCATAGTTCCTGCTCTCCATCCAAATCCCTTACCCCTACCAAAACCTCTACCCATGCCTCCTCCACAAGGTCCTAATCCTCTTCCAGTCATTGGTCCTTGTCCCAAAGGTCCTGTTTTATCTTGTCCTGGCATTTTAAACTCCACGCCTTTTTAGGCTAATTTAATTATGAATATATAGTCATAATACTATTTAAATGTTTTGGTTTTAGAATTTCTTATCAATCAAACTTTCTCAAAGCCCCCCTAACAGCTTCTTCATCTTCAGGATTAGTAATCCCAAACCATTTTCCAGAACTAGGATAAATCTTTAATTTAATTTTATTCATCTTTATTAATTGATTAACCTCATTAGGCAATAAACATTCAGCTGTTCTGCTTCCCCTATTCATAAATTTAAAAAACTCTAACCTCTCATTAAGTTTCTTAATTGTTTCTGGAAATAATGCAAAAACATTCATACTACACAAATCATCATGCTTTGTGTTTGTAGCATCTAAATTAGATTTATTAATATTAAAAACCTCATTTAAATCTTTAACATAACCCTCTTCATCAATCTCAAAAATAGCTCTATGAACCGCTCCTTTATCAGGAATCACTTCTCCTAATTCATATCCAACTGTTGCTTCTTCATTCTTCCCTAATAAATGCTCAGATAAAATACTAAAAGTTTCCTCCCCGTAAATATCATCTCCATTACAAACAACTAAGGGACAATCAACAATTTCCTTTATTGAACATAAAGCATCAACAGTTCCCCATGGCTTGTCTCTTTCATTTTCATTATAATTTTGATAAGCATAATAAACAGGAACATCTAAAAAACTATCTTTAAATTTTTCTTTAAAAATATCTTTTGTTTTTTTTCCAACAATAAAAATAATTTTATTAAAACCAGCTTTAAGAGCTTGTTTTAAAGAATATTCAATTAAACTCTCTCCCTCAGGCCCTACTTTTGCAAACTGTTTTATTCTCCCTCCAAATCTTGAAGAAACACCTGCAACCATATAAACAATAGCTAAATCCATTAAAAAATAACATCTAAAGAATTTATAATAATTATTGTGATTAAAAAGTTACTATTAGCTTCATCCTAGCTATAAAACCCAACTTCTCTCATCTTATTATTGCAATCTTAATAATATCCATATAAACATCACAAAACACCCAGCTTCTCAAACCAATATTTCCAAACAGGTTCTAATTTTAATTTTTTTATCTCTTTTTTAGAAAACCATGCAATAGACCTTGCCTCACCTAAACTCCTCTTAACATCTCCTTTAACATCACACTCAAATAAATACCAATAATGAACCTTACAACCCTTACTACACCAATTACCTTCTCTTTCTTCTTTAAATAATAATTTAAAACCAACAACATCTAATCCACATTCTTCTTTAACCTCTCTAACTAAAGATTCTTCAACCCTCTCACCTTTATCAACATGTCCTGCAACACCTGCAAAACCATAAGGAGGAATCGCTCTGTCAATTAACAAATATTTTTCTTCTCCATCTTTAATCTTTTTTATAACAGCTCCAGCAGAATAATGCATTTCTTTACCCTTACTTGATTTTCCTAATTTTGGTTTTTCTCTTTTTTCCATTTCAAATAAAAACAAACACCTTATAAAAAACTTATTAAATCCTAAATATCAAAAAATATTCAACACCACATCTACTAAAAATTCAATCCATAAAACTCTAAAACTATACTCCAATAATAAGCTACATCCCAAATTAAAATCTAGAAGAGTTTTTAATCTTCACCTATCTTGAGGGGGTGGATGAACATTTTGAGTTAACTATCTTCAATACAATATAAAACTCAAAGTATGAAGTTGGGTTAAAAATTATAAAGTGAAGATTAAAAACATTAAAAATAAGAAACTTGGGATGTAACTCCCATAATACAAATATTTAAATATACAAATTACCACATATGTATACAAATAAATTTAAAATAAAAACATGGATGAAACAATATCTGTTAGAATACCAAAACAAAACTTAAAAGAAATTGAATTTCTTTCTGAAGAAGAAAGAAGAAAACGTTCAGATATACTTAGAGAAATTTTATATCAAGGAATATTAAAGATGAAATTAGAATTAGCCTTAAAAAAATTTCAAAATGAAGAAGCTACTGCTTGGAAAGCAGCAACAATAGCAGGAATACCTTTAACACAATTCTTAGATATATTATCAGAAAGAAAAATAGAGTTCCATTATGGAATAGAAGAATTAAGAGAAGATTTTAAAAACATTAATAAAATACCATGATATCTAATTCATCTCCACTTATTATTCTAAGTAAAATAAATAAATTAGATTTATTAGAAAAGATTTTTAGAAAAATAATAATTTCTCCCTCAGTTTTTGAAGAAGTCATTGAAAAAGGAAAGAAAAAAAATTCTCCTGACTCTTACAAAATAGAAGAATACTTTAAAAAAGGAGTTATTAAACTTAAAAATTTATCAGAAGATTATAAAAAGAAAGCTAATTTTTTATTTAATTCTAATAAATATTTACATTATGGAGAAACAGAAACTATTTGCTTAGCACTCCAAGAAGGAAGTAAGGACATTTTAATTAATGAAAGATTTGCTAGAAAAATAGCAAGTATGTATAATCTTAATACTATAGGCACTCTCGGCATATTATTAATTGGTTTCAAAAAAAGAATCTTGAATAAAGAAGAGATTAGTGATATTATTAATAAAATCTCATTAACAAATTTTAGAATAAGCAGAGATTTAATAGAAGATTTTTGGAAATTAATCAATGAATTAAAAAAAGAAAAACAATAAAAAACTTATTAAACTCAATTTCTTTAATTTAAACATGGCAAAAAACCAACTCTTAATTGGCTTAGAAATCCATGGATATTTAGAAACAAAAGAAAAACTTTTCTGTAAATGCAAAAACTTTCATGATATGAAAAAAATAAAACCAAACACAAATATCTGTCCAATCTGCACAGGACAACCAGGTTCAAAACCAATGTTACCAAATTCAACAGCAATAAACAAACTCCTTCAGATAGGACTTCTTCTCAACTGCAAACCTAATTTAATAGAAAATAAAAAACCATTAATTTTTCAAAGAAAACACTACAACTGGCCAGACATGCCAACAGGATATCAAAAAACAATATCAGGAGCATATTCTATTCCTGTTGCAGAAAACGGAGAGTTTCAAAAAATAAAAATAAGAGAAGTTCATTTAGAAGAAGATCCAGCAGCCTGGAATCCTAAAACAGGAAAAATTGACTATAACAGAGCAGGAGTTCCATTAGTTGAAATAGTTACAGAACCAGACTTTTATTCAGCACAACAAGTTGAAATCTGGCTAAAACAATTAGTTTTAACATTATCTTATATCAAAGCATTAAACAAAGATGCAGGAATTAAAGCAGATGTTAATGTAAATATAAAAGGCTTAACAGTTAGAGCTGAAATAAAAAATGTTAATTCAATAACAGAAATAATAAAATCAATTAATTCAGAATTTGAAAGACATAAAAAAGAAAAACCAATTAATCAGGAAACAAGAAGATGGAATTCAGAAACACAAAAAACAGAACTAATGAGAACAAAAGAACAACAAGCAGATTATAGATTTATTCCAGACCCAGACCTTCCCATAATTAAAATAACAAAACAAAGAACAGATAAATTAAAAAAACAATTTCCAGAAACACCAATGCAAAAACTTGAAAAAATAATTAAAATCCATAAAATAAACAAAAAAGATGCAGGGATCTTAACTCAAAATTTAGAAATTGCAGAATTATATGAAAAAATAATTAGAAAAATACCTGCTCAATTTGCTTTACCATGGATAACTATTGAATGGTTTTCTGTTCTTAATTATAATAAAAAAACAATGGATGATTTGCAAATAAATCCAGACCATATTATTGAACTCCTGCAACTTTTAAAACAAAACAAAATAACTCCTTTAAAAACAAAAGAGATTTTAAGAAGATTCATACCAAAATCATTTTCACCAAAATCAGAAGTAAAACATCAAACTAAAATAACAAACAAACAAGAATTAACAAAAGCAATTCAAGAAATAATTAAAAAAAATCCAAAATCAGTTCAAGATTATAAATCTGGACAAACAAAAGCATTTAATTTTCTCATGGGACAAGTAATGCAAGCAACTAATAAAAGAGCGGACTATCGAATTGCAAGAGAAATTTTAGAAAAAGAACTAAAATAAATGTAACATCCTCACACCCAAATATGTGGGCTTCATTATTATCTCTTTAAAAATACCACTAAAATTACTACCTAAAGCTTAGATTGTATAATATTAAGGTGATTAGTGTAATTCCGGACTAAACTACCCTCCTTATACATATATCAAATAACACTTTAAATAATTTTTCATTTCTATTGTTAAATCGAAATTCCA
>Ga0265596_1000626_pt1 | contig 19673 bp, 10 predicted proteins | sample saktaG_FD_190143 | JGI IMG/M metagenome (GOLD analysis project Ga0265596, IMG submission 190143) | Saline water microbial communities from Sakinaw Lake, British Columbia, Canada - sak_2013_06_06_60m | ecosystem: Environmental > Aquatic > Non-marine Saline and Alkaline > Saline ...
TCGGTTTTAAATATTGTCCGGTGTAACTATTTGCGCTCTTGGCAACGGTTTCGGGTGTTCCGGTTATCAAAATCTCTCCGCCTCTATCTCCGCCTTCAGGTCCGAGATCGATTATGTGGTCGGCAACTTTGATGACATCGAGATTATGTTCAATCACAATCACAGTGGCGCCTTTATCAACAATATTTTGTAAAACCATCAACAAGTTGACGATGTCATGACTGTGAAGACCGGTTGTCGGTTCATCAAGAATATAAATCGAACTATCAGTGATGCGCTTATATAGTTCGCTGGCCAATTTAACGCGTTGTGCTTCCCCGCCTGAAAGGGTGGTTGAGGATTGGCCGAGTTTGATGTATCCCAACCCAACGTCAAATATCGTTTTCAATCGATTGTGTATTTTGGGAATGTTACGGAAAAAATCGACGGCTTCTTCCACAGTCATACTTAAAACATCAGATATAGTCTTGCCTTTGTATTTGACTTGAAGTGTTTCTCCATTATATCTTTTTCCATGGCACTCTTCGCATTCTACGTAAATGTCAGGCATGAAATGCATTTCAATTTTTATGACTCCGTCGCCGGAACAATGTTCACATCTTCCGCCTTTGACGTTGAATGAGAATCTGCTTTTATTATATCCGCGGATCTTTGCCTCTTTGGTTTGTGAGAACAGATTTCTTATTTCATCAAAAACACCTGTATAGGTCGCAGGATTGCTTCTGGGAGTTCTTCCGATTGCAGATTGGTCGATATCAATGATTTTATCAAAAGCTTCATAGCCGTTGATTGTATCGCAATCACCGGCGACTTCATTTCTTTTTGTCAACCGATTCACAAGTCCTTTGTACAAAACATCATTGACAAGACTAGACTTGCCAGAACCTGATACCCCTGTCACCACGGTCAAACAACCGACCGGAAAATCAACATTGATGTTTTTCAAATTATTTTGTCTTGCGCCTTTGACTTGCAAGTAACCGCGATTATGTATTCTTCTATTTTTCGGAAGGGGAATGAAAAGTTTTCCTGACAAGTATTTTCCGGTAATAGATTCTTCAGAATTGATGATTTCACTAGGCGGTCCGGCGAAAATGACTTCTCCCCCGTGCTCTCCTGCGCCAGGTCCAATGTCAACGACAAAATCAGCGTTTTCAATCATTTCCATATCGTGTTCGACAACAATCATGGTATTGCCCAAATCACGCATGTCTTTCAAAGTATGGATTAACCTCAGGTTGTCCCTTTGATGCAAGCCAATAGATGGTTCGTCAAGAACATAGAGAACACCTGACAGTCTGGAGCCAATTTGAGTTGCAAGCCGGATTCTTTGCGCCTCACCTCCGGAAAGAGAGCCAGATGATCTGGAGAGGGTCAGATAATCAAGACCGACATTGATCAAGAAACGGAGTCTTTCCTTGACTTCTTTCAAAATCGATCTGGCGATTTCATATTCTTTGTCGGTTAATTTTATCTTATCAAGAAAGTCTAAAAGATGAAGCACGCTCATCGAGGTGAAATCATTGATATTGATTCCTCCGACTTTCACTGATAAGGCTTCGGGATTTAGTTTCTTTCCATGACACGCTTCGCAATGTATGTCATTCATCATTGTCTCGATCCAGTCTCTGATCATTCTTGATGTTGTCTCGAGATATCTTCTTTCTAGACTCTTGATAATGCCTTCGTAAGCTCTTACAGATTGATGGGTATAGTCGCTTGATTTTGATTTGAATTCAAAACTGATCGGTTTGTCGATTCCATAAAGAATGATTTCCTGCTCTTCTTTGGATAAATCGCAATAAGGTTTGTAAATATCAATGTTTTGTGACTTGCACATCTGGATTACTTGTTGCAGATAAATCGATTCGGTATTTGCGTATTTGTCAAAAACTCCTTGGGCAATTGATTTCTCCGGATAAGGAATCAGCAGATTGGGATCAATCTTTCTTTTGAATCCCAACCCGGAACATTCCGGACAGGCACCAAAAGGTGAATTGAATGAAAATAGTCTGGGTTCAAGTTGGCTGATCGTAAAACCACAGATCGGACAACTGAAGTGTTCGCTGAAAAGAATTTCTTCATCACCTATCAATACTTTCACAAGTCCAACAGATAATTTTGAAGCGGTCTCAAGGGAATCATAAAGTCTTGATCTGATTTCCGGTTTGACGACGATCCGGTCGATAACAACATCTATGTCCGATCGTTTGTTTTTTTCTAAATCGATATCACTATCAAGTTCGATAAATTCATGATTGATTCTAACTCTGGTAAAACCTTCTCTTCTAAGTTCTTCGATCGTTTTTTCGTGAGCGCCTTTTTTTCCTCTTACTATCGGCGACATGATCACGGCTTTTGAACCGACTCTTTCCAGAACACGGTTTGTCATTTCCTGGATCGATTGAGAAGAGATTTCTATGTCATGAATCGGGCAATACGGAATGCCGATACGAGCATAAAGCAATCTGACATAATCATAAATTTCAGTGATTGTTCCGACCGTTGATCTAGGGTTGTGAGAAGTTGTTTTCTGGTCTATGGAGATCGAAGGAGACAACCCTTCAATCGAATCGACATCCGGTTTTTCCATGTTGCCCAAGAACTGCCTGGCATAAGCGGATAACGATTCAACATATCGTCTACGACCTTCTTCATATATTGTATCAAATGCCAAACTGGTCTTTCCCGAACCGGAAACACCTGTCATGACAATAAGTTGATTTTTTGGCAGTGTAAGATTTATTGATTTAAGATTGTTTTCTCTTGCGCCTTTGATTATGATTTTATCATTCATGCGACCACACCTTTTCATTTGTCATTGACTAAGTGTTTATCTTTCTCTAATTAGAGAAAATATAGTCTAGATAGATTATACCACACACACTTGATTCATGTAAAAAAAAGAATCGTCAGATCACGATTCTCTCATAATTAATTCCAGGAATTCAGCTTCATCAACGATCCTGATCCCCAATTCTTTCCCTTTGACAAGTTTGGATCCCGCATCTATACCGGCAACAATCAAGTCTGTGTTCTTCGAAACCGAAGAAGCTACATTCCCTCCCTTTTGTTCGATGAGGTCCGTAGCGTCCTTTCTTGAATATGACTCAAGTCCACCAGTGAGCACAACGTTCTTACCTGAAAAATACGATGTTCGACTTTCAAAAATTTTTGGAGAGGCCATGTTAAGGCCCAGTTTCTCAAGTCTTTCAATTTCAACTTTGTTTTTCTCATCCTGAAAATATTCAGTTACACTCTTTGCGATAGCAAACCCGATATCAGGAATTTCTTGCAAATCGTCCAAAGTTGCTTGTTGAAGTTGAGTCATATTTTCATAGACCGATGCCAGCAGTTTTGCGATTTTGGCTCCGACATGACGGATTCCCAATCCAAAGACAAGTTTATCAAGAGGATTCTTTTTGCTTTGCTCGATGGCTGCCAAAAGATTGTCAACACTTTTTGTGCCGAAGCGTTCTTTCTGAATTAGGTCCGCATATCTATCTTTCAAAATGAATATGTCTGAGAAGTCTTTAATATATTCATCATTGAAAAGTTCTGTCAGTATTCTATCTCCAAGCCCATCAATATTGTAAGCATCTCTGGACGCAAAATGGATTAACCCTTCAAGATGCTTCCCATCACATTGAGGATTCAGGCAGTAGTAATCCGCTTCCGATTCTTTCCTTTGTAATCGACTGTGACATATTGGACAGTTCGCAATCATTGCAAAAGGGACTTCAACTCCGGTTCTTTTTTCCGGGATGACTCGTAGTACTTCAGGAATGATTTCTCCGGCTTTTCTGACAACGACATGATCACCTACATGAATATCTCTATCCTTACAAAAGTCTTCATTGTGAAGCGTAGCTCTGGAGACAAGCGATCCGGAAATCATGATAGGGGTAAGTACTGCGACAGGCTTAACAACACCTGTTCTTCCCAGTTGAAAACGAATGTCTTCTAGAACGGTAATAACTTCTTCGGCAGCAAATTTAAATGCGACTGCCCACTTGGGAAACTTGGAAGTATATCCTATTTTTTCATACAAAGGGAACTCGTTGACTTTGATCACGACTCCATCAATCTCATATGGAAGTTCATGTCTTTTGACTTCAATCTCATCTATGAAATTTATTACCTCATCGATTGAAGCGCAAAATTTTGTCATTGGATTTACGTGAAATCCCCAAGATTTTACAAGTTGTAAAGCAGAATAATGACTGTCTGTCAAGGTCCTGTCCATAAGGTAATATATAAAGACATCAAGGTTTCTTTTTCTGACAATTTGTGGATTGAGTTGTCGGACGCTTCCAGCGGCGGCGTTTCGCGGATTTTTGAATGGCTCTTCTCCGAGCTTGGTTTTTTGAACATTTAGATCACGAAAAGACTTATTAGGCATGAAGATTTCTCCCCGTACTTCGACTGGGTTCAAACAAGGAATCTTCAAAGGAATTGAGTTGATTGTTTTGACGTTTTCGGTAATGTCTTCGCCGGTCGAACCATCACCTCTAGTAGCTCCTTGAAAAAGATATCCATTGATATATTTTAAAGACACGCTCAATCCGTCGATTTTTAGTTCAGTTGTATATGTATATTTGTCTACTTCTTTATTGATTTTGTTATCAAAATCCCTGAGCTCGACAGTTGAAAAAACATTGCCAAGCGACAACATTGGTGTCTCGTGAATTACCTTCGAAAACTTTTCCTGGACGATACCCCCCACGCGAACTGTCGGCGAATCCTTGGTAACAAATTCTGGATGCTCTTTTTCCAGAGTATGCAACTCATTCATAAGTAGGTCAAATTCACTGTCTGGCACGCTTGGGTCATCCAAGGCATAGTATTCGTAATTATATTTATTGATTACTGTTTTCAAGTACTCTATTCTTTCTTTAACATTCACTTGAATTGCCTCGCTTTTTTAATGCTTGGATGATCTCTCATAAGAACCTTTATCCCGATATTTTGTTGAAAAGCAATGGTTGCTTTATCGCCGTTTAATGCCACAATGACGCCTTTTCCAAACGTTTGATGCTCTATTTTATCGCCGATTGTCAAATCGTTATGTACAGCGTCGTAATCTTTGGGAATATCCGGAGTTACGACATGTTCATACCTATGTTTGGGCTTTTCGAACATCAATTCCTTCGGTTTTCCAAGTCCTGAGTGCTCTAAATACTTTTCTTTGATCTCCGAAACGAATTGTGAAACTGAATTTGCCATTAAATGACCATACATAAATCTTTCTCTGGCGCTTGTCAAAATTGCCAATTCTTTCGCTCTCGTGAGTGCAACATAAAAGAGTCTTCGTTCTTCCTCGACACCGGCTCTTTCAAGCATACTTTGACTGGAAGGAAAGAGATTTTGTTCCAGACAAGCGATGAAAACCACTTTGAATTCCAACCCTTTTGCTGAGTGAGTAGTCATCAAACTGACATATTTGTTAGCTTCCAAAAATTCTTCAGCCTCCTCGCGAAGCGCCAGATCTTCAAGAATTTCTAAAAGTCTGTCATAGTTTGAAACGTCTTTGTCATAGTTTTTTATTTTTTCAAGAATAATCGTTTTGAATTCCTGCAGGTTGTCAATTCTTCTCTCTGATTCAATCTTCTTATCGGCTGAAAGATCCTCGTTTTTTAGCATGTCGAGATATCCGGATGCATCTAAAAGCTTGTCGTATGTAACAAGAAGATTCACATCCTCCATTTCTTTTTGGATTCTGATAATACTCTTTTTTAATTGTCGAAGACGTTCCAATCCCTTTTGATTTACTCCAATAATCTCATCATCTACCGAATCCATCAGTTTTATGTTTTTTTGGAGAGAATATTCTTTAATCTTTTCAAATGATAAAGACCCGATTCCTCGTTTGGGTTGATTGTATATCCTTGTGAATGCATAATCATCGCCTTTGTCGATCAACAATCTCAGATAAGCAATAACATCCTTGATTTCTTTTCTCTTATAGAAAGAAACGTTTCCAACGACTTTATGCGGTATGTTATATTTTAACAAGAGATCTTCAAAGCGTCTGCTCATCGCATTGTTTCTGTAGAGGATAGCAATGTCTTCAAAGTTGTATTCATCTTTGACGAGATTTTTAATTTTGTTATAAATGAAGTAGGCTTCCTCTTCGTCGTTTTGCGCCCTAAAATGCAAGACCTTTTCACCTTCTCCTAGTTCGCTGAAAAGATCTTTCGGAATTCTGTTTTTGTTATATCCTATTACTGAGTTTGCAGCATTAAGGATGTTGGTTTTTGAACGGTAGTTTTGATTCAAAACAACTTTGTGATATCCGGGAAAATCGCGCATGAATTTTCTGATGTTTTCGATATTCGATCCTCTAAAGGAATATATGCTTTGATCTTCATCGCCGACAATAAATAAATTTTTATGCTCTTTTGCAAGCAAGTACACTATCTCATATTGCAAATCATTTGTGTCTTGAAATTCATCAACCAGAACATACTGAAACCAGTTTTGATATTTATTCAAGACTTCAGGGAAATTGTTAAATAGATCCAAAACAAGAACGAGGAGATCCTGGAAGTCGACAAGATTATTGTTTTTCAAATATTTTTGGTATGCTGGATATATTTCTTCCATCACGGTTTTTATCGGTTCTTGCAACAAATCGAGCACTAAAGGTTTTGCTTTAATTTTTTCGATTAGACCCGCAATTCCCCTTGGCGAGAAATGCTTGATGTCATATCCGTGTTCTTTCAAAAGGTTTTTGGTTATGATTTCGGAGTCTTCGTCGTCAACGATCAGGAAGTTGGAATCATATCCCAAATGGTGAATTTCATTTCGCAAAATCTTTGCACCCATTGCATGAAATGTTGATATCCATATTCCTTTCAAGGGAATATTTATAAGTTGAAATACTCTGGTTTTCATTTCCTCTGCCGCGCGGTTTGTGAAGGTGATTGCCAAAATGCTACTGGCAGGAATCCCGACCTCTTCAATTAGATATGCAATTTTATTGGTCAAAACCTTGGTTTTCCCGGAACCCGCCCCCGCAACAGCCATGATCGGTCCATACACCTTTTTCACAGCTTCAATCTGTTGCGGATTCATTTGTTCCAAAATCACATTTTTCACATCAATCACCTACTAAATATTATACCATATTTCAAGGGTTTTTTGTTATGGTTTTGCGAAGAAAAAACCGACAATTTCTGTCGGTTTCACTTGTTTTCTTTATTGATTTTTATGTCCGTCATAAGTCTTACAATCCTAACGATGAATAGCAATAAACCACAAAGGGCGATCAAAGAAAATGCAATTGCAAAGGAGATGATTTGCCATTTTTCCCAAATTGAATTTTGAATATACGTCCCTTTTTTCAAAGTAATAAAATTACTTATAGCTCCGAAAAGTCCCAAGCAGAATACTGCGAAATATCCCAGGAGATAAATGATTTTATTTTTCATTGTTTATAACTTGATTTGAGTTCAACTATCCTGTTGAAAATCAAATCTCCTGATTTCGAATCTTTGTCAACACAGTAATATCCGTTTCGCACAAATTGAAATTTATCTCCCGGGAGGGAATCTTTCAAATCCGGTTCAACGAATCCGGATTTTGTTTGCCATGATTTCGGATTGATTCTTTCAAACAAAGGCTTGTCTGAATCTATATCAAATAGTAATGGTTCAAATATATTGAATTTCGCATTTATTGCCGTTGATGCTTCGATGAAATGGATATTCCCGTTGGGTTTCCTTTCATTGAATCCAGATCCTGATTTAGTAAGAACATCATATGTGCAATGCAGTTCCTTGATTGATCCATCATTATTATAAACGATGTCATCGCATTTCATAAAATAAGCATGCATCAATCTGACTTCAATTCCAACTGAAAGGCGTTTCCAATGTTTGTTTGGTTTTTCTGGAATGAAATCGGCTTGTTCGATGTATAGTTCTTTGCCAAAAGGCAGTTTTCTGAATCCTAATTCCTCGTTGTCGACGTTGTTTTGAACATCTAAAATCTCAATGCCTCCTGCAGGATAATTTGTAAGAATTACTTTCAATGGATTAATGATAGCGTGAACTCTTTTTGTTTTCTTAACAAGATCGTTTCTTATAGAGTTCTCCAACATCTCATTAGAAGCGGTGGAGTTGATTCTAGAAAGTCCTGTGCTGAGAACAAAATCTATGATTGCTTCTTTTGTATAGCCTCTTCTTCTCAGACCGACAAGCGTTGGCATTCTCGGATCATCGTATCCCGTGACCAATTTGGCTTCGACTAATTGTTTCAAGTACCTTTTGGACATGATCGTATCGGTAATGTTCAATCTCCCGAATTCATATTGATGAGGAACGTGTGGCGTTTCGCATTTGACAATGAACCAATCGTAGAGCACTCGATGATCAGCATATTCCAATGAACACAAGGAATGCGTAACACCTTCAATTGCGTCTTGCAAAGGATGGGCAAAATCATACATCGGATAGATGCACCACTTATCCCCCGTGTTATGGTGAGTGATATGAATTATTCTGTATATGACCGGATCACGCATGTTGATGTTGGGGCTTGACATGTCGATTTTTGCTCGCAATGTTTTTTCTCCGTCACCATATTTTCCTTCGCGCATTTCCTCAAAGAGTTTCAAGTTCTCTTCAACTGATCGATTTCTATACGGAGAATCTTTTCCCGCTTCTGTCAACGATCCCCGATACTTGCTGACCTCATCTGCAGATAAGTCACAGACATATGCCAACCCTTTCTTAATAAGTGTAAGCGCATATAGATAAGTCTTTTCAAAATAGTCTGATCCAAAATAGATGTTTGTAGGAATATATCCCAGCCAATTGATATCTTTAATTATGGCATCAACAAAAGAGGCGTCCTCATTGACGGGGTTTGTATCATCGAACCGTAGATTTGTGTATCCGTCAAAAAGCTTGGCCAATTCGAAATTGGTGATGATTGCCCTTGCGTGTCCAATATGCAAATAGGCATTAGGTTCTGGCGGGAACCTGGTTATGATTGATTGTACATTCCCTTTAGTCAAGTCGTCTTCCATGATTGTTTTGATAAAGTTGGATTGAATTTCCATGCGATTCCTCCTAAATCAGTTCCAGCCTTGACGATCCATTCAACAAATAATCGTCAGGCTTATGATTTTTTTGAAACTTGAAGTACCCTGCAACAGCAATCATAGCAGCGTTGTCGGTGCAATATTTTATCTCGGGAAAATACACCGGGACATCCGTGATTGTGCTTCTCATTTTTTCGCGTAAGCCTTTATTGGCCGCAACTCCGCCCGCGACAATAACTTGTTTTACATGATATAGGTTTTTGGCTGCTTCTGTTTTTTTGACCAAGACATCTGTTACAGCATCTTGAAAACTTCGGCAAAAATCATTGATATTTATGGTTTCCTGGCGCTGTTTTTGATTGTGATTAAAATTGATGACATGCGATTTGAGTCCGGAAAAACTAAAGTTAAAATCTCCCGAATTGATCATAGGTCTGGGAAAAGAATAAGTGTCTTTGCCGGTTTGTGCCAGTTTATCTACTTGGGGGCCTCCAGGATAAGAAAGACCCAACACCCTCGCGATTTTGTCATATGCTTCCCCAACGGCATCATCCAAAGTTTCGCCAAGTTTCTCAAACTCGTAATGACTTTTCATTAAGACAAGTTCCGTATGTCCCCCCGATACAACAAGTGACAGCAATGGAAATTCCATAGTATTAACTATGTTGTTTGCGTAAATATGTCCAGATATATGTTGAACTCCAATAATGGGTATATTGTAATTATAACTTACTACTTTGGCTGCATTAACACCGATCAGCAAAGAACCGATAAGTCCGGGTCCTGTTGTCACAGCAATAAGATCGATGTCTTTGTATTCTAGGTTAGCTTGTTTCATGGCTTGGTCAAATACCAAGGTAATGCCTTTGACATGCTCTCTCGAAGCTATCTCTGGTACCACTCCGCCATAAGCCTTATGGATATCTATTTGACTCAAGACAATATTTGCAAGAACTTCTTTTCCGTCTCTAACCAAACTAACACTTGTTTCATCGCAGCTCGTCTCTATTCCCATAACGATCATTTGTCCATCACTTCACATTTCTTTAACATCAATAACGCATCTTCACCATTATCATAGTAATTTTTTCGGATTGTCGCTTTATGGAATCCGTATTTTTCATATAGTTGAATCGCCTTAAAATTGGACGGTCGCACTTCAAGTGTTATGTTTTCAACATGGAACTTGTCCAGATAATTGATACAAAACGCTATCAAGTCGTCTCCAAGTTTCTTCCCTTGATATTCTGGAAGGATATATAGATTCAGAATTTGAGCGTTAGGGCTGTCTATCCAAACGCTGACGTGACCAGATAGATTCCCGGTAGCAGTGTCGCGCATGACAAAATAATGAGCAAAAGGATTAATGTCCAGTTCGTTTTTCAACGTTTCAAAACTCAAAGTATGACCGAAAATCATATTATCAGCATAAATCACTTCTGAAAGATCTTCATGCCGCATTGGCATGATCTTGAATCCCTTCATATCCCTTTGTTTCTTTCCGCTTCTGTAACCTGAAGATAGTTTGGTACCAAAGCGTGAATATCGTCAACCGGATCCAAAAGACCGCTTTTGATAATTTTTTCTATCTTGAATACACCGTCAGTGATGATATCATATTTCATGCTCAGTTCAGATAAAAAATCGTCAATTTTAGCGAGCGTGTCTTCCTGAATGTATTCTAGCCGACCATTGTTTTGTTTAAAGCAAGCTAAAAAGGCGTTGCTTCTTCTGGCATCAATCATCGACACAACAAATTCGGCTTCGGATGAAGATGCTATCAAAGCGAGTGATGAGACCGTTTTTACTTCAATGTTATTCAGATAACCAATCATCTTGGCGATTGACACTCCGATCCTGACGCCGGTATAGCTTCCTGGTCCGATGCCAATGATTACTTCGTCAATATCCTTTAGCGTCAATTCCTTAGATTCCAATAGTTTAACCAAAAAGGGGATGATGGTCACAGAGTGGTTGTTGATGCCTTCTTGATATATATTAGCCACTTCATGATCATCGATGATCAAACTTAGATACACATATTTAGTTGCGGTATCGATTGCTAATCGTTTCCACGATTTTTGCATATTCGCCACTTCCTTTGATGGTGATTTCCCTGAGATCATTACTTATCATTGAGATATCCATCGTCAACATTTCGTCCGGGAGCATATTTTTTACATATGAATACCATTCAATAACTGCCACGCCATCACCATATATGAAATCTTCCAATTCAAAATCATATCCAATGTCCTCCAGACGGTAAACATCCATGTGGTATAACGGGAGGGGCCCCTGATAGATTTTTAATATCGAGAAGGTCGGAGAGTTGACATTGGCGTCGATCCCCATGTGTTTGGCCAAAAACTTGGTGAACGTGGTTTTTCCGCTACCAAGATCGCCCGCAAGTCCAATAAGCAGTCCGGGACGGATGTATTCGCTGATGATATTTGCCAGATTGTCCATTTCGCTTAACGAATGGACATAGATTTTTATTTCCATGTCACCAATCCATTCTTTTCTATTCAAAATTATACCATAAATTCTGGAATCGGCATATCAAACTATTGCCAATTTGGTGAAATGCTGAGAAAATAAACAATTTGGTTTGGTGTGTCCTATTTTAAATACATTATGATATAATGTTTTTGAGGAGTATGGTAAGCTAGCCAAAAAAAATCTTACCATAACGTGAACGGTATGTTTCTTATAATCCATAACCCTTTGTCAAATAACAAAAAGTCCAAAAAAACGACCAACAAAATGGTTAAGTTTTTCAAACGGAACAAAATATCCTTTAATGTAAGATCCAGTTTGAAAATCGAAAATCTTCTCAATTTTCTGGATAATAATCCTACGATTACCGATATCCTGTATCTGGGCGGCGACGGCTCAATCAATTATCTGATCAACAGTATTGATGTTTCAAAAGTCAAACAGAAGATCTATCTTTCCAAAAGCGGATCAGGAAATGATTTTTTGCGTAGCCTGAAAAAAATCGGATCGGGAAATGTCACTATCAGCGATGCCATAACCAATAATCAAACAACCAAATTCATCAATGGCTGTGGTGTAGGAATCGATGCTTCCGTATGCTACTTCGTGAACAACGATTCCAAGAAAAACAAACTATCCTATTTCAAGAATGTTTTCAAATCCGTTTTGACATATGAAAGAACTTCAATTGAGGTCGTGGTTGACGGTGTGACCCACAATTTCAAGAACGCATATCTTGCGGCAATTCAAAACGGAAGATATTTTGGTGGCGGAATGAAAGTTGCTCCGGAAGCCAATATTGAAGACGATTTTTATTGGGTTTGCGTGGCCCACAATCTGAACAAATTGTTAATCCAGTTGCTATTGTTGACAATATACCCTGGATTTCACCGTTATATCAAAAAACGAATCACAATGCTTAAAGGCAAGGATATCCGAGTAAAAGTCTCCGACAAAAAGTACTTCCAGGCTGACGGGGAAGTTTTAGAGAATGTTGACGAGATTAAAGTTAAAAAATCATTCTCGAGAGAATTCATTGCTTTTAACAAACGCAAGATAAAAAAAGAATGGAAAGATAAAGAAAACGGATAATTTTATCCGTTTTCAGAGTGTAGACAAAACGACCTTAGTTGAGTAAACTGAAGGTCTTTTTTTGGTATTTTGGCCACTTTTTGATTAAATATCGAATAAACAAGGATAATGATGTGGATAACTTGGAGATTTCCTTATTGGTTTTCATGATGAATAAAGCCAATTTCTTGATGTTGGCCACACTGTATAGAATCAAGTTGCGATCCTGATTCTTTTTAAGCCCCCTGACCAAAGTGAAGCCAAGACAGTGACTCATCTTACATTGAGCGAAGGTCCGCTCAATGGTGTATTTCCTTTTAGCGTAGATTTCTTTGCCTTCTTCGCTTAACCGAAATTCCTTGACATTGGCTTTGGTGTATTCAAGAAGATGGTTTGTGATTGTTTTTATATTTTGATTCGTGCATTTGTGTTTATAGGGACAATTGAGACAATCTTTCTTACTGGACAGATATAACTTATACCCTTTAGTGTCCATGCCCCTATACGTCAGTTTCTTTAACCAGGGACACAGATAGTAGTCGTCTTTCGCTTGATATTTGAAATAATTTTTTGAATAGTAAAACTTGTCTTCCTCACTAGTTACTTGATCTAACTTTCTTCCCTTTGGTTTTTGATAGGGAACGACTGGTTGAATGCCTTTGCTGAGTAAGATATCTAATAATACTGGCGATGTATATCCCGCATCCATCACCACAGCTTTAGTGTTTGGATGTTCATCTGTCAAGCGATCGACGAACCCGGCTCCGCTTTGATTGTCATTCATGCTTCCGGATACGGTCCGACAGTCAATCACGTAGCCATATTCATCTACCGCTGTTTGAACGGAATAAGCTAATTGTTTTTCTTTTTCTCCTTTATGAAACATCCCGCAATCTGGGTCGACATTGCTGACGGCGACCTTTTTCTTCTTATTGAAATCTATTTCTTTTTTGTTTTCTTGTTTTCTGATCGCATTGATTTCCTGATGGAGGTTTTGACTATAGATATCATAATCTTCATCGATATACTCATTATGGACATTTCGTTTATTCGCATACGCTTTGATATGAGTGGAATCGACGAAGTAAGTGTCTTCTTTAATAAAATGGTTTTCAATAAGCAGTTTTAAGATGTGTTTGAAGATTCTCTCAAACACATCGTTGTCTGCGAATCTTCTGACGTAGTTCTTCCCGAATGTGGAAAAATGCGGAATCGCTTCTAATAATCCGTACCCGATAAACCAGCGATATGCTACATTTACTTCTATCTCTTTGATCGTTTGTCGCATCGATTTGATTCCAAATAGGAATTGAATAAAGACAATCTTAAAGAGCGCTACAGGATCGATTGACGGTCTGCCTAAATCATCCGAGTAGAATTCCTTGACGATTTCCCTAATAAACTCAAAGTCGATGATTTCATCAATTTTACGTAATAGATGCTTTTCCGGAACCAACGATTCCAAATCAATCATCTGGATGTTTTTTCTCGATTGATTACTCTTTTTTGTGATCATTCATATCACCCACCTTAAGTTTATCAAACTGTCTTGTCACATTAAATAACCTTTCTGAAATAAAAATGCCTATTTTACCCAAAATCTGGATAACTAATAAAAAGTACCTCCGAAAAGGTACTTTGTCTACACTCTGAAGAGTTAGGAAAATTTTCCTAACTCTTATTTTTCATAGTAATGGTGACCCGTGCGGGGTTCGAACCCGCGAATGCATGCGTGAAAGGCATGTGAGTTAACCGTTTCTCCAACGGGCCACATTTTGGCGCCCCAACTAGGACTTGAACCTAGGACCCCATGATTAACAGTCATGTGCTCTAACCAACTGAGCTACTGAGGCTCAAAATAAAGAAAGAAGCCTGGCAACGTCCTACTCTCGCACAATTGTACTACCCTCGGCGCTGAAGTGCTTAACTTCTGTGTTCGGGATGGGGACAGGTGTGTCCACTTCGCCATCGTCACCAGACCTTCTTTCAAAACTGGATATACTGTAGTAATGCAAAGTTAAGTCCTCGACCTATTAGTACCAGTCAGCTAAACACGTCACCGTGCGTACACCTCTGGCCTATCAACCTCATCATCTCTAAGGGGTCTTACTTCTTACGAATGGGAAATCTCATCTTAGGGGGGGCTTCACGCTTAGATGCTTTCAGCGTTTATCCCTTCCACTCTTAGCTACCCAGCTATGGCCTTGGCAGGCCAACTGGTGCACCATTGGAGTGTCCATCCCGGTCCTCTCGTACTAAGGACAGCTCCCTTCAAATTTCCAACGCCCGCGACAGATAGGGACCGAACTGTCTCACGACGTTCTGAACCCAGCTCACGTACCGCTTTAATGGGCGAACAGCCCAACCCTTGGAAGCGACTCCACCTCCAGGATGCGATGAGCCGACATCGAGGTGCCAAACAACTTCGTCGATGTGTACTCTTGGAAGTTATCAGCCTGTTATCCCCAGGGTAACTTTTATCCGTTGATTGACGGCCCTTCCATTCGGGACCGCCAGTTCACTATGACCGACTTTCGTCTCTGCTCGACATGTTCGTCTCGCAGTCAAGCTGGTTTATGCCATTACACTCTACGAATGATTCCCAACCATTCTGAACCAACCTTTGTGCGCCTCCGTTACTCTTTGGGAGGCGACCGCCCCAGTCAAACTGACCACCAGACACTGTCCCCCGGACTACACGTCCGCGGGTTAGACAGCCAATAACCAAAGGGTGGTATCCCAACGTCGGCTCCACCGAGACTAACGTCCCGGCTTCACAGCCTCCCACCTATCCTGTACATCAGTTACCGAATGTCAATATCAAGCTACAGTAAAGCTCCATGGGGTCTTTCCGTCTAGTCGCGGGTAACCTGCATCTTCACAGGTACTAAAATTTCACCGAGTCCCTTGTTGAGACAGTGCCCAAGTCATTACACCATTCGTGCGGGACAGAACTTACCTGTCAAGGAATTTCGCTACCTTAGGACCGTTATAGTTACGGCCGCCGTTCACTGGGGCTTCAATTCAAAGCTTCGCTTGCGCTAACCTCTCCTCTTAACCTTCCAGCACTGGGCAGGTGTCAGCTCCTATACTTCATCTTACGATTTAGCAGAAACCTGTGTTTTTGGTAAACAGTTGCTTGGGCCGCTTCTCTGCGGCTTTTATTTCTAAAAGCTCCCCTTCTCGCGAACTTACGGGGTCAATTTGCCGAGTTCCTTAACAAGGGTTATCTCGCGCGTCTTTAGATTCTCTCCTCGTCCACCTGTGTCGGTTTGCGGTACAGGTACTTGTTAGATTATCCCTAGAAGTTTTTCTTGAAAGTCTAGATTCACCAGACTTGCGTCATCAGTGCTCAGGATATGTGTGATGCGGATTTGCCTACATCACTCCCTAGCAGCCTTAAACCCAAATCCATTAATGGGCTCTGGTTATCTTCCTTTGTCACTCCATCAGTCTAGCAAGTAGTACAGGAATATCAACCTGTTGTCCATCAGCTACGCTCTTCAGCCTCACCTTAGGACCTGACTAACCCAGGGCGGACGAACCTTCCCCTGGAAACCTTGGACTTTTGACGGATGGGATTCTCACCCATCTTTTCGTTACTCATACCGGCATTCTCACTTCCAAGCGCTCCAGTAGTCCTCACGATCTACCTTCATTGCCCTTGGAACGCTCACCTACCAATCCATATTAATATGAATTCCGCAGTTTCGGTATTATGCTTAGCCCCGGTACATTTTCGGCGCGGACCTATTCGACTAGTGAGCTGTTACGCACTCTTTAAAGGATGGCTGCTTCTGAGCCAACCTCCTAGCTGTCTGGACGGATCCACATCCTTTCCCACTTAGCATAAATTTTGGGACCTTAACTGGCGATCTGGGCTGTTTCCCTCTTGACCACGAACCTTATCACCCGTAGTCTGACTGCCGGATATGTTTGTTGGTATTCAGAGTTTGATTGTATTCAGTACCCCTAGATGAGGCCATCAGACATTCAGTGCTTTACCCCCAACAAACTTGACTCCGACGCTAGCCCTAAAGCTATTTCGGTGAGAACCAGCTATCTCCGAGCTCGATTGGAATTTCTCCCCTAGACACAAGTCATCCGGGCCCTTTTCAACGGACTGCGGTTCGGTCCTCCATTGGGTGTTACCCCAACTTCAACCTGCTCATGTCTAGCTCGCACGGTTTCGGGTCTACAACATTGTACTTTGCCGCCCTATTCAGACTCGCTTTCGCTTCGGCTCCGACCCTTCAGTCTTAACCTTGCACAATATCATAACTCGCCGGTTCATTCTACAAAAGGCACGCCATCACCCATTAACGGGCTCTGACTTGTTGTAAGCATATGGTTTCAGGTTCTCTTTCACTCCCCTCCCGGGGTTCTTTTCACCTTTCCCTCACGGTACTGGTTCACTATCGGTCACTAGGTAGTATTTAGCCTTAGGAGATGGTCCTCCCATATTCCGACAAGGTTCCACGTGCCTCGCCGTACTTTCTTATCAGAGTCTCTACCATTTCGTCTACGGGACTTTCACCCTCTTTGGTTCGCTTTTCCAATACAATTTGACTATGATAAAGTTTTGTAACTCCTTCTTGATAATTGGCTCTTCCGCTTTCGCTCGCCGCTACTCGCAGAATCGTTATTACTTTCTTTTCCTACAGGTACTAAGATGTTTCAGTTCCCTGCGTTCCCTCACCTTGCGGTGTGACAGCCTTCTACTGCCGGGTTTCCCCATTCGGACACCCCCGGATCTCTGCTTACTTACAACTCCCCGAGGCTTTTCGTAGTTCGTCACGTCCTTCGTCGGCTCCTAGTGCCTAGGCATTCACCATACGCTCTTATTTCCTTAACTTTGCTACAGTATTATCCACTTTTCAAAGACCTTCTTCGCTTGCGAAAAAGAAAAACCTATCGCTAAGTCTTTCAAAACTAAACAGATTATTGGAATAAGTTGAGCATTCACCCCTCAACTTTGGTCCTTCTATAAGATTTCTCCCTAGAAAGGAGGTGATCCATCCCCACGTTCCCGTAGGGATACCTTGTTACGACTTAACCCTAATCATCTGTCCCACCTTAGACGGCTCCTCCCTTTTCAGGTTAGGCCACCGGCTTCGGGTGTTACAAACTCTCATGGTTTGACGGGCGGTGTGTACAAAACCCGGGAACGTATTCACCGCGGTCTGCTGACCCGCGATTACTAGCGATTCCGCCTTCATGAAGTCGAGTTGCAGACTTCAATCTGAACTGAGAGCACTTTTATGAGGTTCGCTCCACGTCGCCGTCTCGCTTCTCTTTGTAGTGCCCATTGTAGTACGTTTGTAGCCCAGGTCATAAAGGGCATGATGATTTGACGTCATCCCCACCTTCCTCCAGTTTGTCACTGGCAGTCTCACTAGAGTCCTCATCTTTCATGTTAGTAACTAGCAATAAGGGTTGCGCTCGTTGCGGGACTTAACCCAACACCTCACGGCACGAGCTGACGACAACCATGCACCACCTGTATCCATTGTCCCGAAGGAACGATGCATCTCTGCACCCGTCAATGGTATGTCAAGACCTGGTAAGGTTCTTCGTGTATCTTCGAATTAAACAACATACTCCACCGCTTGTGCGGGTTCCCGTCAATTCCTTTGAGTTTCAATCTTGCGATCGTACTACCCAGGCGGAGAACTTAATGCGTTAACTTCAGCACTGAATTTCACTCCAACACTTAGTTCTCATCGTTTACGGCGTGGACTACCAGGGTATCTAATCCTGTTTGCTCCCCACGCTTTCGTGTCTCAGCGTCAGTTCCGGCCCAGTAAGCTGCCTTCGCCATCGGTGTTCCTCCATATATCTACGCATTCCACCGCTACACATGGAATTCCACTTACCTCTACCGTACTCAAGTCTACCAGTTTCACTTGCCCTACTCAGTTAGGCTGAGATCTTTTACAAATGACTTAATAAACCGCCTACACACGCTTTACGCCCAATAATTCCGGATAACGCTTGCCCCCTACGTATTACCGCGGCTGCTGGCACGTAGTTAGCCGGGGCTTTCTAATTGGGTACCGTCAAACATCTTCCATTTCCTGAAAATGCTTTTCTTTCCCTATAACAGAACTTTACAATCCGAAGACCTTCTTCATTCACGCGGCATTGCTCGGTCAGGCTTCCGCCCATTGCCGAAAATTCCCTACTGCTGCCTCCCGTAGGAGTCTGGGCCGTGTCTCAGTCCCAGTGTGGCTGTTCGGCCTCTCAGCCCAGCTACGCATCGTTGACTTGGTGAGCCGTTACCCCCCCAACTATCTAATGCGCCGCAAGCCCCTCCCATGTCAGCGCTTTAATGCGCTTTTAAATACGTCCTCATATGAAGTCGTATCTTATCCAGTTTTAGCTACCGTTTCCAGTAGTTATCCTCGTCCTTGGGATAGGTTACTTACGTGTTACTCACCCGTTCGCCACTAACGCATTACTGCGTCCGTTCGACTTGCATGTATTAGGCATGCCGCCAGCGTTTATCCTGAGCCAGGATCAAACTCTCCATTCATTTTATGAATTGAATTGTTCTTTCTAACTCTTCTTTTTTTTTCTCTTTAGAATTGTGCTTGTTGTTTCTTCCTATAATCTGTTCAGTTTTCAAAGACCTATGGCGTGCTTTTCCACGCGCTTTTATATTGTATCATACGCGATTTTCAAAGTCAACTATTATTTACCGCAAACAATGCAATTTGACCCAAACAGAAGAAAAAATGAATTTAAGCCAGATTTAGCCATAAAAAAAGGTTGGGAGCGTTGTTCCCAACCCCTTAAAACGGCTAGTTTATACCGAATAATCTCAGGATATCATTGTATGTTACAAAGATCAAAAGTCCAATCAAAAGAAAGAAGACGATAGTGTGGAGAAAATTCTCAACTTTTTGGTTTGGTTTTTTCTTGGTAATGGCTTCATATCCGATGAAGACGATTCTGCCGCCATCAAGTGCAGGGATCGGTAAAAGGTTGATGATTCCTAGGTTGACACTCAGGAATCCTATCCAGTTGAGAAGGGTTAGAAAGCCGCCGCTTG